>WNGJ01015147.1_pt1 | contig 17318 bp, 13 predicted proteins | sample 5400611 | NCBI WGS metagenome assembly WNGJ01 (sample SAMN13153375, study PRJNA577476) | soil metagenome | isolation source: 40 cm soil or saprolite under Garry oak tree replicate 1 | place: USA:California | collected 2016-06-15 | reverse complement strand
GACGTTGTCGCTGTTGACGACCAGACTGCTCGTCGCGCTGCCCGGCTCCGCGCCGCCGATACGGAAGAACACATCCTGAAGAGCCGTCGGGTCGGAGGCTTCATTGTCACTGCGCGCGTGGCCGCTTCCGACCTGCAGCAGCGCGGGAGAGTTCGTTGCGCCCGCGTCGAAGAGCATCCCCGAGATCAAGATCCCCTTCGCACTGGCGACTGTCATTGACACGATTCCGTTTGTAGGGATCAGAGTCGGGAAACCGAGACCGAGCACCACGGTATCGGGACGCGTGACCTTGATGCTCTGGTCCAGGTGATAGATGCCCGGGGTCAGGATGAGGTTCATGCCAGAACCTAATGCGTCATTGATCGTCGCTGCGGAGTCCGCCGGCCGGGCAATGAAGAACTTCTCGATTGGGATGGACGAGCCGGGCGTCGCGCCGCTGGCCCATGTCGTACCCACGGTGTTGCGCTGCACCGAGGGCACAAAGACGTTGTAGTGCCCAGCGGAGTCCATGTACAGGTATGGCGCCTCTCGTGTCACCGGGCTGGTCGCGAGCGTCGTGTACGGGCCACCGCATGACTTCTGAGCGGGGAAACACTGGGCGGGCGCACCCACGACGCCTGAAAACACCTGGTTCCAGACGCCGTTGGTCCAGCCATCGAGCTTACTGTTCCTGACCAGCCACTGCTGCTGCGAGCCGTTGATCACGGTGCTGCCGCTGAACTCTGAATCGGCGATGAAGCCGCCACTCGCGTACGATGGACCGGTGCAATAGTCCATAAGGGTGGTGAGCCCGTTGATGTGGACCCGACGCATCGGCGCGGCCTGCGACACTGCCCAGAATTCGCCGCTGTAGCAGCCGAAGTTCGGGGTGGTCACGTTGATGGTCAGGTTCAACAACGATCGCCAGAAGTTCACGAGCGCGATGCAATTGGTGTTGTTGGGGCCGAGGCACTGGTTGCGTACATAGATGGACCCGTTGATGACGACGTCGTTGGGCGATTGGCCCAGGCCCGCCACGGCGGTGTAATAGCCGACCTGGAAATTGAGGGGGGCGGTACTGGATCCATATGTACCGGGCTCAAACAGCAGCGCATAGCGCTGAGTTCCGAACTGGTTGGAGACCTGTTGGTTTGCCACCTTGTCCACCGTCGCCTGGATCTCGCTCTGCGGCATGCGGGGATTGAAAATATAGACGTTCGGGCCGAAGCTGGGTTGGCTGGACGACGCTGAAGGAGCCGCCAGTGCGGTGGCGACGCCGCTGCTGGCCACCACGCGCGCCAGGGCAGTGGGAGCAGTCAGGGTCACCACGCAGATGAGCATGCAGAGCATCCCGATGAACAGGGAGAAACGATGTGAGAAGCAACGCTGTTTCATACGCACACCAAGCCTTTCTATCTGGCCCGATGTCGGCCAGAAGGGAGGAGAAAAAGATACCTTCCACACTCGAAGAGCAACGAACAAGCGGTACATGGGACAGCTCCCGCTGACTGATGCACTCCACACCCCTTGCAGACGCACCGGACAGGCGATGAAGCATTAGAAATAACCCCCACTACTATACACCCCCCTGTCAAGCCTCTCAAAGCATCTGCAGACATTTGGAGATAATGCCTGTCATCCTGAGCGAAGCGAAGGATCTCTCCGTCCGGCGAGCCAGATCCTTCGCTTCGCTCAGAGCCTGCCCTAGAGCGAAGCGAAGGGATGACAGGGCTGGATCTTTCTGGTGGGGAGGAACTGTCAAGTTCCTTTGAACCTTGCCTCAGAAAAGCAAAGAGGCACCAATCTAAACGTCGATTGTCGCGTTGCGATTGGTGCCTCTTTGCTGCGCTACCCGGCCTGGCGCATGGGACTGAAGCTGCGTCCCTGCAAGTGATCAAAGAACACCGCCAGGATGATCAGTAAGCCAATGGCGATTTGCAGGTAGAAGGGGTCGATGCCAAGCAGGTTGCCTCCGTTGGCAAGCAGGCCCATGATCAGGGCGCCCAGAACGGCCCCGATAACACGACCCTTTGCCCCGGACAGGCTGGCGCCTCCGATGACCGCGCCAGCTATGGCCTGTAACTCGTACCCGGTCCCTGCCGTGGGAATGCCCGCGCCCAGGCGTGACGTGGTTAAAACTCCAGCGAAGCCCGCGAGCAGACCGCTTATGCTGTACACAGCAAGTAGCACCCAGTTCACCGGGACGCCTGAGAGGCGCGCCGATTCCGCATTGGAACCGACAGCGTAGACATAGCGTCCGAAGACCGTTCTCCCGAGCACAAAGGCCGCCACGACTGTGACTATGATAAGGATCCAGAACAGGCTTGGCAGGCCGAGGACGAATCCGTTTGCAATGGCGTTGAAGGCATCAGGCAGCGGTGCGATAGTCTTGGCGCCGGTCAGCAGGAGGACCACCCCACGCGCGATGCCAAGCATGCCCAGCGTGGCGATGAATGGAGGCAGCCCAAAGCGCGACACGAGCAGCCCGTTGATCAGGCCAACGAGCAGCCCGAGGAGAAGGCCGACCAGGATGGCGAGTGGGATGGGAGCACCGCCCACCAGAAGCAGTGCCGTCACTCCCCCGCTCAAGCCCAGCACGGAGCCAACGGACAGATCGATCCCGCCGGTCAGAATCACGAATAACTCTCCGATCGAGAGGATCGCGAACACCGTCACTTGCCGGACGAGATTGTCGAGATTCGTGAGGGTCAGGAATTCGCTGGTCAACAGAATGAGCGCGGCGATGAAGATCAGCAGGACCAGTATGCCGCCGCTTTCACGCCCCAGGCTGATAGGAGTCCGCTGTTCTTCTGCTACTGCCGGCGGCGTCACTGAGGGCTGTGGAGTGGAAGTGGTTGCCATGAGATTTCTCCTCTCTGTTATGCATTCATAGATACGGGGGTGCTACTTGCCAGGCGCAGCACCTCTTCTTCTGTCGCGTCTTCGATCGGGAGTTCACCGGTGACCCCAAAGTCGTGCAGGACGACGACGCGGTCACAAATGCCGAGTAACTCCGGTAGATACGACGAGACCACGACTATGCCCAGTTCGTGGGCTGCCAGGTCGCCAATGATCGTGTAGATATCTGCCTTGGCTCCGACATCGACGCCCTTGGTTGGCTCATCCAGCAGCAGGACCTTCGCCTTCGTGGCCAGCCAGCGGCTCAACAAGACTTTCTGCTGGTTTCCACCGGAGAGCGACGAGATGGGCTGCTCCGTCGACTGGTACTTTAAGCGCAGGCGAGGCACCAGTTGCCTGACCAGGGAGACCTCTCGCTTCTGGGAGATGACTTCGAGGCGAGAAACCTCGGACAGATCTGCAATGGTCACGTTTTCCCTGATCGAGAGATCTGCCAGGATACCTAACTCTTTGCGATCTTCAGTGAGCAGCCCGAGACCAGCCTTCACGGCCTGACCTGGAGACCACGGATGCAGGAGCGTGCCATCGACGTACACCTTTCCCGCATCAACCGGATCGGCCCCGAAAATGGCGCGCACCGTCTCCGTACGGCCAGCTCCCACCAGTCCCCCAAGTCCGAGGATCTCGCCAGCGCGTACCTCCAGGTTGATGGGATAGGGACTGCCCTGCAGGCGGAGTCCCTGTACGGATAACACGGTTTTGCCGAATAGCTTGTGTTGTCGCTCCGGGTAGAGCGCCTCGATTTGCCGACCCACCATCGAGCGGATCAGCGAATCGTGTGTGAATTGATTGGCGGGTGCTGTCGTAATGAGTTGACCGTCACGTAAGACCGTGATGCGATCACCGATTTCGAAGATCTCTTCGAGGCGATGGGTCACATACAGCACGGCGACACCCTCCTCCTTTTTCAGCCGATTGATGAGTTGCAGGAGGCGCTGCGCATCCTCTTCAGAGAGGGAGGTCGTCGGCTCATCAAAAATTACGATGCGCGCATTGGCCCCCAGCACCTTGGCGATCTCCACCATCTGACGCGTAGCGACGGGCAGGTCTGAGACGAGCATACCCGGATCGACCCTGCTCAAGCCAACACGCTCAAGCATGCTGGTCGCACGCGCGCGCAATTCCCGTTTGTTGACGACTGCACGTCTGGCTGGCAAACGCCCCATGAGCAGGTTTTCCTCGACAGAGACCTCGCGCAATAAGCTCAACTCCTGGTAGACGACGCCCACGCCGAGCTCTCGTGCCTGGGCAGGACTCGGAGAGCCAACATCCTGTCCATCAATGCGGTACTCACCGGCATCGCGGGGGATAGCGCCCGTCAGGATTTTGATCAGCGTGGACTTGCCCGCTCCGTTTTCTCCCGCCAGGCAGAGCACCTCCCCCCGGTTCAACTCGAGTGAAACATCTTTGAGTACTTGAACCGGGCCGAAAGATTTCGTCACATGGGTCAACTGGACGAGCGGCTGCGAGAATGGTGAAACGGCCATGTTACGCTCCCCCCTTCGTAGTCGGAGGATTCAATAGCTTCTGGACGGCAGGGGTATTCATATTGTCCGAAGCCACCAGGACCGCTCCCGGATCCAGGCTCGGTGGGGCAAATCTCCCCTGGGCGCTCATAGCGGCGGAAACTACCCCCTGGTAGCCAAAGTAGTAGGGGTTCTGGACCACCAGGGCTTTGAGCGTGCCGCTCTTCAAGGCGCCGATCTCCTGAGGGTCAGAATCGAAGCCAACCGCGACAATGCGGTCCTGGGCCTTGTTCTCCGAAAGGGACTGGGCCACTCCATCCGCCGACACATTGTTATCGGCATAAATACCGACAAGGCCGGGATTGGCCGAGAGCACATCATTCGTCTGGGAGAGCGCGGTCGGCGTATCGTTGTTGTTATAGCGGTGGGCAGTCACCTGCAGGCCTGGAAAGCGCGTTTTCAGCTCAACCTGAAACCCACTGTCCCGGTCGACGATTGTCTGGACACCAGCGACGGAAGACTCGATGAGGACCTTCCCGGACGTGACGCCCTTCTTCTGCAGCATCCCTCCGAGCCGATCGGCAGCTTGCGCACCCGCTTTGTTGTTGTCGGTTCCGATAAAGCCGTCGCTGGAGGTGGTGACCTTCGTGTCGACGGTGATCACTTTGATGTTCTGGCTCCGCGCCCGATCGATCACTCCATTAAGCGCCTGTGAGGAAGAGGCGGCAAGAACAATGGCATTGACGTTGCGAGACATCGAATTCTCAACCAGGCCTAGCTGCGCGGAGACGTCTGCCTCTGACGTGGCCCCAAAGAGGCCAACATGAATCCCCCAGTCTTTTCCTGCGGCCTGGGAACCCGCCAGCATGGCCTGCCAGAACTGCGAGTCGGTCGCCTTGACGATGACATCGATCCGCGTGCTGGAGGCGGGGGCGTTCGCATTTGCACTCGTCGAGGTCGGGGCGAATATGCGACCGGCCAGGACTCCGATGATGAGGGCGACAAGAGCGATCGCCGCGACAGTAGAGAGCGTGAAGGGAGTTTTGAAGAATCTGGACATACATTACTCCTTTTCATAGTAGGTAACGCGCATGCATCGATCATGGTACATGCAATACATTGAGACTACATGCGAACCCTCATCAAAAGGCTCACGTCAAAGACTCTGTTGGTGAATGAAAGCTCTGGTGCAAATGAGGAGGACAGCTTCCAGAGGCCGACCACAAGGGATCGCCACCATAAGCGCGAACTTCAGCCCCTCCTCAAGGGCGACCGCAAGGGATCGCCACCATAAGCGCGAACTTCAGCCCCTCCTCAAGGGCGACCGCAAGGGATCACCCCTACGATGGACGAACGGAACCCCTGGCTTTCGTGGCATAGTGGTCGCCCTGGTCGGGCCAATGCCGCTGCGTTGCACTCGTTGTCTCACTCGCCAGCAAAGTCTACAAAAGGGGGAACATTACGGAAACGAAATATGGTGACTTGCTACGACAATGACATGTCTCTCAGGGAGCAGAAAAGCCGCTGATCTCATGCATGAAAGGAAACGATGAGATACCTCCATAACGAGTAGTGCTAAGACCTGCTACATTATTCGCAAAGCTGCCCAGGTTGTGCAGATTATGCTCTGAAAGAGCGAGAAGATCCGATGGTGTTTGGCATCCTTGCTGCACCAGCTGGTATAAGACGGCTCCCATAAATGCATCGCCAGCGCCAGTCGTGTCGACAGGACGCACCGGCAGCGAAGGGACTTCAACCCGGTGTTTGGCTGTCATCAAAAACGCGCCGTTGACGCCTAACGTAATGATCACAAGTCGAGGTCCCCTCTCCAGGAGAGCTTCACCTAACGCGTTCAGCTTGCTCCTCTCAAGTGGTTCGGATGATGAATAGCCCCATACACCAGTGTACTCAGCCTCTTCAGCGCTTATCTTGAGAACGTCAGTACGCTCCACGGCGCTTGCAATCGTTTTATGGATAGTAGCAGGAGATGTCCACAACGTCGGACGAATGTTCACGTCGAACGACACGATGGATCCAACCTGGCGTGTATGGTCCATAGCCGCGAGTGTTGCCGATCGAGCCGGTTCGGTGGAGAGTAAGACTCCTCCAACATGACAGACTGCTGCATCGTGCCAGGCACCCCAGTTCAGGTACTCAGCCTGTAACTGAGTATCAGCTGTCCCCTGACGAAAGAAGGTAAAGTGTCGTTGACCGCCAGTATATAACGTAACCAGTGCGATCGCCGTGGGAGCCTCCTTAACCACGCGAACGTAGCGGGTGTCCACGTGGTTATCAACGAGGACCTGCACCAGAAGTTGCCCAAACTCATCTTCTGATACCCCACCAATAAACCTGGCGAGTCCTCCAAGTCGCGCGATAGCCACCGCGACATTCGCTATTGCCCCTCCTGGGTAAGGGGTGTAGCAAGCCTCTCCCAGGCGTACCTGTGTAGTCGGAATAACATCGATGAGTATTTCACCTAGATTAATGATGTGTTTCAATCTGCCACCTCGCTATTTCCGGGTGATTGAGGATGAGCTTCTCTCACCGAGAATGCTATATAATACTATATACAACAGCTCACCTATACGTTTCAACCGCTCCACATTGAGTTAGGGAACGATGTCGATGCCACAATTGTAAACGATTACAATACATTTGTCAAGTCTTTTTCCAGATGAATAGACATTTGGAGAGAAGACTTCCCGTGAGTGGTGTTGAGAGGTGTCCTGCCTGTCATCCTGAGCGCAGCGAAGGATCTCTGCGGCCGTCTCGCTAGATCCTTCGCTGCGCTCAGGATGACAGGCAGTATCTCCAAATGTCTACCGGATCAATTTTACAAATCTCTCCAAAATAGCCTTAAATCCACCAGGAACAAAATGTAGTGTATCAAAATACAAAATCGATTACAATTTCTCTAGCATATACAGCAAAAATCTGGTATACTCTTCGTAAATCGATTACAAGAATCTATCCTGTCATTGTGTTATGAGGGAGTTTGCTCTTACAAGAGGTAAGGAGTTCGTATGGCCAGCATCAAAGATGTCGCCAAAGCCGCAGGGGTATCAACTGCCACAGTATCGCGTGTACTCTCCAATGGCCTCCATGTCCGCCCAGAAGTGCGCGAGCGGGTAATGACAGCAGTGGAACAATTGGAGTATCGACCCAACCTGGTGGCGCGTAGCTTGCGTTCCCAGCAATCCACGACGGTCAGCCTGATCGTCTCCGACATTCGCAACCCGTTCTTTACCTCGCTCAGCCGGGCCATCGAGGATACGACGTATGAACAGGAGTACAGTATCATCCTGTGCAATACGGACGAAAATCCTGAGAAAGAAGCTATTTACCTCAATCTGATGCAGGATACCGGTGTCGCGGGGGTGATTATCTCGCCGACGCGACAAACAGTCGCCAACTTCAGCAGCTCAAACTTCCCCTTTCCCATAGTAGTTGTTGACCGCTCCATACCGAACGGTGATGTCGATACCGTGCTGCTTGATAACATCGATGCAGCGTATCGCCTCACCACGCATCTTATTGAGCAGGGCTACAAGCAGATTGGCGCCCTCTGTACCGAGATGGGTACCGGGTTAGAAAGACAGCTCGGCTATGAAAAAGCGCTGCGAGCACATGGTCTCGCTCCGAAAGCGGAACATATGAAGTATGTGTTACCCAGGCTGGAGGCGGGGTACGCGGCGACGTTGAAAATGATCGACACGGCCGAGCCGCCTGACGCGCTCTTCACCATGAACAGCCTGCTGGCGGCGGGTGCTTTGCAAGCCATTCAAGAACGCCATCTTACTATTCCTGATGATATTGCCCTGGTCACCTTTGATCTTACTATTCCTGATGATATTGCCCTGGTCACCTTTGACGAAACCACCTGGGCCACGCTCGTCCAGCCCGCGATCACCCTCATAGCCCAACCAACCTACGAGATCGGCAAAACGGCGGCAGAACTCCTCCTGCAGCGCATTGCCGATCCAGGCCGCTCCACGCGGCAGGTGATCCTGAAAGGACAGTTGCTGGTGCGAGGATCAAGCGCTCCTCGCAGGTGAAGAAATAGTGTCTCTTCGGAGTTGAAGGAGCACTCCGACTGTCCTGGGTTGGAACAAGTCTTTGAGATGCGTCGGAGCTTCCAATCCAATTGAAATACAACTACCTGGATATGCTTCCTCTCATATTTACGGGTAATCGTTTGGGTTCTCGGCGCTCAATCCTTCGGTAGCGACAATAGCGGAAAGATTATTATCGGCACAAACAAAGATGGGGAATGGTGCCTCGCTGGCTGCTGCTTCGTCTCGTAAGCCAAGAACGCAAGCGAGTTGTACAGCATCATAAGCGCGAAGCCTGTGTGAGCGGCATAGATCACCAGCGGCGGTGTATATGGCAATCGTGACAGGCCAGATAATGTAGGCGTTCTGACTATCCTGCCGAAATCTCTTGATCAAGGCATCGCGCTCCTCATCAGCTATACTCTGCTCACGGGCCTTGCGGCATACGGTGGCTACGACTTCAACCAAAGCAGCCTACGAGATATAGAGACTGTGTGCCTGCTCTGGATCGCAAAGTGTGACGACCCACGTATGTCCCTGTTCAGGAAAGTAACGCTTGACGATAGCCGAAGTGTCTAAAAAGTAGCTTCCCATTAATACGGCCCTCTATCTTCAATGACCATTTCGGATGCTGGCTTCCCACCTGCGAATACCTGGGCAAGTCTTTCTCGCTCGTCGCGTTCTTCTGCCGTCAAGGGTTGTTGCTCAGGCAGATTTAACACCTTTCCTTCGCGGTATAACCGCTCTGCCAGTTCATATTCTGTCAATCGACGCTTCCCTTGAGGGACTGGTCGTAAACGCTGGATCATATCATGGAGGAGCATTTCGGGGCGCTTTCCACTTCTTGCTGCTTCTGCGACAAGCAGTGCATATTCCTGATCGCTCAAGTGTATGGTCATCTGGTATGACACGTGGATACCTCCTAGTTCAAGGCTTAAAAGTTGTACTTCACTTTCTATTTTAGAGGCTATGGTGAGTCTTTGTCTCCCCCCAATTTGCAATGCTCATTAGGCCTGCGGCAAGCCATTTTTGCCCAGATGTGTTTAAAATTAACTATTGTGTAAATAGCGATCACACTAGACCTGTATGAGCGAATGTGCTACCCTTAACCTGAAACTCATATACCTTAACGCGTTATGGATTTTTCACAGTTTGGTGCTCGTAAATAAAGGAGCAATGAAATGAAGCCCGGCATCGATCAAACAGATTTTGGCTCGATTACGATTGAAGGAACCGTCTTTGAACATGACGTGCTCATCCGGCTGGACGGCCAGGTGAAAAAACGGAAGAAGAAATTGTCCAAAGCCATCTACGGCACATCGCACACGCTTTCCCTGGATGAGGCCAGGCACGTCTATGAAAACGGAGCGAAAAGGCTCATCATCGGCACGGGACAGTATGACAACGTCAGGTTGTCAGAGGAGGCGGCGGACTACTTCAAACGCAAGCAGTGCCCGGTGGAGCTGTCACCGACACCCGAGGCCATCCGAACTTGGAACAAGACCGAAGGTGGAGCAATCGGCCTGTTCCATGTCACGTGTTGAGGAGAGATCAATTTTCTCAAGAATATATTGCTTCCAAATTTGGCTCTGCGACGTAATACATGAGGGTGAATTAACATCCCCACAGGTTGTGTGTACGGGTATGGCTTGCCCAGATTGGAAGCAATATATGGAAAAACCTGCAATCGTTATCGTTGATGATATCCCCCAGGTCCGGCAAAAGCTTGAGAACGACCTGGAACAGAAATATAGCGACCGCTTTCGCATCATCGCGGCCGATGCGGGTCAGCAGGCGCTGAATCAGCTGAAACAGATGAGTTTGCGCAACGAGCCAGTAGCACTCTTGCTGGTCGATGAGCAGATGCCTGAGATGAACGGCTCGGAGTTTTTGAAAGAGGCGCGAGCCCTGCAACCGAACGCCAAACGGATATTGTTGACCACCTACGCGGATACTCACGCTGCCATTCAGGCGATCAATGCCGCGCTCATTGATTACTACCTGATGAAGCCCTGGGATCCGCCTGAGGAGCGCCTCTACCCCGTGTTGGACGATTTACTGTCGGACTGGCTGGTCTCGTACCACCCGCCGTTCGCAGAATTGCGGGTGATTGGCCATCGCTGGTCGCCCAGACTGCACGAGATCCTGGACTTTCTGGCTCGCAACCAGGTGCCCTATCGATGGCTGGACATTGAAAATAGCAAAGAGGCAAACCAATTGCTTGAGCAGCTGGGCTTAGGCAATACGAAAGAGCCGCTTGTGATTTTCCCCGACGGTTCATACCTGGTGAACCCTAACGAGCTCCAGATTGCCGAGAAGATCAACCTCAAGACACACGCGGAAAAGCCCTTTTACGACCTGATTATCGTCGGCTCCGGCCCCGCAGGGCTCGCCGCGGGAGTCTATGGCGCCTCTGAGGGACTGTGCACCTTGCTTGTGGAGCAGGAGGCTCCGGGCGGGCAGGCGGGAACGAGTTCGCGTATCGAGAACTATCTAGGCTTTCCGGCAGGATTGAGCGGGGGAGAACTGGCGCGTCGCGCCGTGGCGCAGGTGGAGCGTTTTGGCGCGGAGATAGTCACACCGCAAAAGGCGGTGAGGGTCCAGGTAGACGGCCAGTACCGGGGCGTTGACCTGGCGGACGGCTCGGAACTGCGCTGCCACGCCCTCTTGTTAGCCTGCGGCGTCTCTTACTGCAGACTGGATGTGCCTGGCATAGATGCCTTGACCGGCTGTGGCGTCTATTATGGCGCCTCGATCGCCGAGGCCATGGCTTGCAGCAATGAGGATGTGTACATCGTTGGCGGGGCGAACTCCGCCGGGCAGGCTGCCATCTATTTTGCGAAGTATGCCCGCCATGTGACGATGCTGGTGCGTGCCGATTCGCTCTCAAAAGACATGTCCAAATATCTCATCGACCGGATTGAGCATGCAGGCAATATCGAGGTCAAGACCTGCACCCGCGTCGTGGCCGTGCACGGCAAGCAGCATTTAGAAAGCATCACCATCGTCAATGACAAAACGCACGAGGAACAGACGCTCCCGGCAACCGCGCTGTTCATCTTCATTGGCGCGGAGCCCCATACAAGTTGGCTGCAGGGCGTGGTAAAGGGCGACGAGAGGGGCTTTGTTCTCACCGGCCCCGACCTGATGCGCAATGGACAGTCGCCAAAGGACTGGCCGCTTGACCGCGAACCTTTCTTCCTGGAGACCAGCGTCCCCGGTATCTTTGCCGCCGGAGATGTGCGGCACGGTTCCATCAAGCGTGTCGCCTCCGGCGTCGGCGAGGGGGCGATGGCCGTTCAGTTTATCCATCGATACCTGGGCTAGCCTCCCTTCCAGGGCGACCCTCGCGGTCAATCCATTTCAAAGAAGACGTCTTGCGAGTCAAACGAAGCCGATGCAGGAGTGTCATCCTGAGCGCAGCGAAGGATCTCTCGCCGGACAGAGGTCCTTCGCTGCGCTCAGGATGACAAAGCGAGATGCTCTTTTCTTTGAAATGTCTTGACCCTTGCGGTCGCCCTTATGGCTCTGGATTGTTGGCAACTATTAGGCTACTCCCTATCCACATCTATATCTATAACATGTGGTTCGTTTCCCACATGCTCTTCTATTTCCTGGGAAACCTCCGTATCGCCCAGCTGCTTGATTTCTCGTAACCGCGGGGGGATCGGCAGTTCGCTGCCCACCTGCTGGATTAATCCCGCCAGTCCGCCGCCCGGCATCGATTCAACGTTCATCTGCTTGATTTTATCTCCATCGAAAGTAAAGTCTACACGCTCCTGGGGCAGGAAAACGTCAATGCCTGTGGCAGGAACGAGAGGGAGGCCAAATGTGGGCAAGGCAAGATCACGGGCGTGTGCGCCGATGATTTGAATGAATGCCTCGACTCTATCGTCTCGCTCGTTCAGATCGCTCAAATTGAACGAGTAGCCCCTTAGAGCGGTACGCAATTCATTCTGTAAGGCAAGAAACTCTCCCTTATCGAGTGGTCGCGGTGTCCAGCCGCTAAATACAAAATCATCGGTAATGCAATCGGCGGCCAGAGCCATGTCTCCCGATTGCAACGCTGTAATGAACTCCTTCACGATCTCGGTTTTACTCAAGTGCAGGTTCTCCTTATATGGACCAGATATGATTCAGAAGTGGAAGGTCTCTATATATTACGTGCAAGGGGGCGATGATGGTTATGTAGAAGAAAGAAAGGAACCCGGTGGTCTGAGACTGCCGAGTTCCTTTTGGTCAGATCTTAGACCAACCGAAAGCAAGAGCAGAGGCTTCCTTGCCGCTTCAATAAGGTCAAATCCCTGGGGATTCCCCAGAAGTCCACCAGAGATCCTTCGCTGCGCTCAGGATGACAAAACCCCTGCCTGTCATCCTGAGCGCAGCGAAGGATCTCTGGCGCGCATTTGTCCAGCAGACCTGCCTCACGTGGCCTTGCGGACTTAGGGGGAATCACCAGCAACTCGGCTTGACAAATACTTAACTTTTTGGTACTGTGCACGCACGAGATGTAGGATGGGTAGAAAGAGAAGTTGGTAGCTGCGGATGAGCCATTATATTGCGGAAAGTGTGTAAGCGTTGAAGAAGAAAAGTACCACAAAGGGGAGATTGCACGAGTCACGAGGGAGGTACTCCTCTGAAAACATGGATGGGTACAGGGTTGGAGAAAGAGATGGAAGTGACTCGGAGGTGCCGCCTTCGATTGATTTTACGGCAGACCCCGACGTGGTGCGGGTGGTGGTTGAGGGCGAACGTTTGACATATGGACACCTCTTTAATCCCGCTTTTGCTACCGAGATCTCGCTCATTGAGCCGTTGCCCCACCAGCGCATCGCGGTCTATGATCATATGCTGAAACAGAGCCGCTTGCGCTTTTTGCTGGCCGACGATGCAGGAGCGGGGAAGACGATTATGACGGGTCTCTATGTCCGCGAGATGCTGACCCGCCGGCTTATTTCACGCGTTTTAATTGTCCCTCCCGCTGGACTAGTTGGCAACTGGGAACATGAGTTGCAGCACCTCTTCAACCTTTCTTTCTCTATCGTCAATGGCAGCGATGCGAAGACGGAGAACCCCTTTATTGGGTCTGAAAGCGACCGGATCATTGTGAGCGTAGATACCTTGCGCGGGGACGCCATGTTCTCGCGTTTACAAGAGCCCGAAGTTGTGCCGTATGACCTGGTGGTCTTTGACGAGTCACATAAGCTGGCGGCCGACCGCGAACTTGACCTGCGTTTACGGAAGACTGATCGCTACCGGCTGGCGGAGGCGCTGGCAGGTATTTCCTCTGAGGATGAGCGCTGGGGGTTGAGTTGGAGTTGCCAGCACTTGCTTTTACTCACCGCGACGCCGCACATGGGGAAGGATTTTCCGTATTATTGTTTGTGGCGACTGCTTGAACCTGATGCTCTCGCGACGATCGATGCCTTCAACGCTTACCCGCTGGATGCACGCTGCCGCCACTTCTTACGGCGCACCAAGGAAGAACTGGTCTATTTCGACGGCAAGCCGATCTATCCACCACGCTACTCAGATACATTAAACGTTTGGTGTGAATTGAGATGAGAAACTTACCAGTCGAGCAAATCAGCGAAAGCCAGCGGCTCGCGCCTCAACTGCCCGTTGAGCCAGATACAAAAGTTGTGCAAGGCCACTTTGGCCGCCAAGCGCGCTTGAAAGCCATCCAGGGCATGCGGACGCTCCCGCGCCAGCCGGAAGGTATTGAGCAGCTTATCATAGATGGTTTCAATGATCTGGCGCAGCCCGGCCAGCCAGCGCCGCCAGTCTTTGGACCAGCGCACCTTGCTGCGCTGATGGGGCGGGCTGACCACCTCTGCGCCATACTGTGCTTGCCAGCGACGATGCAGGTGATCGCCTGCAAAGCCTTTGTCGGCGACATAGACGCCCTGGGCTGGCGCGCCGACACTGGGCAAGCGCGGCGCGGGATGCTGACGCGCAGCGAAAAAGGTTTCGGCCAGGGTGTGGTCGTTGCAACTGGCTGGGGCAAAACCAAAGCCAGTAATCACGCCAGTCGGCGTAATGGAGGTGAGCAGATGAAAGCCCTCATACCAGCCAATGCGGTTGCTCCAGCCGATGTCGGCTTGTCCGGCCAACCAGCCCGTGCCACGCCGTTGGGCATCCCGGGTGGGGATGCCCGAACTGTCCAGCGCCTCATACAAGCAGTGTTGCGCGTGCATCTGCTCGACCAGGAACAAGCTGAAGGCCACGATGACATCACGATAGCCCCGTTGCAGTCGATTGAATTGCTCACGCTCCGGCAGGGTTGGAAACGCCGCTCGCAAGTGGCCCACCGCATAGCGGTAGAAGGCGCGTTCACTGGGAAACCGCGCCCATTGCCCAAACACTGCCAACGTCACCACCTCGCTACACGACAGCGAGGCGGCTGGTCCGGGGCGGTGTTTCTCCGCGAAGCCGTGCGATTGGCAAAAATCATCGATCATCACGTACAGTGTCGTCAGAAAGGTATCTTGGTCCATCAGCGAGCTCCTTTTCCTTGTGGATTGGTTAGACAAGCTCAAAGCTACGATTTGAATACAGGCGACGTGAGCGAACAAAGCCTTTACGACGAGACGACGAGCTATATTCAGACCTATTACAACCGGGCCGAGGTGCTCAATCGCTCGGCGGCACGACTGGCAATGAGCGTGTTTCAGCGCCGCCTGGCAAGCTCCACCTATGCCCTGTTGCGTTCGTTTGAGCGGCGGCAGCAGAAGCTGGCACAACTGGTCGAGGCCATGCGATCAGGGAAGCTTGATGCAGCGAAACTCAAAGAGTCGCAGAAGGAACTGGATAAGCAGGGCGATATCTTTGATGAGAAGACTGCTGATGAAGAAGAGGCGGAGGATGAGCGGGAAGAGAACGAAGTTGCCGAAGAGCAGGTTCTCGAGGGCGTCGTACCTACGACGCTGGCAGAGTTAGAGGCGGAACTGGCGCAGGTGACCTGGTTGTGTGAGCTTGCGCGCAAGGTATACGAAGCCGGGAGCGAGTCGAAATTTGAAAAGCTGCGCGAGGTGCTGCTCGATCCAGATTACAAACAGGAAAAGATGATCATCTTCACCGAACACCGTGATACCCTCGATTCGCTGGTCCAACGCCTGGATGGGTTGGGCTTCACCGGCCAGATCGCGCAGATACATGGCGGCATGAACTACCAGGAGCGCGAGAGGCAGGTGTCCCACTTCCGCAAGCCGGTTGAGCAGGGGGGAGCGAAGTACCTGGTGGCGACCGACGCGGCCGGCGAGGGGATCAATTTGCAGGTGTGCTGGCTGATGGTCAACTATGATATCCCCTGGAACCCGGCGCGCTTAGAGCAGCGCATGGGACGTATCCACCGTTTCGGGCAGAAACACCCTTCTGTGCTTATCATGAACCTGGTCGCGGGCAAGACACGCGAGGGACGGGTGATGAAGACGCTGCTGGAGAAACTCGAGAAGATCCGCAAAGACTTGGGGGCCGACAAGGTCTTTGATGTGATTGGGCGGCTCTTTGAAGGAATTTCTTTACGTGACTATATGGAACAGGCCATCACAGGTGATGCCGACACAGTTGCACGGCGCATCGCGGGCACCTTGACGAAAGAGCAGGTAGAGGCATGGGAAGCCAGCCAGAAATCACTCTATGGCAAGGACAGCGATGGTGGAGCAGTCAAGCGCGAGTTACCACGTCTGAAGGAGACGATGGAGCAAGAGACCTATCGCCGATTGCTACCGGGCTATGTCGGTCGCTTCCTGGAAAATGCCGCGCCGCTTGTTGATATTGGCATCGAGGGCGATATCCAGGGTGCCTTTGCCCTCCGCCCGCTCAAACCGGGGAAGCTTGATTGGCTGCTGCCATACCTGGAACGCTACTCGCCGCAAGCACGCGAGACCTGCACCCTGTATCATCCAAACAGCGAGGACGAGGAAACTATTTTTCTCCACCCGGGTGAGCCAGTCTTTGACCGCTTCCGTGATGCTATCCGCGAGCGCTTCGCCCAGGATGCACTGCGCGGGTCTATCTTCATTGATCCGACAGCACAACAACCCTACTACTTCCACCTCTTGCAGGTTGCGGTGGAACGTAGAGCTGATGCCACGTTACACGCGTTCGAACGCACCGAAACCATGGAATCGCGCTTGATTGGCCTCAAGCAATGGCAGGATGGAACGATCGAGGAGTGTTCTCTTGAGCATCTGCTCTTGTTGCGCGGCAGTGGTTACCTACCGCCGTCGCTGGTAAGTTTTGCGGCAAACGCGGATGATGCAGCGGTTTTCGCCGTCACCTTCGCACGCGAACAGGTGGTTGAGAAGATGGCGCAGAAACGGCGCGAGGCACTGCTGGCGAATATGCTCGCGCGCAAAGAGTTCATCGAGCGCAGTTTTATCTACCAGGCTGCCGACCTGGCCGAGTTGCGCAAGAAGCAGAAAGAGAAGGCGGAGCAGGGTGATAGACGCGCAAAGGGTGAACTGACGAGGGTGAAGCAGCGGCAACAAGAACTGGCGCAACGCAAAGAAGAGGCGCTGGCCGTGATCGAGCGCGAGCCAACGCTGGTCATGCCTGGAAAAATCACCTTCCTGGCGCACGCGCTGGTTGTGCCATCCAACGATCCCGAAGAGCGCGGGCGCTATGACGCCGACGTGGAAGCGACGGCAGTACGGGTTGCGCGGGCGCACGAAGAGGCGTTGGGCGCGACGGTGATCGATGTCTCAACGGCGGAGAGAGCGATGGCGGCAGGTCTGGGAGAATGGCCCGGCTTTGATCTGTGGTCATTGCGACCGAATGGCGAGAGGATGGCGATAGAGGTCAAAGGGAGAGTTGGCTTTGGCACGGTGGAACTGACCGAAAACGAATACATCCAGGCGTGCCAGTTACAGGACGGGTACTGGCTCTATACCGTCTT
>WNGJ01007626.1_pt1 | contig 17320 bp, 17 predicted proteins | sample 5400611 | NCBI WGS metagenome assembly WNGJ01 (sample SAMN13153375, study PRJNA577476) | soil metagenome | isolation source: 40 cm soil or saprolite under Garry oak tree replicate 1 | place: USA:California | collected 2016-06-15 | reverse complement strand
GGGATGCTGATGGCGTACGGGATCTGCGCGGCCCTGGTCGAGCGGGCCACCTCCGGGCAGGGCAAGGTGGTGGACGCGGCCATCGTGGACGGGGTGGCGTCGCTGCTGGCCATGCCGCTGATGTTCATGGCCCAGGGGGTGTGGCGGGACGAGCGCGGGGTGAACATGCTGGACGGGGGAGTGCCCTGGTACGACGTGTACGAGACGGCGGACGGGAAGTGGATGGCGGTGGGCGCGCTGGAGCCGCGGTTCTACGCCGCGCTGCTGGCCGGTCTCGGCCTGACCGAGGCGCCCGACCGCGCCGATCCGGGTAACTGGCCGCGGCTGCGCGAGCTGTTCACGACCCGGTTCAAGGACAAGACCAGGGACGAGTGGGCGGCGGCGTTCGCCGGCAGCGAGGCCTGCGTCGAGCCGGTGCTCTCGATGCGCGAAGCCGCTTCCGACGAGCACCTGGCCACGCGGGCGACCTACGTCGTGCGGGACGGCGTGGTCCAGCCGGCGCCCGCGCCTCGCTTCTCCCGGACCCCGGGCGAGCTGTCCGGCCCGGCGTCCGTGCCGGGCCGGCACACCACCGAGGCGCTCACCGACTGGGGCCTGCCCGACGCGGCCGAACTCATCGCCTGCGGCGCCGCCATCCAGGCCTGAACCCGCCTTTACCCCAGCCCCGCTACCGGCTTACCCCCGCCCCCCATTACCGGTAGGTGATCAGGGTGCGGTCGGTCTCGAGGTGGGCGTGGTCGTTGAACGTCACCAGGCTCGTTCCCGTGTGCCCGCTGATGACCTTGGTGATGCTGGCGTTGACCAGCAGCCGGGCCAGGCTGGGCCAGCGCTCTTCGGGCAGCCCGAGCGCCTGGGCGCAGAAGGCCGCGATGACCCCGCCGGAGGTCACCGCGACGGTCCCGCCCGGCTCGGCGACCAGATGGCCAACCGCGGCCAGCACGCGGTCGATGAACGCGGCGTGGCTTTCCTCGTAGCCTGTCTCCCCGGAGATCCAGCGGCCGATCGCCTCTTCCAGCGTGGACTGCAGCGCCCGCCCGACCTCGCCCTCCGCGGTCGCCGTGGAGAAGGTGACCTCGGTAGTGTGCCGGGCCATGACTTCGACGTGATCGTACTCGTCGAGCCGCTCGTCGATCCGCAGCCGCGAAGCGGGCCAGCCGAGCGCGTCCAGCAGCGCCTGGGCGGTGTCCCGCTGCCGGGTGAGGCCGCCGGACACCACGCGGTCGATGACCAGATCCGTTCGGGCCAGCCGCGCCCCCGTGACCTGAGCCTGACGCCGTCCGACGTCCGAGAGCCGGTCATAATCCGCCGTCCCGAGCGACGCCTGACCGTGCCGCACCAGCAAGAGCACACCCATAGGCCTCAACCTAGCGTTAGCCCCCGCCCGTCTCCCGCCCCCATCCCCGGCTCTCCAACACCCGCCCCACCACGCCGAACCCCTCAAGACTCCGTGCTCGCCAGGAAGCCGGCCCGCTCGTACTGCTCGTTGACGAGCCGCTTGTTGGCCGCCACCGCCTCGGCCTTCAGGCCGGCGATCCGGCTCGCGATCCTGGCCACCTCGGCATCTAGTGCCTCGTCGTCCACCACCCGGTTAACCAGGCCGATCTGCGCCGCGGTCGCGGCCGTGATCATCTCGCCGAGCAGCAGCATCTCCTTGGCCCGCTTGATCCCGAGCGCGAACGGCGTGATCGGCAGCGGCGGACCCCAGCCGTGGTTGATCTCCACCTCACCGAACCTGGCACTGCGGCCCGCCACGGTCAGGTCACAGACCCCGGCCAGTTCGCACGCCTGCCCCAGGCAGTAGCCGTGAACCACGACGAGCTGGTCAAGACCCCGCGGTCCACCCTCATCCGTTACTGACCTCGGACCGGTTCAGGCCGCTACGATCAAGCTGGGACGCTGGCGATCACGGCGAACTGGGCGCCGTCGGGGTCGAGCGCTACAGCGAACTTGCCCACGCCGGGAACGTCGCTGGCCGGGACGACCACGGTCCCCCCGTTCGCCGTCACCGCGGCTGCCGCGGCGTCGCAGTCGGCGACCTCGAAGTAAGGCTGCCACCGGACGGTGGCACCGGCCGCGGCCATCTCCGGGCTGAGCGGCATGATCCCGCCCTGGGCGCTGTTCTCACCGCCGTCGGCCGGCCTGACCACCGTGTAGGTGAACTCGCCCATCGGCTGGTCGTCGGTCTGCCAGCCGAGCACATCGGAGTAGAACGACTTGGCGCCGGGCACATCTGGTGTGGCCAGCTCGGTCCAGCACAGCGTGCCGGGGTCGTTCACGGCGCCCAGGCCCTTGGTGTTCCCCGGCTGCCACACCGCGAACATCGCCCCCGCCGGGTCGGTGAACTGCGCGAACCGGCCTTCTGACATCACATCGTCCGGCTCGGCCCGCACCGTGCCGCCCGCCTTCCTGACTGCCTCGGCCGTCCCGTCGGCGTCGGAGGTCTTGAAGTACAGCGTCCAGGACGGGGCCGCGCCCTGCTCGGTGAGCGGGCCCGCCGCGGCCACCGTCTTGCCGCCCTGCGTGAACATCCCGTAACCGCCTGCTTCTGGTCCGGCCGACTCAAACGTCCAGCCGAAGACCGAACCGTAGAATTCGGCTGCCCTGGCCACGTCGGGCGCGCCCAGGTCCACCCAGACCGGCGCCCCATCCGCAAAGTTGGTGCTAAGCATCGCGTGCCCTCCTCGTATCGCGCTTCCGACACCGGCCAGCATGCCACCGCCTGTGACATTCAGGCCAGGGACAGCGGGGTTAGCGGCCCGGGGCCTGCCCGGCGGCGCGCGGGGTGACCAGGCCGGTCTGGTAGGCGAAGACGACGAGCTGCGCCCGGTCGCGGGCGCCGAGCTTGATCATCGCCCGGCTGACGTGGGTCTTGGCGGTGGCGGGGCTGAGCACCATGGCGCCGGCGATCTCGTCGTTGGACAGGCCGTGCGCGACCAGGGCCACCACCTCGCGTTCCCTGTTGGTGAGGGTTTCCATCCCTACCGCGGCGACCGCGTCCGGCGGCCGGGCGACGAACTCGCCGATCAGGCGGCGGGTGACCGCGGGGGACAGCAGCGCGTCCCCGCGCATGACGACCCGTAGCGCCTGCAGCAGCTCGGCCGGCTCGGTGTCTTTCAGCAGGAACCCGCTCGCGCCCTCCCGCAGCGCACGGAAGATGTACTCGTCGAGCCCGAAGTTGGACAGGATCACGACCCGCACGCTCTGCAGCCGCTCGTCCGCGACGATCTGCCTGGTGGCCTCGAGGCCGTCAAGCACCGGCATCTGGATGTCCATGAGCGCGATATCCGGGCGGTGCTCGGCGGCCAGCGCGACCGCGTGCTGCCCGTCGCCGGCCTCGGCGACCACCTCGATGTCGTCTTCCGCCTCGAGCAGCGACCGGATGCCGCTGCGGATCAGCGCCTGGTCGTCGGCCAGCAGGATCCTGATCAAGACGGTGCCCGCGCGGGGAGTTCGGCGCGCACCTGGAAGCCGCCGCCGTCCTGCGGGCCGGCCTGGAGCCGGCCGCCGAGCGCGGAGACCCGTTCCCGCATGCCGACGAGGCCCAGCCCAGGACCTGACGACCGGGTGCCGTTGCTGGTGACGGCGCTGGTAATCGGGCCCTTGCCGTCGTCGTCGACCTGGACCGAGAGGGTCTCTGGCGTGTAGTGCAGGTGAACCGACGCCGAGGCTGCGCCGGCGTGACGGCTCACGTTGGTGAGCGCTTCCTGCACGATCCGGTAGGCAGCCTGGTCCACGTCGGGCGCAAGCGGCCGCTGCGCGCCGGTCACGGTCACTGTCACGGGGAGTCCGGCCGCCCGGGCGCGTGCCACCAGGCTGTCCAGCTGGCCCAGTCCGCTGCCGTCGCCGTCCTCCTCGCTGCGCAGCACGCCGAGCGTCGCGCGCAGTTCCCGCCCGGCGTCCGCGCCCGCCTCCTGGATCGCCAGCAGCGCGGGCGGGACATCCTCGCCGCGCTTGCGGGCCAGGTGCACCGCCACGCCGGCCTGAACCTGGATCACCGAGATGCTGTGCGTCAGGGAGTCGTGCAGCTCACGGGCGATGCGCAGACGCTCCTCCATCGCCCTGCGCCGGGCGGCTTCGTCCTTGGTCCGCTCCGCCTCGTCCGCGCGCTGCTCGACCTCGCGGATGTGCAGCTGCCACATGCGGAACGTCACCGCCATGACGCCCGCCGAGATGAGCCAGCCGGCCGCGTAGAACCTTCGCGAACCCCGATCCATAGGCATTCTTCGAGCCTACGCGTCCTGTCCGCGAGCGCATCCGCCCGGCGTAGCTATTGCCGGCTACTCCCCGCGCGGTACCCCGGTGCCGGACGGTATCCCCACTGACCAGGCAGAAGTCACCTCCTGCGCCCGACGACGGCGGGCCGTTCAGCCGACAGCATCGCAGGTATGGCAATCACATCTCCCGCAATCGGTCAGGCCGGTACCCGGAACGACGGCCGCCGCCTTGGCGTGGCGCTGCTGGTCATCGCGACGGCCCAGCTGATGGTCGTGCTGGACGCGACCATCGTCAACGTCGCGCTGCCGCGCATTCAGACCGCACTCGGATTCTCCGGCAGCGGACTGGAGTGGGTGGTCAACGCGTATGCCCTGGTGCTCGGCGGGCTGCTGCTGCTCGGCGGCCGTGCCGGTGACCAGTTCGGCCGGCGCCGGATGTTCGTGGCCGGCCTGCTGCTGTTCTCGGCCGCGTCCCTCGTCGGCGGCCTCGCCACATCCCAGGCGTGGCTGCTGGCGGCCCGGGCCGTTCAGGGCGCCGGCGGCGCGATCGTCGCGCCCACCGCGCTGGCGCTGATCGCGACGACGTTCCCGGAAGGCCCGGCCCGCAACCGGGCGATGGGCGTGTACTCCGGGATGAGCGCGGCCGGCGGTGCGCTCGGGCTGCTCGCCGGGGGACTGCTCGTCACGTACGCCTCCTGGCGGTGGGTGCTGTTCGTCAACGTGCCGATCGGCATCGGTGCCGCGCTCGCCGCCCTGGTCGTGCTGCCCCGCAACGCGGGCAGGCCGGGCCGGTTCGACCTCGGGGGCGCGATCACCGGAACCGGCGGAGTGGCCGCGCTCGTCTACGGCCTGTCCAACGCCGCCACTAGCCCGGACGGGACCTCCCACTGGGGTGACGCCAACGTGCTGGCCACGCTGACGGCCGGCCTTGTCCTGCTCACCGCCTTCGCGGTCATCGAGGCACGTAGTCGCCACGCACTGATGCCGGTCCGGCTGCTGCGCAACCGGGACCGGTCCGGCGCGATCCTGATGATGCTGGCCGTGGGGACGATCGTCTCCGGCGTGTTCTTCTTCGTTACCTTGTTCGTCCAGGAGCTATGGGGCTACTCCCCGCTCAGGACGGGAGTGGCGTTCCTGCCCTTCGCCGCCGCGCTGCTGGCGGGTTCCGCCGCCGCTGCCCGGCTCGTGCCGAGGATCGGGGCGCGCCCGCTGCTGATCACCGGCGCCGCCGCCAGCGCGGGCGGCCTGTACTGGCTGTCGCGGATGACCGAGCACGGCACCTACGCGGGCGGGTTGCTCGCGCCGGCGCTGACGATCGGGACTGGGCTCGGATTGCTGTTCGTCCCGTTGTCGCTGGTCGCCCTGGCCCGCGTCGGCGAGGCGGATACCGGAGTGGCCTCCAGCCTGCTCAACGCCGGCCGGCAGGTCGGCGCGGCCATCGGCCTCGCGGTGCTGGGCACCGTGGCCTGGACGGTGGTCGCCAACGGCGCCCGCGCCCACGCCGCCGCGGCCCGGACGGCCGTGCCGCAAACGGCAGTGTCGCAACCGGCTTACCAGCACGCGCTGGCGGTCGGCTTCGACCGCGCCTTCATGGTCGGCGCGGGAATCGCGGTGCTCCTCCTGGTGATCGCGATCGGCGCGATCCGCGTCCGCCGCGCTGACCTGAACGGCGGTGAGCCACGATGAGCGGCGCCACCGGCACAATCGCGATCGACGGCCCACCGCATCTTCCACTCGGGCTTGCGCTTCTCCGCGAATGCCTTCGGACCCTCCAGTGCGCCCTCGGTCCGCTGCAGCATGAACGCGAACAAATGCAGTAGCCGTCGATGGCCGCGATCACCGGCTTGGAGCAGTTGTTGACGTCATCTAAGCCCGGCATGGAGCCGCCCTTGGCCATCGGCGGGTGCACGCTGACCGCCCGTACCGGCGCGGCGTGCCCGCTCGCGCGGACCTGCCCGCCACCGTCCGGGTCGGCCTCCATCCGGGCGGCCATCTCCTTCAGGTCGGCCCCGGCCGAGAACGCCCCGCCGCCCGCCCCGGTCAGGATGACCACGAACACGTTCTCGTCCGCGTCCGCTGCACCAAAGGCCTCGGCCAGCCCGCGCATAAGCTCCCTGATCAGCGCGTTCATCCGCTCGGGCCGGTTCATCGTGATGTAGGCCTTGCGGTCGCGTATCTCATAGGACAGCACCCGCCAACCACCCTGCCGCTCCCGCACTCGCTGCGCAGCCGACGGGCCACCTCGACGGTGAACAGGGCGTTCGGGATGCCGCAGTGGGTGTTCGACAGCAAGCCGACTCCCCCCAGGTCGCGCAGCATGGTGATGGTGAAGCAGTGGTTACAGGCCGGCCACGTCAATGTCATCACGGCTCACCCCGGCCTGGGCGAACGCGATGTCGCCCGACCGGCGAACCAAGTGGCGCTGCCCAGGGAACCAGGGCGGGTCGACGGTTGTGTAGCCGTCCGTGGAGGTGGCCTCGACGCCGCCGATCACCCAGGCCGGCTGATTAGAATCATTTATATCTGTAGGATATTTCGAGATGGCGGTGGGCCATGGCTGATCGGCTAGCGGAGCTGGTCGATGTTCGGCTGGCGTCGGCTGGCGTGGCGCTCGTGACGCTGAATCTTCCTCAGGTGCAGAATGCGATGACCACCGAGCTGACGGCGGCGTGGACGACAGCCATGGACAAGGTCGCGGGGGATCGTTCGCTGCGCGCCGTGGTGGTGACCGGGGCCGGCAGCGCGTTCTGCGCCGGCGCGGACCTGTCCTGGTTCGACCAGGGCAACCCCAGCGACAATACCCCGGACCGCCTGCGTGACACGATGCTCCCGTTCTACCGCGCCTGGCTGGCCCCGCAGCAGATCCCGGTGCCGGTGGTGGCCGCGGTGAACGGCCCCTGCATCGGGGCCGGGCTCTGCCTGGCGCTGGCCTGCGACCTCAGGTACGCCTCTCCGTCTGCGATGTTCAGCGCGCCGTTCACCCAGCTCGGCACGCACGGCGGGATGGCGGTGAGCTGGCTGCTTCCCGAGGCGGTCGGGATACCGCGGGCACGCGAGATGCTCTACACCGGGCGAGTGGTGGCGGCCGACGAGGCGCTGTCCTGGGGCCTGGTCAGCGGGGTGGCCGAGGACGTGGTCGGCCGCGCGCTCGAGGTGGCCCAGAGCGTGGCGCAGGCCGCGCCGATCGCCATCAAGCTCACCAAGGCGGGCCTGGCGCAGGGCTCCCGGGGCGGGTTCGAGGTGGCCCTGCAGTGGGAGGCGCTGGCCCAGCCAGTCACCATGGCCACCGCCGATATCCACAAGGGCATCCAGGCCCGCCGCGAGCACCGTCCCCCCACCTTCGACGGCAGCTAACCCAGCACCCCACCGCGACGGCAAGCGCGGACGGTGGGCGCTCTATCCTGACGCCACAGGCGCACGGCGGCGCCGGCCGGTCTGCGTGCGCTAAGCGGCAGTGCCGCCCGGCAGCATTGGCTCACGGCACTAACCGCCTCGAGCCTGCCGCCAGGCCGCCATGATTTGATGGTTATATAACTGATAACAATAGCTGCTGCGGGCCATGTGCACCAGGCAGAAGGGCAGGACCGAGTGAGCCGGCGACCCGACACGAGCCCGGCCGGGGATCCGGCCTGGCAATTCGCCTCGCCCGACCAGGTCGGGAGCGAACTGCGGGCCGCGGGATACCTGCCCGACGAGCGGATCAGCTCGGTCGTGTACCTCGGCGACCGGCTCGGCAAGCCGGTACTCGTCGAGGGCCCCGCCGGAACCGGCAAGACCGAGCTGGCCAAGAGCGTGGCCGCGCTGACCGGCCGGCGGCTGATCCGGCTGCAGTGCTATGAGGGCCTGGACGAGGCCAAGGCGCTGTACGAATGGAACTACTCCAAGCAGCTCCTGCGCATCCAGGCCGAACGCGCGGGCCACGAGCGCGCGGACTGGTCCGAGCTGCAGGCGGACATCTTCGGCGAGGAGTTCCTGCTCGCCCGGCCATTGCTGGCGGCGATCCGGGCGCCCGACCCCGTCGTGCTGCTCATCGACGAGGTGGACCGGCTCGACGCCGAGACCGAGGCCCTGCTGCTGGAGGTGCTCTCGGACTACCAGGTGTCGATTCCCGAGTTCGGCACGGTGACCAGCACCCAGACCCCGCTGGTCTTCCTCACCTCCAACAACTCGCGCGAGCTGTCCGAGGCGCTCAAGCGGCGCTGCCTGTACCTGTACATCGACTATCCCGGGCCCGAGCGGGAGCGGGATATCGTGCTCAGCCGGGTGCCGGGCTTCGACGTCGCCCTGGCCGGCCAGGTCGCGGGCGTGGTGCGGTCGCTGCGGCAGCTCGAGCTGAAGAAGCGGCCGTCGGTGTCGGAGACCATCGACTGGGCCCAGACCCTGGCCCTGCTCGGCGTGCAGGAGATCGCCACCGACCTGGTCATCGGCACCCTGCACGTACTGCTCAAGCACCAGTCGGACATCGAGAAGGCCACCGCCGAGCTCCAGCGATCCCGCTGAGCCTCGTCCGGCCCTGCCGGTAGCGAGCCTGCCCACCCCGGCTCGCCCGGTAGCCGGCCTTGACGCTCTGTGCGCTGAGGGTTAGCGTGAGCCCGCCGAGATTTCGCTGAAAACGCTTACATTCTGGCACGCACCAACACGGCCACGCCGCCGACCGAGCCACCATGGTCACTCTCTACGATGTCGCCCGCCGGGCCGCCGTCTCCATCGCGACGGTCTCCCGGGTCGTGCATGGCCAGGACCGAGTCCGCGAGGCGACCAGGATCCGGGTGCAGCAGGCCATCGAGGAGCTCGGCTACGTGCCCGACGGCGCCGGCCAGAGCCTGTCCCGCCGCCGCAAGGACATCCTCGGCATGATGTGCGTGGAGCGCGAGACGGCAGGCCAGCACGACATCGAAACCGAGTGCCTGCTCTACTACGACGAGGTCCAGCGCGGCGTGCAGGCACGGATCCGCGACAGCCAATGGCTGCTGCTCAGCAGCTTCGTGCAGGCAGACGGGTTCGGCGAGCCGGAACTGTCCCGCCTGAACCCGCTGTCGGCCAAGGTGGACGGGATGCTCATCGGCCACCCGCGATGCCAGCTCATCGGCTCCGCGCAGGGGATCTTCAGTATCGCCAGCGGCGAGCAGGCCGCGGACGAACTACTCGCCAGGTACGGTGCGGCGATGCCGGACGCCGTAGTGTGCGCCAACGACCAGATGGCAATCGGCGTCCTGCGGACCCTCACCGCGGCCGGCGTCCGCGTCCCCGGCGAAGTAGCCGTGACCGGCTTCGACGACCTCTATCCCGCCCGACTGGTCGATCCGCCGCTCACCACCGTCCGTCAGCCGATGCGCATGCTCGGCGAGCGAGCCTGCACGCGGCTGCTCGACCGCATCGCCTACCCGAGCCTCAGCCCGGCCGTGGAGCTGCTGCCCACCGAACTCGTGCTGCGATCAAGCTGCGGCTGCCCACCCGGCACGGAAACCCGCCAGCTCGTCAAGACGCTGAAGCCCGGTTGAGCGCACCAATTTGTTCGACAATAATACTTCCGTCGAATAACCGGCTCACGAGAGGGGCGGCGAGCGAGTGATCGTGGTCGCGATGGGCAGGTACGCGGACGCCGCGCATCCGGTACTGACATGACCACCGGCCCGGCACCCACCACGGATCCTCCGGTCCTGCTCGTGCACGGCTTCGCCTCCTCGGCCGAACACAACTGGCGGCAGCCGGGCTGGCTCGACCTGCTGGCCGACTGCGGCCGGGAGACGATCGCGGTCGATCTGCCCGGCCACGGCACGGCGCCGCGGTCAGCCGATCCAGCCACCTACCAGGACGTCGAGGCCCACGTGGCCGCGGCCGTCGAGGGACGCGAGCCAATAGACGCCATCGGTTTCTCCGCCGGCGCGCACGTGCTGCTGCGGCTGGCCGCGGACCAGCCACGAAGGTTCCGCCGCCTGGCGCTGCTCGGCATCGGCCGGGGGGTGCTCGAGCCGGCCGATCCGGAACCCATCATCGCCGTGCTCACCGCTCAAGGGGACGACGCGGACCCGGAGAACATGCACGGCCGGGTTTTCCGCCGCCTGGCCGACGGCCTGGGCAACGACCGCGACGCGCTGATCGCCTTCCTGCGCCGGCCGCAGCGTCCGCTGACAGAAGCCGACCTGGCCCGCATAACAACCCACGTGCTGGTGGTGCTCGGCGACCAAGACCCGGCCGGCCCGGGCGACAGCCTGGTCGCCGCGCTGCCGGAGGCGCGGCTGGTCACCCTGCGCGGCGTCGATCACTTCGGGACCCCGGGCGACGCCCGGTGCATGCAGGTCGTGCTCGGTTTCCTGGGCTGCTGACCTCCGCCGCCAGGCAAGCACAGCTCAGCCAGGCAAGCCTAGCTCCGCGGCGGCCAGGTCGATGTCGGACCGGTAGGTGAGCAGCACCGGCAGCGACTCGGCGGCCAGGCCGGCGTCCAGGTCCTGCGCGCCCAGGGCGACCAGGGTCCTGGCCCACTCCAGGGTCTGCGTCATCGACGGGCGCTGCCGCAGGTCCAACCGCCGAAGCGAGCCGACGAACGCGGCGATCTGCCCGGCCAGGTGCTCGGGAATGCCCGGCACCCGCGTCCGCACGATCTCCCGCTCCCGCTCGGGCGGCGGGTAGTCCAGGTGGAGGTACAGGCACCGGCGCCGCAGCGCCTCGCTCAGGTCCCGCGAGCCGTTCGAGGTCAGGAAGACCGCGGGCACCTGCCTGCCGGTCACCGTGCCGAGTTCGGGGATCGAGACCTGGTAGTCCGACAGCACCTCGAGCAGCAGCGCCTCGGTCTCGACGTCGAGCCGGTCCACCTCGTCGATCAGCAGGACCACTGGCTCGGCCGCCCTGATGGCATCGAGCAGCGGCCTGGTCAGCAGGAACTCCTCGGTGAAGATGCCCCCTTCCGGCCGGTCGCCGGCGCGGCCCACCCGGCCGGCCAGCAGCCGGAGCAGCTGCTTGGAGTGGTTCCACTCGTACAGCGCCCTGGCCTCGTCCAGGCCCTCGTAGCACTGCAGCCTGATCAGCCTGCTGCCGGTGGCGGCCGCCGCGCTGGTAGCCAGCCCGGTCTTGCCCGTCCCGGCCGGCCCCTCGACCAGCACCGGCTTGCCGAGCTGCCCGGCCAGCCGCAGCACGGAACAGGCGTGGCCAGCGCACCGGCCGCCCGAACGCGCTCAGTCATGCTGGCTCCTGTGCTCAACCAAGGCCCCCGGCCAGGACCGTTCGGCCCCAACTCTATAATTTTGATGTTCTTACAACTATCATGTTAACAGCATCTGCCGACTACAGACCTGCCGAGGTGGTGGCCCGTGCCGAAGATCGTCGTGCTCGTCAAGTTCAGTCCCGACCTCACCGGTGACCGGAGCTTCCAGGCCGACGGCACCGTCGACCGGGTGAGCGTGCCGGGCCGGCTCTCCGAGCTCGACGAGCACGCCGCCGAACAGGCGCTGCAGGTCAAGGAGTCCGGCGACTGGGAACTGACCTACCTCACGATGGGTCCCGACGGCGCGCAGGACGCCCTGCGCAAGGCGCTGTCGATGGGCGGCGACGCGGCCGTCCACGTCCGGGACGATGCCCTGCACGGCTCGGACGCGTTCGCGACGTCGCTGGTCCTGGCCGCGGCCATCCAGCGGATCGGCTTCGACCTGGTCCTGACCGGGATGGCCTCGACCGACGCGGGCATGGGCGTCGTCCCCGCCCTGCTCGCCGAGCGGCTGGCCGTGCCGCAGTTGACCTTCGCGGGCCAGCTGACCGTCACAGGTGACACAGCAGAGATCGTCCGCGACTCCGACACCAGCGCCGAGACCGTCACCGCCCGGCTGCCCGCCGTCGTCAGCGTGACCGACCGGACCGGCGAGGCCAGATACCCCTCGTTCAAGGGGATCATGGCGGCCAAGAAGAAGCCGGTCGAGGTCCTCAGCCTGGCCGACCTCGGCATCGACCCCGGGCAGGTGGGCCTGGCCGCCGCCCGCAGCACGGTGCTGTCGGCCTCCCGGCGCCCCGCCCGGTCGGCGGGTGAGCAGGTCAAGGACGACGGGGACGGCGGCACGCTGCTGGCCGACTTCCTCGCCGCTAACCGTTTCATCTAGGAGACTCATGCCCCAGGTTCTGGTGGTGGTCGACGCCGTGGACGGCTCGGCCCCCAAGCCCGCCCTCGAGCTGCTCACCCTGGCCCGGCGGATAGGCTCGCCGTCCGCGGTGGTGTTCGGTCCTGATGCCGAACGGGCGGTGGAAACCCTCGCCTCCCACGGCGCCGAACACGTCTACCTGGTCAAAGACCAGCGGATGCTCGACCACCTGGTCGTGCCGAAGGTCGATGCGCTGGAGCAGATCACAGCGCACATCACTGGGCAGCTCGGCGCGGACCTGGCCGCGGTGCTGCTGACCGCGAGCACCGAGGGCAAGGAGATCGGGGCCAGGCTCGCGCTCCGCCTGGACGCGGGCTTCATCAGCGACGCGATCGATGTCAACCCCGGCGTTTCGGGGGGGCTCGGGGGGGTCGTCCCCCCCGGAGCCAGCAGAGCCGAGGAGCACGCCGTCGTGGCCACCCAGTCGGCCTTCGCCGCGTCGTTCACCGTGACCTCGGCGGTCACCTCCGGCGTCCCCGTCATCACCGTGAAGCCGAACGCCACTACCCCTACCGCCGAACCGGCCCAGCCCGCCGTGCACGAGGTGGAGGTCGAGCTGTCCGACGCCGCGACCGCGGCCACGATCACCGCGCGCGAGGTCCGGGCGAGCTCCGGGCGGCCCGAGCTGACCGACGCCTCGATCGTCGTGTCCGGCGGACGCGGCCTGGGCGGCGGCGAGCACTTCGCCCTGATGGAAAGGCTCGCCGACCTGCTCGGCGCCGCGGTGGGGGCGTCCCGGGCGGCCGTCGACGCCGGCTGGTACCCGCACAGCAACCAAGTGGGCCAGACCGGCAAGACCGTCTCACCGCAGCTGTATCTCGCCGCCGGGATCTCCGGGGCGATCCAGCACCGCGCGGGCATGCAGACCTCCAAGGTCATCGCCGCGGTCAACAAGGACCCGGAGGCGCCCATCTTCGAGCTCGCCGACTTCGGCGTGGTCGGTGACCTGCATCAGGTCGTCCCCGCGCTCATCGACGAGATCATCAGCCGCCGCGGCTGAACCCCGACACCAGGATCGTGGTCAAGCTAACCCCCCAGGTGGCACGCGGGCGCGCACGCCAGGCGCCTGGCCCGGTGCTCGTCGCGCTCGGGTGCGCCGCGATGTCCTTCAGCGTGCTGCAGTCCCTGGTCATTCCGGTGCTGCCGGCTATCGGCCGGGACCTGCACGTCAGCCAGGAGGCCGTCACCTGGGTGCTGACCGGTTACCTGCTGTCCGCCGCGGTCGCGACGCCGTTGCTGGGGCGGCTCGGGGACATGTTCGGCAAGCGGCGGATGCTGCTGGTGACGATGGCCGCGCTGACCGCGGGAATCGTGCTGTCCGGCCTGGCGAACAGCCTGGAACTGCTCGTCGCCGGCCGGGTCGTGCAGGGCCTGGGCGGCGCGCTGTTCCCGCTGGCGTTCGGGATCATCCGTGACGAGCTGCCCCCCGAACGGGTGGCGGGCGCCATCGGGTTCATCTCCGCGACCCTGGGCGTCGGCGGCGGTCTGGGCATCACGCTGGCCGGCCCGATCGCGGCCCGGCTGGGCTACCACTGGCTGTTCTGGGCGCCGCTACCGCTGGTCGTCCTGGCCGCGCTGATCATGCTGCGCATCCCCGAGTCGCCCGTCCGGGCCGGCGGCCGGGTGAGCCTGACCTGCGCGGTCCTGCTGTCCGCCTGGCTGGTGACGCTGCTGATCGCGCTCACCGAGGCGCCGTCCTGGGGCTGGCTGTCCGCCGCGTTCGGCGCTGCCCTGCTCGTCTCGGCCGCGCTGTTCGCCGCCTGGTGGGTGGCGGAGCTGCGGTCGGCCAGCCCGCTGGTGGACGTGCGCATGCTGACCCGCCCGGCCGTCCTGCGCACCAACCTGGTCGCGGTCGCGGTCGGGTTCACCCTGTACGGATCGCTGATCATGATCCCCGAGCTGCTGCAGACCCCGCGGGCGACCGGCTACGGCTTCGGCGTCAGCCTGAACGCCGCGGGCCTGCTGCTGCTCCCGCAGACCGCCGCGGTGTTCGTCCTCGGCCTGCTGGCCGGGCGGCTGTCCGCCACGATCGGGTCGGCCCGTGCGGTGCTGAGCGGCGTGCTGATCGGCGGGGCGGCGTTCGCCCTGCTGGCCGTGGCCCGGACGCAGGTGTGGCAGATCCTGCTGGCCACGGTGCTGATCGGCGCGGCCGTCGGGCTCACCTTCTCCGCCATGCCGAACGTCATCGTCGAGTCCGTGCCCGCCGCCCAGACCGGCGTGGCGACCGGGATGAACGCCAACCTGCGGACGATCGGCGGCGCGCTCGGCGGCCAGGTGACCACGAGCATAGTGAGCAGCGGCCGCCGGGTCCTCGGCTATCCCGCACCCGGCGGCTTCACGGTTAGCCTGGTGGTGATGGTGGCCGTGTCCGTCGCGGCCGCGGTGGTGGCCGCCTCCGTTCCGCTGGCGCCCAGAAAGGCCGGGCCATGCTCGCCGCCCTAGAAGGCATGATCGCCGAACTGCGCCAGATCGGCGTCCCGGTCTCGCTCGCCGAGCGGATCGACGCGATGCAGAGCCTGCGGCACCTGCCGGTCGACGACCGCCCCACGGTCAAGGCCGCGCTGCGCGCCGTCCTGGTGAAGACCCATGACCACGAGCTCGCCTTCGACGCGGTCTTCGACCTGTACTTCACCGCGCAGCCCGGCCAGGCTGGGTCAGCCCAGGAGAACTCCCAGGCCGTGCCGGGCCAGGATGGTCAAGCGGCCCAGGACGGTCAAGGGGTCCAAGGCGGGCTGAGCGGCCAGAACGGCCACGGCGGCGGCGGCGGCCTCGGTGCCCTCGACACCGCCACCCTGACCGAGCTGCTGCTGACCGCCCTGCGCGACGGCAACGAGGTCATGATGCGCGCGCTCGCGAGCCTGTTCGTGGAGCGCTACGCCGGGATCGAACCGGGCCGGCCGGTGGCCGGCACCTACTACGTGTTCCGCACGCTGCGCGCCGTCGACCCGGACCGGCTCCTGGCGCGGCTGGCCGAAGGCGGCGCGCAGGCCCCAGGGCAAACCCCAGCGCAGGCCCCTGGGCAGGCCTCGGAACAGGCCGGCGCCTCGATGCAGCGGCGGCTGGAGCTCGAGGGCTACGAGGCCCAGCTGGCCAAGTTCCGCCAGATGGTCGAGGCGCAGGTCCGCCAGCGCCTGGTGGACGACCGCGGCGCCGCGGCCGTGGCCCGCACCCTGCGCCGGCCGCTGCCGGAGGACGTGGACTTCCTGACCTCCTCCCGCGACCAGATCGCCGACATGCGCGCCGTGCTCGACCCGCTCACCCGGAAGCTGGCCAGCCGGCTGGCGGCCAAACGCCGCCACAAGCGGCGCGGCGCGCTGGACTTCAGGCGCACCGTGCGCCGGTCGCTGAGCACCGGGGGAGTGCCGGTCCGCCCGGCCTTTCGCAAGCCGCACCCGGCCAAGCCCGAGCTGTTCGTGCTGGCCGACATCTCCGGCTCGGTATCCACGTTCGCGGCCTTCACCCTGCAGCTCGCGTTTGCGCTGCGGTCGCAGTTCTCCCGGGTCCGCAGCTTCGTGTTCGTGGACGGCGTGGACGAGGTGACCGACGTGCTGCAACAGGCCCCCGACGTGGTCGAAGCCGCCCGGCACATCAACGCCGCGGGCAGCGGTGTCTGGCTGGACGGCCGGTCGGACTACGGACACGCGTTGTCCGCCTTCTGGGATATCTGGGGTGAACAGGTGCGCAGGCGCACCACCGTGATCGTCCTCGGCGACGCCCGCACCAACTACCACGACCCCCGCGAAGGCGCGCTCAAGAGCGTCACCCAGCGGGCCGGCCACGTGTTCTGGCTGAACCCCGAGCCCACCGCCGCGTGGAACAGCGGCGACTCGGTGATCGCCCGCTACCAGCCGTTCTGCGACGCCGTCTACGAGTGCCGGAACATCCGCCAGCTCCGCGCCTTCGTCGAAGACCTCGACTAGCCCCGCGCCTTCACCCGTCGGGCAGCGCGTCGGTGGTGAAGAAGTACGGCGCGCCGTGGCAGTCGTCCGGGTTGGCGGCCAGCAGCCCGTCCCGCAGCCGGCTGGTCCTGACCTCCTTCTTGTCCAGCCACGCCTCGACCGAGTCCAGGTCGCGCACGCTGAGCGTGATGCCGTAGATCATGTTGCCCCAGCGCGCCACGTGCTCGCCGAGCGGCGTCTCGACGGCCTGCGACCGGGACCCGATCTGCCGGGTCGGCGCTACCTGCCCTGGCGTACCTGGCTGAAGGGAACGTCCCGGTCGGCCGCGTACTCGCGCGGCATGCCGAGGATCCGCTCGCTGATGATGTTGCGTGCCATCTCCGTGCTGCCCCCGCCGAGCGATCCCGCCTGCCGCATCAGGAACGCCGTCCCCACGTCGACGAAGCCACCGGCCGCGACATGCGATCCCAGTACCTCGACCCCGATCTCGGCGAGCCTGCTGCCGCTTTCCCCGCCGAACAGTCTCCCGATCGCGGCCGACGGCGGCGGCAGCTGCTCGCTGCGGATCCCGGCCGTGATCCGCTCGATCAGCTGCTGCTGCACCCGGCCGATCGCGTGCGCCTCGGCCACGAGCTCGCGCGCCCGCACGTCGTCCGCGACGCCGGCCGCCCGCGCCAGCTCGATGAGCCCGGCAACGCCCGGCCCGCGCCGGGCCCGGCCCGCCGGCCCGCTGACGTACGGCGAGCCGCCGCTGACCGCGGTGCGCTCGTGGAACAGCTGGCGGCTGGCCACCGCCCAGCCGCCGTTGACCTCGCCCACCACGTCGGAGGCGGGCACCGCCACGTCGTCGAAGAACTCCTGGCAGAACTCGTTGTTGCCGCCTATCTGCCTGATCCGCTTGATCTCGACGCCGGGCTGGTGCACCTTGAGCAGGAACATGGTCAGGCCGCGGTGCTTGGGCGCCTCCCAGTCGGTCCGCGCCAGGCACAGCGCCCAGTCCGCGGCGTACGCGCCGGAGCTCCAGATCTTCGAGCCGTTCAGGATGAACACGTCGCCGTCGCGGGTCGCCCGGGTGGTGACG
>WNGJ01003952.1_pt1 | contig 17320 bp, 15 predicted proteins | sample 5400611 | NCBI WGS metagenome assembly WNGJ01 (sample SAMN13153375, study PRJNA577476) | soil metagenome | isolation source: 40 cm soil or saprolite under Garry oak tree replicate 1 | place: USA:California | collected 2016-06-15 | reverse complement strand
ATGAAAATGGGGTCTGCATCAAGTCGCTCTGTAAATTGTTTATTTTCAGTCGGCGTGGGGCCATTTTCATAACAGCGAACTTATCGGGACTTGGCGACCTGCCTTGCCGAGAGGTCGTATGGACACCGCCGTCTAAGCAGAAGCAGGGCGATGTGCCCGGAGGAAGGAACGTATCTGGCGCACCGCCAGGGGAATCCGCTCCTTGGGCTCCTTCCATGGGAACATGCTCACTTCGGCCTTTGGCGCGAGCATCGCGGCCTCCATGGCGACGGCGTACGGATGCGCCGGGATATCATCCGGCAGGATCAGTACGGGCGTCTGGCAATTGCGCACGAAATCGCGCGTCACGGTGAGGACGAAGTCAGGGTTGGTGCGGTACATCTTGGTCAGAAATTTGTCGACCATCTCGATGGTGATCTCGGGCCGGCGCTTGACCAATTCCGGACCCCAGCCCTTCATGTTGGTTTCGTAGAAAAGGTCGCGCATCTCCGGACGCGACCCGCTGGGCTGCGCCAGCACGGCTGCGACGATACGATCAGGTGCCCGCCGCAAGAGGTTCCAGATGAAGGGGCCGCCAATGCAGAAGCCCAGCACCATGAACTTCGCGACGCCCAGGTGATCCATCAGACCGAGATGGTCATCGGTATATGCATCCCACGGCCGGTCGATCTCGAACGGGCCGGAGGACTGGCCGCCATTGGCGTTGCGCAGGTCCGACGCGATGCAGCGGTACTCTCCTTTGAACTCCTCGATCGGGTTAAAGGGACCGCCGCTGGTCAACCCGGAGATCGTCGAATTCAATCCCCCGCCGGCGATGAGCAACAACGGGAAGCCGGAACCGGCCTCCTCATAGTAGATACGAACGGAGCCTTTTTCGTAGAACTTGCCAGTTCCTCCTTTGCTCGCCTGCTGAGCTAATGCGCGCGGCAAGGCGGCCGTTGCCGCTGCCGCGGCGCCCGCTGCCAGTACGATGCGTCTGGTTAAACCCATAGTCGGCGTCCTCCTTGATTATCATGGCCGGTATGTCAACCCCAAGCGCCAGTATGATCCGCAATTCGAAAGGATTCTAGCACAGGTTCTCTTTGCGCGGAGGAGCCGTAGCGGCATATGACTGATTTAGCTTAATCACTCGATCAGAAAGCAGATGGGTGCTAGTTAACGGGATTTTCGGTAACTGCGATTTGGCGTGGGCCACTCTCCGGAAAGGCATTATCGGGAGTTGACTCAAGAAGTGGAGCTGAAATTCAGTGGACAGCCGAATTCGCCGCAAACCGCGCGTGAGGTTCTCACTTTGTGTTTTTCAGCAGAGAATCACCGGCCCTCAAAGTGCCCTCGATTTGAAGATCATAACCATCAGGATCGGCGACGTGGAACCTGCCGCTTGTTGGCAGTGCTCCGGTATCCAGGAGGGGTTTTAGGCCGCGTCTTTCCAGTTCTGCCTTCACGCGGTCCGTATCCCAATCGGCGATGGTGAAGGAGATGTGATCAACTCGCGGCGGGGTCATACCTTGCAGCCCTTTGCGAGCGATCAGTATCCCACTACCAAAACTCAGGCGGCACTGATCGGCCCTCTCTTCTGCCACGGTCATCCCCATCAGATCGGTGTAGAAGTCGCGGGTCTTCTTGAAATCGGCAACCACGTAGGAAATATGATTGAGCCCAATCGTTTTGAATCCTTTTCCATCCGCAGCAGAGGCAATGCCGGGCGCGGACGTGGCGGCGGCTGCCAACGTGAGGCTTTGAATGAGTTGTCGGCGGGTGAGTTTTCCGTGCTCGAAATCCTGAAGCAGTCTCGCTATCAGTGTTTCCACCGTCCCTCCTTGAACTTTCTGATGGTAAACATCGCGGGATTTCGCGATTCTAGCACGCACCGCTTTACGAGGGGCAACGCAAGCAAGCGCCATTCGGAGAGATTAGAATGCGACGACGATTCGGGACAGCTCGACGGCTTGGACAGGTGGTAGAGTCGCCTCGCGGCGCTTTCACTCTCGCTCTGCACGAAGCGCGCAAACTCGGGCTGTGTCATGGTCATTGGATCGGCCCCGTGCTTGGCGAGCCAGTCGCCCAGGTCTGGCGCAGCCAAGGCGCGTGCGACGTCTTTCGCTAGTTTCCCCACCACTCCGGCAGGAGTGCCAGCAGGCACCCATACTCCGTACCAAACCGCATAATCGAACCCAGCGATTCCAGCTTCTGCGATGGTCGGAACCTCAGGTAGTAAGGGCGAGCGTTTCCTCGTGCTCACGGCAAGCGCTCGGAGCTTGCCTGCACGGATATCGGCCAGAGCAAGTGGGATGGGCGCTATCATGTAATCAATGCGTCCTGCAACGGTGTTGGCGACCACATCAGCGATCGCGTCGCGCGGGCCGGGGGGCACGTAGACCGATTTAATTCCCGCCTCCAGATTGAATTTCTCAACGCCCATATGGTTACCAGCACCCACTCCAGCGGAGCCGAACCTCAGCTGACCCGGTTTCTCTTCTGCCTTCGCGATGAGCCCGCCAACGCTGGTGATGCCAGACGAGTTACTTGAGACAAGTACGTAAGGTTGGCTAGTGAGCGGGGCAACCGGGATGAAATCCTTCAGTGGATCATACGGCAGGTTCTTCACGAAAGCGGCGGTGTACGCCTGAGCGCTGCTGTTCACGAGCACCGTGTAACCATCGGCTGGCGACTTCGCAACCAGGGCAGGACCCTCCGTACTACCGGCGCCAGGATGGTTCTCGACTGTCACGGGCTGGCCCCACAACTCAGAGAGCTTCGGGCTGACGGCGCGGGCTATGGTGTCAACCCCGCCACCAGCGCCGAACGGCTCGATCATGCGCACCGGCCTCGTGGGATAATTTTCGGAACCCTGTGGCGCTAGAGTTAACGAGAAAAAGAATCCCAAGAACAATCGAGTCCACATGCTTAGATCCTCGCAGGAGTACTGAGTATATTCCAACTCCTGATCAACGGGATTCTCGAAAACTCGCCCGACAGGCCCCACAAGAAGTCACCTTCCGATCGCGTTTATCGGGAGTAACGAGGACATTTTGCCAGTCTGCACCGCCGCGGCCTGGAATCAGTCATATGGAAATCGCTCTTCGCCAGCCTGCCAGATTTTGGTTGCGGATTGCAAGCCGTTGGGGGACGCTCCAGATGATGGATCCTTTCACACATCCCTAGAAGGCGAAATAGGTGTAAAATCCTTGCCGTTTTTGAAGTCAGAGAAAGATTCCGGTTTGTTCTGGGATAGCGCCCCGCGTCTGCTGGAGGAGGACAAAATGCGACACTTTGTGATTGTCAGCATGGTTATAACGGCGACGCTGCTAACCTTCAGGCTGGTCGCGTCCGCGCAGCAGGGGGCCCCCGGCCAAACCGCGGATGCAAAGCCTCCAAGGCCGGGGTTGGAGGTGCCCTTAGTTACTCCGGGGCCGGGCTGGAAGGCCTGTCCGCACTGCGAGAATGAGGCTTATAAGGCGGATGGCCGCAAGAAGGCAAACGTAGATACGCGCGCATTTAATTTGCATGATATTGCGGGAGTTTGGAGCGGCAATCCCAATGACCTGGAGGTTAACGGCCTTCCGATGAATATGACAGCGGTGCCGTCCTTCACCCCTTACGGACGGAAGTTATTCGAGGCCGACCAAAGTGACTCACCCCAGTGGAATTCAAAGGATCCTGAGAATACTTGTGATCCTATGGGTTGGCCGCGGTGGTTAACATTCAACTATGGATTTGAGTTCGTTGTATTACCAGACCGTGTCCTACAATTCTTTGAGTGGGGTCATACGTGGCGGGACATCTGGACTGACGGGCGCAAACTGCCGCCGAATCCTCCGATTCAGCGATACTTGGGATATGCTGTTGGCAGATGGGAAGGAGATACGTTCGTTGTTGAGTCGAATGGCTATGACGACAGGTCTTGGCTTGCGCAAGCTCCGGCCCAGCGTACTGGAACTGGGAGACCGGGTGGCTATCCGCATAGCGACGAAATGCGGATCGAGGAACGCTACAAGCGAATCAATTACGGATTGCTTCAGGTAATGCTGACGGTTACGGACCCAAAGGTATATATGACGCCTTGGACGACAACCGGCACGATTACATTGATCCCCAATACGGAGATGGCGGAAAATTTCTGCGTCCCATCTGACAGCATTCATTTTAATAGTGAGAATACGATACCCACGCTTCCGAAGCAGTGAGGGTTGTCCTTGAATCCTTTAGTGGCAGTTAAAGAGGAGGGGAAGTATGTTGCGAGGTATGCTTTTGGTTGCAGTGCTGGCGGCTGCAGTTCTATCGCCAACGTTGAACCCCCCTGTTCAGGCTCATCACGGGAATGCGGCCTGGTCGACAAACGAGGTGACGCTAAAGGGTACCGTGGTGGACTATGTTTGGAGAAACCCCCACGTGTTGCTTGTTTGGACCACGAAGGATGATAGCGGCAAAGCAGTGCAGTGGACAGGCGAAGTCGGGTCTCCAGAGTCGATGATGGCTGATGATGGTTGGACCAAAGAGACGTTCAAGCCCGGCGACGAACTTGTTCTGATCCTCCGCTCAGCGAAGTCAGGCGCACCCAATGGCGTGATCGACCAGATCAAGAGAGCCGACGGGACAGTGGCAATGCGATACTCGCGGCAAGCGGGTTCCGGGAATTTTGCCGGCCCGTTGACAAAAGCCGATCAGGAACGCCGAGATAAAGTCGCCGCCGAGGCCGACAAGTCGAAGAATTAACCCTACGAACTTTCCCCAGACGTGGTATGCCCAATCATCCGCCGACTGGAAACTGACTTGGCTGATGCATCTCTGGTACGAAAGTCAGACGATATCGCCCGCCAACTCCCGATAAGTTCGCTTGGGGGAAAATGGAAACCCTGACTGCCGCACTCGCTCTGGATCTCTTCGAACTCCGTTTCTCGGGAGCTGGCCTTTTCACTTGGCGTCAATGGGTCTGCTCTAGTGGCAAACTCGTTGTGTCGCGGGCAGGAGAGGCGTACGATTCGCGAGTCAGAGGTCCAAATCGGAGATTCCGGGGGAGCATGTTCTCTGAATCCAAATTGATCCACGATTGCATGGTCCTCTCACCGCGTACGTTTGGAAGGTAGTAAGCGAGCCCATGACGATACGGCGCATTGTTTCCATTGTGGCGTTTACCCTCGAGCTTGGTGTGCCGACCGGCGGTGGACAGCAGCAAGCGGCGCCGTCTCCTGACTTCGAGTTTTTCAAAAGCCGAGTTGAGCCTATCTTCCTGAAAAAGCGGCCCGGCCACGGGCGCTGCTACGTTTGTCATGAGGTAGATTCTGGGGGGAACGGGGGCGGCACTGCATTCCACCTGGAGAAGCTGTCGCCCGGGAGCACCTTTTGGAGCGAGGAGCAATCTCGTCGCAACTTCGAGGTTGTCTGGCAGTTGGTAATTCCCGGCGAACCCATGTCAAGCTTGCTTTTGAAGCATCCGCTTTCGCGTGACGCGGGCGGCGATATCTCCCACGGCGGAGGCAGGCAATTTGCATCCCAGAACGACCCGGACTGGCTGACGATGGCCGAGTGGGTCCGCGGGCTGAAAGCAGGCGGTGCTTCCGACAAGTAACCGATGGTTGGCAGGAGACTGCGAAATCACCAGGTGTGCTAATCCCGGACGACTCTAAGGCAGCACCAACGTGGCGTTCCTCTCAGGCGCCTGCCCGACCTGGATGCGAGTCACCTCTTTCAGACTCTTCACGTCGATGACGGACACGGTATTGTCCGCGCGGTTGCTATCGTAGACCGTCTTGCCGTCGGGAGAGAACGTGATCCAGATCGGGTATATCCCGGTACGGACATGTCCCAGCAGCTTGAGATCAGGAAGAGAGTATGCAAAAACGGCATCGGCGAGGGTGCTGTTAACCCAAAGCGTCTTGTTGTCTGGGGTGACGCCCATGCCGTGTGAGAAAACGCCTCTTGGAGGGGATAGCCCGCCACCTTCGTCGGGGAGCTTGATCGTAGCTGTCACCTTTCGCTCCGCAAAATCCACCACTTCAAACCCGTGCAAATAGGAAGTGTTTAGGAATATCCGACTCGTCGAGCCGTCAGAGTTCCTCTCGAACGCCATGGTGCGAACAATATTGTCGAATTTAATCGACCAGACGGCTTGTTCAGTCTCAACATCAACCACCGTTAATTGCCTGATTTCTTCCGAGCCCGCGACCACATACTTGCCGTCCGGCGTCAAGGAAATGTCATGGAGGGGGCCTGTGTCAGGGATACTCTTGACCCTCTCGAGGGACTTCGTGTCGACAACGTCCAGCACACCGGGCGTTGAACGGATGCCGACAAAGACCCGCCCGCCGTCCTTAGTAACCGCTATAGTGTTGGGGCGGCCGCTGAGGGCCACCTTCTTGATAATCTTCCCGGTCTTTCGATCCACAACGTCGAGCACGTTCTCAGACTCAATGCTAAGGTAAACCCGACTTCCGTCGGGAGAGAAGCTAACATCATGGGGCACTTCGACGCCTTCGATCACTTGCACGATCTTGTTCGTGGCAGGGTCGATGACATCAACCGTGTCTCCCGCGTGGTTCGTAACATAGATGCGGAACGTCTTTGCCGACAAGGGTAACGCCATCAAGAGCAACCCAAGCAGAAACCACACCTGACTTAGCCTGCCGCAATATCCTCTCATAGCGGTTGTGCTCATCATGAGCAGTGCTCCTTATGCTGCAGCGCAAGTGTGGGCGGCGCTGAGTCCAAAAGTCAAGGCGGTCCAATCGACCGTGATCGGCCTGGTGGGTTCGCATCATCGACGATGCCGTTACTTTTGTTGTCGAAACCAGTTGGCGCTTCGCCCCCGAGGTCCTTGGCTTCGTGGTCAGGAAGTCCCCGCTTGACCCCTCCCTCCAGTTGGTCTCGCCTCGACGAGGTTCTCGTGATACCGCTGCGCAGGTGGTGATTACTGCTAACTCCCGATAAGTCCCGTTCGATGAAGTGAAGTTTTGTCGAAGGTTCCTTGCGTTTTTATTTCCTCGAACCCCGTTTCTCGGGAGTTGGAAAATGCGAGTCCGAGGTGCTAACCTCGCACATTACTTCGGCACTGCTTTCACCAGGGGCCCGAGTAATATGGATGCTCTGAGTTAGTCCTGATTGCGCCCAGGTGATTCCTCGATGATCGCTCGCTATGTCGGGGCGTTCTTTGCGTTAACATTTATAGCCATCGGTGCGCTAAGCTACGGAGTGCTTTTGCAGCAACGGCTGGGGCCCGGAATGCCGACTGAAAATCAGCCTGACTTCCCTCCTTCCTACACCGTCCACATCTTGCCATCCACGCTCGAGAACGGAACCGGCAATTTCGGAGTTGACTCCTGGCAGAGTTTTCAGGGATACGATTTGAGGGCCATAATCAGCCAGGTTTACAGCATCACTCCCATTCGGATCGAACTCCCCGCCTCTCTTGAGGACGGCAGGGGGTACGACTTCTCGCTGGTTTTGCCTCAACGCGAAAACAGCGAGAGGATGTATGGACGCTTTCGCCAGGCAGTTGAGAATTACTTCCATATAAGCGCCGCGCGACAATCTCGCATGATGGATGTGTATGTTGTCACAGCACCAGGCGGTCGCAAACCTCCAGCGGCAGGCCAGCAGTCCGAGGGCGGCGGAATCGAGCAGTTCTCGATTGAAGCCGCATTGCCTGCGTGTACCGGCGATGGATCTGATCTCGAACGCTTGCCCAAAAAAGTCAGCCTGAGCGCGCTATCGAACATATCGGGAGAGGGTTCATTGGAGGCATTCTGTAAGATGCTTGAACGCTTCCTCGACCGCCCTGTGGTAAACGAGACAAGCCTGCCAGGCCAATTCGAATTTCGCGTACCTGCAAACCCGACTGCAAACGGCGATTTTCTCGCTCGGCTCCGCAACGACTTGGGGCTCGCAATCGAGCCGACAAGGCGGAACGTGGAACTGCTGGTGTTCAGTCCTCGCTGAAGTGAAACGCCCTGCTCGCTCGACGCTGTACGTCAAGTTCCCATAAGTCCGGTTGGGGGACACTGAGAACCGCACGCGATTCGATTTCCACCACCGGCGTTTCTGCACAATTGCCGGGCAGGACCGATCATTCCTCCAGAATCGTCTGACCGGTTATGCTCCGGCGGAAAGCGAATCATGGCCTCCGCATAGGAAAACCCGCCCGCGATCTTCAATGTGCGCAGCCTTCCGTGACTCCCGCCGAGACTTTTCCTTCGATGCTCAGCCGGTGTTGCTTGCGGTATGTTGCCCATGCTTTTTCCATCGCGCGTGTTTCGTCCTTCGGCGCGATTTCGAATCGGGCCAACGCCAGGATCAAGGCTCGCACACTAACGTGGGGCTCCGCCGCAGGCCCCGTCATGCCACATCTGCGGCAAGTGATAATCGGTGTCTGGATGTTTCGGCTGTCCCGAATCAGGTGAAGCATGCTCTCTAGTTCGTCCCGCAGATTGATGAGCGCCGGCATTGACAATCCCGCGTGCCACTCCGCCCGCAACCGCACGACCATTTCCGGAAACCAAGTTCTCTGCGCATCGCCCGAGGGCATTTCTGAAGATCTCCAGCTCTGCCGTCCGTTTTTGGTTTCGGCCTTTTTCGATTATAGTCGCGGATGTAGTACCTTGCGCGTTGAACTGTAACGGGTGGCTCCCTCGAAATCCCGATCTTTGCCGTGAGCGCCCAGTCAGACATCTTCCAGTCCCAAGTTGTCATTCACCGCGTGTCGCAGTTTCTGTTTGCACCCGAGATATTGCTCGGTCGTCTGCACTGATGCGTGCCCAAGCAAAAACTGAATCTGTTCAAGCTCGCCCCCAGCCGAGTGGCATAGTCGCGCGCAGGTGCGGCGCAAGTCATGTGGAGCCAGATTTTTGATGTCGGCACGTTTCGCAGCCGCTTTGACGATGTGCCAGATAGCTTTCGGTGTCAGGCCTTCGCCTCGGACCTTTTCTTGTCTGCTTACTCGCCGAAAGATTGCACCTTGATCGATCTTAGCTGCGTCGATCCACTCATCGACCGCGCGCTTCGCCCGCACCAGGACTGGAACTGTGCGAATGTGCTTTCCCTTTCCAATCAGGTCGGCGATCACCCAGTGCTCCTCGCGGACCTGAAAATCTTCCATTCCGAGTCCTACCAGTTCGGCGCGTCGCAAGCCACACCCAATGAGCAAGGCGAGAACCGCTCGATCACGTTTGCCTCGGAGGCCATTCAGCGACTCTGCGAGCAAAGCCCTCGACTGATCAATGGTCAGCCAGTTTCCGATCCGAACGCCCAAACGTTTTGCGCCTTTCACTCGACCGATTCCGGCTGCCAGTTCGGGACTCAGAAGGCCTGTATCAGCTGCCTCGTGTGCGATTCGTCGCACAGCCGCTAAGCGCACGTTGATGGTTGAGGGCGCCAGGTTCTTTTGTTCAAGAAAATATCGATAACGCAGGACGACGGTCCGATTGAAGGCCAAACGCGGCTCGGAACAGTACCAGACGATGAATTCATCGATGGCGTGTGCATACGACTCTTGTGAACTGACCGCTGCGAGCGAGTTCAGAACTGCGTTCTTCGACTGCTCCAAGTCGGGCAGCCGAAGTATTGGTTTGGGCTTGGGGCGTTTAGTTGTCTTTTTCCAACGTGCCATACTGGCGGCCTCCTGCGCCGCGTTCAGTATGCTTGTCCACCTGGGAGGCTAAGGACCCGAAGCTCGTTTACCGAAAGCATACCTAGTAGCCGACAATCCGGGTGTTATCGCATTGTGGGTCGCGGTCGATGGCTGTAGTGGCGGTAAATTCGAAGGAAGGAGGTGTGATTTGAGTTCGTTGCTTGAGGTAATTAGTTGAGTTACATTTGGACGCGAAATTGCCGAGAAATCGGTGCAAACGAATCACGCAATGTAAAATCCTTAGCTCCCCTTTAGGCCCAGTTACGCGGATAATCAATTTTCGGACGGATCTAACAAGATTTGTGACAGGGATGAACTTGCTTAGGTTTTTGAGCTAAGATGTGGCATTACACACAGATGTCGTGAGAGCGCCCGTGTCTGTCCGACGAAGACCTATCGAAACTCGCTCTTAGATGGATAGCAATGATGCACACTCCGCAAATGAGTCCGAAAGTCCTGACAAGCCCCGAACGTTATCGCACGCTTCTTGAGATCAATAATGCAATTATTAGCAATCTGACCCAAGAAAGCCTGCTCCACGCGATCTGCGAGGCCCTCCAACGTGTCCTGCCCGTTTATCGGGCTGCAATCAGCCTCTACGATCGCGACTCAGATACGTTACGCATCCTCGCGCTTTCCACCCAGTGGAATTCGGATTACTTTCGCGTTGGATTGGAGATCAACCGCAATGACAGCCATTCCGGGTGGGTGCTCGATCATCAGCGACCTCTTCTCCGCCGCGATGTGGAAACGGAGTGGCAATACCCCATCGAGCGCAAACTCATAGATGAAGGTATAAAGTCGTATTGTGCGGTCCCGCTGATACTAAGAGGAGAGAGTATTGGTACTCTCAACATTGGAAGCGACGCAAAGGGCCAGTACTCAGATGAGGATGCGGAGTTCCTGCATGAAGTAGCAAACCAAGTCGCCCTCGCTATCGGAAACATGAAGTCTTACCAGGAAATCGCTGCGCTCAACACGAAGGTAGAATGCACTGCTGAACGCTATCGCACGCTTCTTGAAATCAACAACGCTATTATCACCAACTTGAATCAAAAGGCCCTGCTTCACGCCATTTCCAAAGCTTTACGCCGAGTCATCCCGTTCGACCGCGCTGCCTTCACGCTGTACGATCCGAGCCGTGACATCTTCCGTTTTCTGGCCATCGAAGGCACTGTTACTTCATCGCACTTTCGAGCCGGGCTGGAATTTGGGAGAGGCGAAAGCATCTCCGCGTGGGTTTTCGATCACCAGCGTCCCGCGCTATGCCACGATATTCAGAAGGAACAACGGTATCCCAACGATCGTTATCTAGTCGCCGAGGGTCTCAACTCCTATTGCGTGGCTCCCCTGATGATTGGCGGTAAAAGCATCGGCACGCTGAACCTCGCCAGCGAAAATACGAATCAATATTCCGAAGCGGATGCGGAGTTTCTGTGTGAACTGGGAACCCAGGTAGCGCTGGCCGTCTCCAACATGACCTACTTCGAGGAGATCGCTGCGCTCAACGATAAGGTGGAATACACCGCACAACGCTATCGCACGCTTCTGGAGATCAACAACGCCATTATCACGAACCTGACGCCAGAGGATCTGTTGCGCTCCCTTTCGGACATTCTCCGCCAAGTGGTTCATTTTAGCGGCGCGGCCCTCACACTTTACAATCCAGACAGCAAGACCTTCCGCTATTATGCGTTGGAGAGCGCCTTCCAGTCGGATCACTTCCAGGTTGGGATCGAGTTCGATCGCAGCCAAACTATTTCGGCCTGGGTATTCGATAACCAGCGAGCCGTCGTGCGCCGCGACATCGAAAAGGAGCAGCAATACCCTAATGACGCTCGTCTCGTCGCTGCAGGGATTTTTTCCGACTGCATCGTTCCACTCGTCGTGGGTGGTAAGAGTATCGGCACTCTGAATGTCGGGAGCACAGAGAGGAACCAATATTCCGACGAAGATCTTGAGACCTTGCAGGAAACCGCGAATCAAGTTGCGCTTGCCGTGGCGAATATGCTGTCCTACGAGGAAATCGTTGAGTTGAAGGGCAGGCTGGAGAATGAAAACGTCTACCTGCAGGAAGAGATACGCACAGAACATAACTTTGAAGAGATCATAGGCAACAGTCCGGCCCTGCTAGCGGCCCTGCGCAAAGTCGAACAGGTCGCTCCGACGGATTCCACCGTGCTGATCAATGGCGAAACCGGCACCGGGAAGGAACTGATCGCACGCGCGATTCATGACCGCAGCGCACGCAAGAACCGGCCGCTTCTGAAGGTCAATTGCAGCGCCATTTCGGCGGGCCTTGTAGAGAGCGAATTGTTTGGGCATGTCAAGGGAGCCTTTACCGGCGCTTTTGAACGGCACATCGGGCGTTTCGAGCTCGCCGATGGCGGCACGATCTTTCTCGATGAAATCGGCGAGCTGCCTCTTGGCACGCAGGTCAAGTTGTTGCGCGTTCTTCAGGAGCGTGAGTTTGAACCTGTGGGCAGCAATCGGCCCGTGAAGGTGGACGTTCGGGTTATCGCGGCGACGAATCGAAATCTCCCAGAGTCGATCAAGGCAGGGGATTTCCGCTCCGACCTTTATTACCGCCTGAACGTTTTCCCGATTGACGTGCCGCCATTGCGCCAGCGCGGGACCGACATTTCTCAAATTGCCATGTTTTTCCTGGCGCGCTTTTCCAAGAAATTCGGAAAGAAAATACAAGGGATGCCACGAGCGACGGTTGACCGGCTCATGAGCTATTCGTGGCCCGGGAATATCAGAGAATTGCAAAACGTCGTCGAACGAGGGGTGATCCTCTCGCAAAGTTCAGTTCTCGAACTGGAAGCTGATGTAATTCCCGCCCTGATGCCTGCGGATTCTTCCATCATGGATGATCAATCTAACGTTGTGGAGTGCATTCTTCCTCCAGCGGTCCCTACTTCCCTTACTCTGGAAGAAATTGAGCGCGGTCATATTGTCACTGTGCTCAATCAAACGCGGGGCGTCGTCGAAGGGCCGCGTGGCGCAGCAAAAATTCTAGGGCTGCATCCGAATACGCTTCGCCACCGGATGCAGAAGCTTGGGCTCAAGCGGAGCGCCTACCGCGAATCGTAGTTCCCACAGTTCTGTTTTGTGAAAACCACCAAATATCGGGGACCGCTTTCTCTGACGTAAATTCTATTCTCAGCAAACCATGCGCGTTCACTACCTTAGAGAAAAAGATGAGTTCATCCACGATTGGCCCACAGTTTGCAATCCTCTGACGCGGGAAGCCCGAAGCTCGAGATTTCAGTTAGTGAGATGGCTGGCGAACAGGTGACGTTGCGCCTCGACGGTCAAATCACCGGGCTATGGGTGTAATTTCCGCAGAAAAAATGTGAGGCGCAGTGAAAAAAGGTCTGTTGTCCTCGCACAATCTAAACAAAAAACAAGGAGAAAGCTGTGAATAATACTTGCAGTAAGAGATTTCAGGGAGGCGCGGCCGCTCATCGCGTAATGCGCGGGGTACTGGCAACCCTCGCAGTTCTGGCTGTTTCCAACGTCGCAATTGCTCAAGAGAATAAAAACGAAGCCGCGCTGAACGTTTCCATACCGAGCCCGGTCACTTCTGTCACGATTACGCCGCCCATCGGAAACTCCGCATTCTTGCTGGGTCACGGAGTAGGCACGCAGGGATATGTTTGCTTGCCCTCAGGCATTGGCGCTTCCTGGACGGTCAACGCTGCCCGGCCTGAAGCCACCCTATTCACGAATCTTTTCGGACAGGCGCAACAGATCATCACTCATTTCCTGAGCCCCAACACAAATCCGAACGAGTTTGCTCCCAAACCGCTGCCCTTCGGCAACGTGACCTGGCAGAGTTCGTTCGATAGCAGCAAAGTGTGGGCGCAGACCCAACATTTTGTCACAGCCGGTTCCGAACCGAGTTGCCCGAATACCGGCTCGATTGCCTGTGTCCTGCTGCAGGTCATCGGCGAGGAGCAGGGACCTGCCGGCGGCAAATTGCTCACCAAGACGACCTTTATCCAACGCCTCAACACCAACGGCGGATCTGCCCCTGCAACCGGCTGTGCTGTCGCCGGCGATGTGGGAAAACAGGCCCTCGTGCCGTACTCGGCCGACTACTTCTTCTTCCGCGCGGATCGATAGTTTCCTAATTCCCCACGCAGAACTGTCAGACCGAGCACGCGAAGTCGCGCCAGTTTGGTGCGCTTCGCGTGTTCGCGTTTGCATGCAAACTTTGCAGTCGGAAATCATGCGCGTGCTGAGCCGGAGGAGAAGAAACCGATTTTGTTTGAGTACGCGACGCCCACCACGAATCGTAGTTCCCACAAGGCCGTCCTCTGCCAGCCACCAAATATTGTGGCTCTGTGCGCATAGGGCTGAGGGCGATCCTCTGCAACTTATTTGCGCTCAATAGATTACAGAAACCCTGGTTTCATCCGGCGATTGGCACACCGTTTGCAATTCTCTGACATCGGGAACGCCAATGCTCAAGATCTCTGTTGCCGACGCGGCTGGTGAAGGAGTCAGGTTTTGCCTCGACGGTCAAATTTCCGGACTGTGGGTAAAGCTGCTGCAGGGGATCTGCGAGGCAGCGTTGAAGAAAGATACGCGAGTCAATTTAGAAATGAGAAATGTTTCATTCGTGGATCGTGAAGGGATCGCGCTGCTGCGGGGGTTGACGGAATGCCAGGTCGAAATTCTAAATGCTCTGCCATTTATTGCCGAGCAGATCAGGAAGGCGGCGCAATGACTTTGGCAAGCTCATGTTTGCGAGGGAGTACACCAAGAGGATCATCAGAGCCCCATGGCCATCATGCGGGATCGATTTTCGTCCGCCGATCTCCGGATCCTGAACAGTTCCTGGCGCTGAAGGATTACTCCAAACGGGAGGATAGGATATTGAATCAAGACACTCAATCAACGCCGACTGCTCCATCGACCGCCGAACTGATCACACGCGCCCAAAGAGGAGAAGAGAAGGCGTTCGAGGCACTCTTCCACCAGCACTGGCAACGCGTGTACTCCTTGTGCCTGCGCATGATCGGGAATACAGCCGAAGCCGAAGAATTGACCCAAGACGCGTTCTTGCAAGTGTTTCGCAAGATCCACACATTCCGTGGCGAATCGGCGTTCTCCACCTGGCTGCATCGGCTGTCGGCAAACATTGTACTGATGCGCTTGCGCAAGAAGTCTCTGATAGCTACTTCTTTGGAGGAGAGCACTGGAGGAGAAGAGTCCGAAGACCTGCCAAAGGAATACGGCGCTCCCGACTTGGTATTGACGGGCTCCATCGATCGAATGCATCTCGAGCGTGCTATCGCTCAGTTGCCGCCCGGCTATAAGCAGGCTTTCGTGCTCCACGATGTCCAAGGATACGAACACAATGAAATTGCTGCGATGTTGGGCTTTTCGATCGGAAATTCGAAATCGCAATTGCACAAGGCTCGCACCAGGCTGCGCAAGTTGCTCCATAACTCACGCCGGGGAAGCCAACGCCAGAAGGGACGCCATCGTGTATCGTGCGCGACCACTTAGTTTAAACGTGAACGTGAAGGTGATGACACAGTGAAACGCAAGATCGCTCCAAAGTTCTTTTCGTTTTTCCTAGTCGGATTTTTGATAGCCGCAGCCAGCGCGTCGGCGCAGACGATTGCCTACAGGCAGACAAATTTGGCGTCGGATATACCGGGCCTCGCGGATCATATCGATCCCTTTCTGCAAAACCCTTGGGGAATTGCGGCCGTGCCAGGGCTATCATTTTCTATAGCCAACGCTAATCATGGGCGAGTGATCTCGCTGGACGCGTCAGGTTCACGCGTCGGGCCAGCAGATTTCACAATTCCGAATCCGGCTGGCACCGGCCCCGCCACTCCAACGGGAATTGTTGTAGATCCAAACTCCATCTTCCGGGACGGTGTTTCCGTACCACCGTTTATGTTTTCAACGATTACGTCGACCGAAGATGGAGGAATCTACTTCTGGGAAGTCAACGCGGACGGCAGTTCTCTGCCACAAGCGACCCTGGTGGTTGACCATTCCCAAGGTGGTGCGGTTTATACCGGGCTTGCGATTCTGACGCCCGATTGTTGTGCCGCTTTCCTTGCTGTAGCCAACTTTCACAGCGGCCTCGTCGAGCCGTACACCGCAACGTTCTCCCCACTAGCGCCGCCGGGCTCATTTTCGGATCCGAACCTGCCTGCAGGGTACACGCCCTATGGAATACAGGTTGTCGCGGGCCGCGTTTTTATGACCTACGCGCTGCAAGATGCTGAAAAACAAAATCCTATCCTCGGAGCCGGAAACGGTGTTGTCAGCATCTTTGACCTCGCTGGCAATTTTGTCCGACGATTCGCTACAGGTGGGCCATTGAACGCTCCGTGGGGAGTTGCGCAGGCGAGCGCAAATTTCGGCCCCTTCAGCAACGACATCCTGATTGGCAACGTTGGGGACGGAACCATCAGCGCCTTTGATCTCGTCACTGGGAACTTTGCAGGTCAAATCAGGGATGGTGACGGGAATCTGATCGTCAATGCCGGACTTCACGCACTGACATTTCAATCCGGTGGAGTTGGTACCTCGAACAGTCTCTACTTCACGGCAGGAATCGGCAACGGCAACGATGGTCTGTTCGGTGCGGTCACGACTGGCCATGTGAGCATAACCAGAGTGTCCGTTCCGCCCACTCCGGCCAATACTCCTGCTCCAATTACGGTGACGGTTTCCGCCGGACCAGGCAATTCGGGGACACCGAAAGGTCAGGTGACACTGCAAGATGGCACCGCTCCGATTTCGGACGTGCCACTAACAAACGGGGTCATACTCTTCGCCACTGTACTAAGAGGTGTGGGCACCCATGTCGTCGGAGCTCAATACCAGGGAGATGACACGTTCCTCCCGAGTTTCGGCCACGCTGACGCGCAGATCACGGGCCCGGCCACGACGTTGACTCTCGCGGCGCCCGCAAGCGCCGCGCTCGGATCACCGCTTACATTGACGGTAACCATCAGCTCGACAGGAGGAGCACCAACAGGCCAAATTGTGTTTCACGACGGAAGCACAAGTTTAGGAGCTGTGCCGCTGAACGCCGCAGGTGTTGCCACGCTGACGATCAACACCCTGGCCGCCGGTGTTCATTCTCTTTCGGCGTCCTATGCCGGAGATGGAAATTTTGGCGGCAGCACCTCTCCAGAGAAAACCACTACGATCGTTAACAGGGACTTCTCAGTGGGCGCAACTCCGACGGCGGCAACGGTAACGGCAGGACAATCGACCATGTTCAGCATTACGGTCACGCCCGCCGGGGGATTTGCTGACCCCGTCACTTTCTCCTGTCCTGTCCTTGCCGGGATCACATGCAACTTTAATCCCCCCACGGTCACGCCGAACGGGGGAGTCGCCACCACCATGCTGACGGTGACGACAGCCACAAATGTGCTTCGTTATGGGCAGGCTATCGGGAGGACCGGATCCGGTTTGCTCTTCTCGTGTTTGGGCCTAATCGGTACTTTGGCCTTGCTCCAGAAAAGAATGCATAGACCTCAAGCTGCGTTTCTAAGAGTAGTCACCGGCGCGCTCATAGTAGTTGCGCTATCACTCGTTCTCGTTTCTTGCGGAGGATATACCTCGAATGGACAATCAAACCACGGCACAGCTACCATCATTGTGACCGCTCAGTCAGGCGCCGTTTCCCATAGAACAACCGTAAGTGTC
>WNGJ01002968.1_pt1 | contig 17324 bp, 15 predicted proteins | sample 5400611 | NCBI WGS metagenome assembly WNGJ01 (sample SAMN13153375, study PRJNA577476) | soil metagenome | isolation source: 40 cm soil or saprolite under Garry oak tree replicate 1 | place: USA:California | collected 2016-06-15 | reverse complement strand
CACCCGCGACGACCTGGGGGTTAATTGCTCCAGGTCATTTTTGTCACTCGCAGAACACCTGCACCTTGCTGTCGGGGTCGTCGACGTCGACGGTGACCTCGTCGAGCTGGTCGATGAGCTCCTCGATGTGCTGCGGCTTGAGCTCAGTGAGGTCGATCGGTACCCCTGACTTGATCAGCTCCGCGTTAACCTTGGTGAGCGCCTGCGGAGGGATAAGGGTCATGAGCCGGACCCCGGCGCGCAGCAACTGTAGGGGGACCCGGACGTTGACCCGGCTTGGCTCGCCGCCGGAGTTGTCCACCACCACAACGCGCAGGTACTTGGGCCGGGGCTTCGTGCGGGGCGCGGCTCCCGGCGGCGACTCGGGCTGTTCTCGTTCGAGGGCGTCGATCAGCCGCCCGGCCTCGTCCGCGGTGATCTTGCCCTCGGCTAGCATCTGCAGGATCTGACGGCGCTGCTCGTTCATTATTGCTCTCCTCTGACTCATCTGACGCTTACCAGCAGGGCCGTTCGGCCCTCCTCAATCTCGAACCGGGTGCCGGGCAGCGCCCACAGCAGTTGCCCGGCGCCGCGCAGCGCTCCCACCGGGCTGATCCGGAAGGCGAGGCATGCGGCCAGTCCGGCCAGCACGGCGAGCAGCAGCAGCGGTGACAGCACCAGCAGTACCGACAGGACAGGGACGTCAAAAGCACGAAACTTAATTTTTCTTATCTGAGGTTCAATAGTCCGAACCGCAGGCTCCCGTCCCCCGCGATCCGTCGGGTCCCGCATTAACAGACACCGGACCTCGGCTCGCTACGTGTTCTCCGCATCGGCATACCGCCGCGGGAGTGGGGTAGCGTCGATGAGGTGGGATCAGCGTCGGCGCCGATCACCAGGCCAACGGTCGCGGGCATCCCCGTGCCGGTGGCCGCGGAACTGGGCATCGCGGAGGCCGTGCTGGATCCGAACGGCGGCAGTTCAGCCACCGTCTGGCAGGCCCGCACCGAAGCGGGCATCCGGCTTGTGGTCAAGACGCTCACCGAGCGGGATGACCTGGTGGACGGGCACGATCTGGATACGTTCACCCGCAAACCAGGCCAGATCGCTGCCGTGCACCGTGAGCTGCCGGGATTGTCGCCGTACTACACCAGCGTGGTTGGCTGCTGGCAGGGGCCAGGCTGGGCCGCGTACGCGATGCCGCGATACGAGGGGCGGGCGGTCACGCTGCCGCTGGACGGGCCGCGACCCGATGTGGACGGCTTCCTGCGCGATCTCGGTGCGGTCCTGGGCGTGCTCACCGAGACCGGCTACGCACGGCGGTCCTGGCCCGCGGCGCCCGACCACTTCGTGACGACGCACCTGGACCGGGTCGGCCGCCGGCTGCCGCTGCTGGGCCGTCACCTGCCGACCGAACTGCTCGGCGACCGGCCGATTGTGGTGAACGGACGGCGCTGCCGGTCACTGCCCCGGCTGCTGGCCGAGCTAGGCGCTAACGGCGCGCTGCTGGCCCGGCTGCGTCCCAGGCGGCTGGCGTTCCCGGTGCATGGTGACCTAAACCTGGGAAACCTGCTGGTAAGAAGGGGTTTCCCGGATCCGGAGTTCACCGTGCTCGATCCGCGCGGTGTGCTCGTACCGTGGGATCCGGTGTACGACTTCGCCAAGTCGCTGTTCAGCCTGACCGTCTTCGAGCGGGCGATCACCGGCGGCCTCCGGATCGGCCGCACGGTCCGGTCCGGCGGTTATACCGTGTCGTTCGCAGACGGCCGGGAGAGCTACCTCGCGGCGGCCGAGCGGTTCGTGCCGACACTGGCAGAACTGCCGTATCTCCGGCATCTGGACCAGGTGGATCCGGACTGGCGCACCAGGCTGCGGTTTGCGCATGCCTGCCACTACCTCGCCGAGTCAGCGTGCCGGCTGTCGGACCGCAGGCACCGCGCGTACGGCGAGGTGAGCGGCTGGGACGCGTGCGTACTGCTGTCCACCGGCCTGCTTCTGCTCGGCATCCGCCAGCTCGACGAGCTGCTCGACCGATCCTGCCCGGGACTTCCCAGTGACCCATGACACGTTGAGAAGGGAGGACACCATGCCGCAGACCGGTGTCGGTGGCACCGTCCGGCAGACGCTGCGCGGCGTGCTGGCCGCGAGCGACCAGGCTCCATCGGAATTCCGTGCCTGCTTCTATCGTGAGCAGGTGCTCAGGGAGTACCTGCTCGGCCAGGATCTGGTGCTGTATGAGGCCGAGCGGGACATCGTGGAGCCGGCCGGCACCGCGGGGTCCGGCGCGTACTGGCGGGTGGACCGCGTGCACTATCCCGGCGTTGACCTGCCGTCCGGTGAGCCCGATCGGTCCACCGGTCATTGGAATCCCGCCGACCAGTGGGAGGTGTTCGAGGTGGAGCGGGGCGAGGTCGTGCTGCTGGCCAGGCAGCCCGGTCCCGGCCGCCAGGTAGAGCTGGTGCACTGCGACGCCGGATCGGTCGTCGTGCTGCGACCCGGCGTCTGGCACCTTACCTATGCGCCGGCCGGGCCGGCCACGGTCAGCAACGCCTACACGTCCGGTACCCCGGGCGGGCACGACGGCAAGTACTTCCGCCGCCGCTCCGCCATCCGGTACGGGCTTTACCGTGAGGGCGACAGCGTCGCGGTTTACCAGCCCGGCACCGAGCCTGTCGTCCACCGCACCGCGCAGCGGCGAGGGACCGCGCTGCCAGGCCTGCCGGTGCTGGCCGAGTTGTTCGGCACCGGGCGCGACGCGGCTGCCATCGCCCGGCTCGAGGAGCATTGTGCCCGGCACTCGTGACGACGCTGATCCCGGCAGTCCGGACGTCTCGGTGGCCGTATGCGGGCTCGGCCTGATGGGCCTGCCGATCGCGTTCCGGCTGCTTTCCGCCGGTTACCGCACGATCGTGTGGAACCGTAGCCAGGATCGCGTCCGGTCGGCCGCCGAGCGCGGCGCCGAGGTGGCCCCGACGCCGGCCGAGGCGGCGGCGCGCGCCGATCTGGTCCTTACCCTGCTGGCATCACCCGAAGCGCTGTTCGAGGTGGTGTTCGGGGCGGACGGGGTCGCCCGCGCAGCACCGAAGGCACTCGCGCAAGCCGGTACCATCGCCTGCGCGGACATGACCGCGCTGGCCGCGCGGCTGCCGGGTGGCTGGGACCTGCTCGACACACCTGTGGCAGGCAGCGTGCCGCAGGCGGCCCAGGGCGGCCTGCGGTTGCTGGTCGGTGCGGATGACGAGGTGTTCGCCCGGTGGTCGCCGGTGCTGGCGCGCCTCGGTGAACCGGTGCACATCGGCCCGGTGCCGAACGGTTCGGCGCTGAAACAGGTGCTCAACGCGGCGAATGCGCCGATGGTGGCGTTGCTGGCCGAGGCTGTCGCGCTGGGTGAGCGTCTGGGCCTGGACCGCGCATTGCTGCTGGACGAGCTGGAGCAGTCCCGGATCGGCGCGCTGATCCGGCGCAAGCGGGCGATGGTCGAGACCGGCCGCTACCCCGCGGATTCCCGGCTCGGCCTGTTCGCCAAGGACATGCGGCTGGCCCGGCTGGCGGGGGAAGCTGCCGGGGCGCCGATGACCATGGTGGCGGCCGCGCTGGCGCTGGCCGAGGACGCCGTCGCGGCCGGGCTGGCGGACCTGGACTACTCGGCGCTGGTTGGATACCGGCTGGGTCACATTCGCGGCGGGCCATGCGGCTGATCATCGTCAACGACCGCAGTTTCTTCGAACCCGACGGGGACGACGGTTCCCGTGGCTCGGTCGATGACGGAGGGCTTGCCACGTCGCTGACCAGCGACGACTTCCCTGACAAGCTGTTCGTGAGTTCCGCGCGCGGACCGGTGCAGCGGGCCTTGGCGGCGCGCGGGACGGTGGACTTCGACGCCGGCGACCGGCGGTTCCGGGTGCGGCTGGTGGCCTCGCCGGAGACTGCCTACCGTGCGTTCTATGACGTGGCAGCCAACGATCTGCTGTGGCTGCTGCATCACGGCCGCTGGCGCCACGATGTCGGGCCAGCCGAGATCGGCGCCTACCGGGCCGGCTACCAGGTGGTCAACGAGACGATCGCGCGGGCCGTGGCCGAGGAGGTCGAGGCCACCGGCGACCAGGTGCACGTGCTGTGGCAGGACTACCAGTTTTACCTCGCGCCCGCCATGGTCCGGCGCTCGCTGCCGCCGTCCGCCAGGGCCAGGGTGGTGCTCCAGCACTTCCTGCACGTGCCGTTCCCCGAGCCGGACGACTGGGCGCGGCTGAGCGCCGGAATCGGCGCCGATCTGCTCCGCGGGCTGCTCGGCAACGACGTGGTCGGCTTCCAGCTCCCGGCGTACGGGCGGCGTTTCCTGCGGTGCTGCCGGCGTTTTCTCGGCCTCCCCGCGAACGAGGACGCCGGTGTCGTGCCGCTGCCGGACGGGCGCGTGGTGGGGGTAGCGAGTTACCCGATCCCGGCGGCTCCCGGCCACGTGACGGCCACCGCGCGCCGAGCCGGGACCCGCGAACTGGCCGCCGGGCTGCGCCGCCGCGTCGGCGACCGCGCGCTGATCTACCGCACCGAGCGGGTCGATCCGGTGAAGGCGTTCCCGGACGCCATGCGAGCCTACGACATGCTGCTGCGCCGGCCGGGCGTCGCGGGCAACGTGGTGTACGTGGCGCAGCTCGTGCCCGCCAGGCAGAGCATTCCGCGGTTCGCCGCCGAGCGTGAACGTGACGAGCGGATCGCCAGTGAGATCAACGAGCGTCACCGCACCGCGGGCTGGCAGCCGGTAGAACTGGTGTTCGCGCGCGACTTCCCTCGCGCCGTGGCCGGTTACCTGGAGTATGACGTGCTGGACATTGTGCCGTGGGCCGACGGCATGAACCTGGTGGCCATGGAGGGCCCGTTGGTCACCGTCCGCGACGGCGTGCTGGTTCTCTCCACCTCGGCCGGCGCGCACGAGCTCCTGCGCCCGAATGCGATCGGCGTACCGCCCGGCGACCCCGGGCGGCACGCCGACGCACTGCACGCAGCCCTCATGATGCCGCGGGCCGAGCGGGCCCGCCGCGCCGGCGCGCTGCGCGCCATCGCCGCCGAGGGCGACCCGGCGGCCTGGCTCACCCGTCAGGTGGTCACGGCACGCAGCAGGCCCAGGTAGGTGGCGCACAGCTGGTCGATCGTCGCCGCGTCGACCAGCTCGGTGTTCCAGTCGAACTCCAGGTTGATCGACTCCCCGGTGTCGATGCCGTTGACCAGCAGGTTCTCCCCGCGCCAGCCGAGCGCGGGCACCTCGATGACGTAGTTACGCCCCAGGCCGGACGGTTCGATGCTCACGTTCCCCGCACCGGGAGGCTCCATCGGCGGCGCCATGTTGAACCAGACCTCCGGCCGGTCTGCGTGCTGCCCGACCCGTTCGGCTACCACCGGGAACGGCACGGTCACGTGGTCGTGGGCCGCGGCGGCCGCCGCCTGCACAGCGTCGAACAGCTCGTGGTGTGTCGCAGCCGCCGCGTCCCTCACCCGCAGTAGCAGCGGGTTGGCGAACATCCCGACCACGCCCTCGAGCTCGGGCCGTCGGCGGCCGGCCGACAGCGTGGCGACCACCACGTCAGCCCGGCCGGACACCGCCGAGATCGACGCCATCATCACGCCGAGCAGGACAACGAACACCGTGTGGCCGGCCGAGCTGGCTAGTTTCCGCACCGCTCCGGCCAGCTCAGGTCCGATCTCCAGCGGGCGCAGGCCGCTGCGATAGCCAGGCGAGGCCGCGACGTCCGCGCGGCGCGGCAGCATCGGCCCGGCGGGCAGGCTGGCCAGCTGGCGCTGCCAGTAGCCGAGCTCCGCCTCGAACGCGCCGGCCGCGACCTGATCGCGCTGGTACGCCGAGAAGTCGCGGTAGCGCACCGGCAGCGGCGGCAGGTTCGGCTCGCCGCCGCCGGCCAGCGCGTCATAGGCCGCGGCGAACTCGCGCAGCAGGATGCCTACCGACCAGCCGTCGCAGCTCGCGTGGTCCATGGTGATCATCAGCACGTGCTCGCCGGGGGCCAGCCGCACCAGCAACGGCACCATCGCGGGCCCGTGCCGCAGGTCCAGGCAGATCCGGTGCTGGGCCCGGCAGATCTCAGCCAGGCTGCCCGGCCGGCTGGGCCCCGTCAGATCGGTCACCGGCAGCTCGACCGCGGAAGCGTCGTCCACGACCTGCCCCGCCTCGGTCAGCCGGGTCCTGAGGATCTCGTGCCGCCGCACCAGGAACGCGATCGCGCCGCGCACGGCGGCCACGTCCAGGGGACCGCGCAGCCGGACGGTGAGCAGCACGTTCCAGCCCGGGTTGGGACAGCGTTCCTTGGCTTTCCACATGTACTCCTGCATGAAAGACCAGGGCGCGATCGCATCGTCCGCGAGCCGTTCCAGCTCCGGCCGGCGCGCCTCGTCCGCCCGGCCCGGCGCCTGGGCGACAGCCAGCGTGTCCAGATATGCGGCCTGCTCGGCGAGCGTCGCGTGGTCGAACAGCCCCACCGCCGTCGGCGTGACATCGAACGCCTTCTCGATCTCCCGGGCGAGCTCGGTGATGATCAGTGAATGGCCGCCAAGGGCGAAGAAGTTACTCTGGCCATCCGGGTTGGCGTCCAGGTCCAGCAATGACCGCCATAGCCCGGCCAGGCGCTCCTCGGCGGCGCTGCGTTGACCCGCGGCCCCGGCCGACGGCCGGGACTCCGGCCCGCGCAGCAGGTCGCCGAGCCTGGATCGCTGGACCTTACCGATCTCGTTGCGCGGCAGCGAATCCACGAAACCGATCACGGCCGGCACCTTGTAGTCGCTGAGCCGAACGCGGGCGAACCGCTTCAGCTCGGCGGAGGTCACCGCCGCCCTCGCCACCACAGCGGCGGCTACGACCTGGTCAAGCACCGGATGGGTTAGCCCGAACACCCCGCACTCGGCCACCGCGGGATGGGCGGCCAGCACCGCCTCCACCTCCGACGGCGCTACCTTGCGCCCGCCCGGATTGAGCACATCGGACTCCCGGTCCACCAGGTACAAATAGCCGTCCTCGTCCAGGTAGCCGAGATCGCCGGTACGCACCCAGTCGCCGTCGAAGGTGCGTGCGCTGGCCTCGTCATCGCCGAGATAGCGCCGCCCGGCGATACCCGGCACCCGCATCCGCACCTCGCCCTGCTCGCCGGCGGGCAGCGCAGCGCCGGTGCCGTCGGTGATCCGCACCTCGAAGGGGCCGAACGGCTTGCCGGCCGCGCTCGGGCGGGCCGGGTCGACCGCGGTCATCACGAAGGCCGGGATCACCTCCGTCGTGCTGTACAGGTTCTCCAGGCGCGCATGGGGGAACAGGGCGCGCATCTCGCCCAGCACGGCGACGGGCAGCGGCGCGCTGCTGAACGTCACGGACCGCGGCGCGGTGAGCCTCGTCGTCTCGTGCTTGCCGGACCTGGCGAGCCAGTACCCCATCGCTGGCACCAGGCCGACCCGCTCGATCCGCTCGCGCTCGACGACCGCGCAGAACCGGTCGGCGTCGAACTCCGGCATCAGGTACAGCGTGTTGCCGCAGCCCAGTTCCTTGGCGAAGTACATGTGGCCCGCCGCGCTGGCGATCGGGAACGGCGCGATGACCCGCTCGGCCGCCGCGGGATCGGGCTTCGGCGGTGAACCCAGCGCGGGCCCGGCCAGGTGGGCGTGGGTTAGCGGTACGCCCTTAGGCCGCCCCGTCGTGCCGGACGTATGCAAGATCAGGGCCAGGTCGCCTGGCTGTACGCCGGCGGCCCGCAGGTCGGCCGCTGGCGTCTCGATGGCCGACAGCGGGCACTGCCATTCCGCGATGTCCGGCAGCTCACGCGGACCGCCGGTGAGCACGGCTCGCAACTCGCAGTGCCCGGCGATGTGGCGCAACTCGTCCGCTGTCGCGCCGTCGGACACCACCACCGCGACGCCGCCCGCGGTCATGACGCCGAGCAACGCACAGGCGTAGTCCAGCCATGCCGAATTGGGGAACAGCAGTGCGACCAGGTCGCCGCGCCGCACCCCATGATCCCGCAACCCGGTCGACACCGCGGCCGCCCGTTCGGCCAGCTCTCGATATGTGTGGCCGCCGAACCCGTCGACCACAAGCGCATTCCGCTCACCCTCGGTCGCCGCGATCTCACGGATCAGGTCAGGCAGCACGTCGGCCATGGATCGGGCTCCTCACTCGCGCCCCCCGGGCCATGGTTCTCTGTACCGACCCTAACAAAGTCCTACTAGGGCTCTGGTGTTCCTGATTCTTGCGCTTGCGCTTGTGCTATCAGAGGGCCGTACATTTCCGCGTAGTTCTCGTAGTCAAAGGGGGCCTCAGGGTTCGCGCGCACCTGCTCGTCGAGCATCGTGGCCTCCTCGCCGACGAGGATCCGCCAGGCTCCGGAGCGCACCCCGTCCAGGATGATGGTCGCCGCCTGCGCCGCGCTGAACCCCTTGTCCCGGACCTCGTCTTTCAGTCGCGGGATCGCCCGGCGGAAGTCATCGGCGGAGAAGCCTTCGGCCAGCAGGCCCATCGCGATGAGACCGGTCCGCGTTTCATCGGGGATCAGCTCCAGCAGTTCGGCGTCGCTCAGCTGCTCCCACTCGGGCAGGCCAAGGGCGCGGCGGGAGTTCGTGGCGATGTCGGTGTTCACGACACCCGGCATAACCACGACGACCCGGACCTGCGGCGCGTGGCAGCGCAGGTCTTCGATGAGCGCTTCGGAGAAGCCCTTGATGGCGAAGTTCGACGTGCAGTAAGCGGTGATCGGCGCGCCAGCGCCTGCCGTGGCCCAGAAACCGGCGACGCTGCTGGTGTTGACTAGGACGCCGTCGCCGCTGGCGATGAGCAGCGGCAGGAACGTGCGGGCGCAGTAATACACGCCCCACCAGTTGATGGCGAAGGTGCGCTCCCACTCCTGGCGGGAGTCCTTGACGAAGCTGGCGCCGCCGGCGACGCCCGCGTTGCTGAAGACCAGGTCGACGTGATCGCTGGCGTGCTGCTCGAGCAGCTCATCGCGGAACCGCTGGACCTGCGTCTCGTCGGAGACGTCGCAGGCATGGCCGGTGACCGCGACGCCGGGCGGGGCGGCTGCCCACGCCGTAGCCGCGGTCACCGCGATGGAGTCCGGATTCAGGTCGCACGCCGCGACCGAGCACCCCGCCGCGGCTAGCTGCCGGACAAGCTCGCGGCCCATGCCCGAGCCGCCGCCGGTCACCACCGCGAGCTTGCCGGCGAACGAGTCCACGGCCATGATCGTTACCGGCGGTGCCATTGCTTGTCAACGCTCCAGGGTGCCTCGACCTCGACGGCCCGCCGGGCCCCGTAGCTCATGTCCTGCAGAGCGAGGTGGAAGCGGTGGCACGCTTCCCGGAGCCGCCCGCGGCTGGCCGGGGTGGCCGGCTCTGTCGTCCGGTCCTGAGTTCCCTCGTGGGTAAGTTGTGCGGTCATTGCCTTTGTCCTATCTCCAGGAGCTGGCCGGCTTTCCGGCCTTCAGCCATAGGTTCGCCCGCCCGGCCAGGTCCGCGGCAGGGGTGGTTTCGCCCCTCTTGCCGCGCAGCCATGGCCGGGGTGGAATCACCCACACCGCCGCGTGCCGGGCGGCTGCGTTTAGACCAGGCCGACGCTGAGGGCCAGGCGGGTGAGGTCGGCGCGGCGCCGGCATCCTGTCTTGTCGCGGATCCGGTCCAGGTGCGAGCTGACCGTGCGCACGCTGATGTACAGCTGGCCGGCGATCTGCGCATCGGTGTGCCCGCGGGCGACCAGGGTGACCAGCTCCCGTTCCCGGGGGCTGAGCGCTTCCAGGCCCGGTGCCGCGACCGGCGGCTCCGGGCCCGCAGCGGTGAGCATGAGAACGTACTCGGCCGCAGTGGTCAGGCTCATCGTCCGGCCGCGTTCCTCGGCCGCCTGCGTCTGAGCCGGGCCGAGCGCCTGCCGGGCTTCGCGCAGGGGTTCCTGCCGCTGGAACCAGCCCTCGGGCAGATCCGGACGCAGCGGGGACGAGAACCCCTCGCGCCCCAGCTCAACCACTGCGGCCCATACCGTGACGGCCTCGGCGGAGCGCCCGGTCCAGGCGCACAGGTACCCGCAGCAATCCAGGTCCTCGAGCACCTTTCTGCGTACGCCGGTCCGCAGGGCGGTCTGGAGGGCTTCCCGCAGGTGCACGGCGGCGTCCGCGTAACGGTCCGAGAGCAGGTCGAGGACCACCATCTTCTCCAGCAGGTTCCCCAGGCTCCACAGGTCGCCCGCGTCCCGGGCGCTGGCCAGCCCAGCGGCGCACGTCCGCTCAGCCGCGGCCAGGTCGCCGACCTCTATCAGCACGGTCGTCAGGGTGTGGCTGCACACCCGGGACGTCGGGCCGTACAGGCCGGCCGAGATGCGCTCCGCCTGCCTGGCCAGCTGCACGGCGCCGACGCGGTCGCCGCCGACACAGGCGACCAGGCTGAGGACCACCAGGGCCAGCGCCTCGGCAACCGGGTGATCACCGCCCCGGGCCAGGGCCAGGGATCGGCGGGCATCGTCGACCGCCTCGGCGATCCGTCCCATGCCGAGCAATGTCACCGACCGGCCGGTCAGGCACCTGGCCAGCAGCGGGGACGGCCCGCGGTCCCCGAAGGCGTCGCGGACCTCGGTGAAGTGACGCAGCGCCCCGGCCGGATCGGCCGAATCCAGCGACGCCTGACCGAGCCAGCTGTGACCGGCGCACCACGCGTCGCTGCCCGTGGCGGCGCGGTCGACGGCCGCGCGCAGCAGCGGCACCTGACCCGCGAGCCGGCCACGGATCTGCCACCACCACGCCAGCGCGGCCGCCAGCCGCGGTGCCACGGCGGCATCATGACCCAAGGCCGCATCGTGCTCCAAAGCCCAGTCCAGCACCTGGCGCATGGTGGCGTCCTCGGCATCCAGCCACCGGGCCGCGGCCACCTCGCCGGTGTCGGCCGTCAGCCCCGACATGGCGTCCTCGGCCACCCGCAACGCGTACCCGGCCAGCGCGGCCGCGATGGCGTCAGCCTCTCCGGCTTCGGCCAGCAGCCCCGCCCCGTAAACCCGCAGCGTCTCCAGCATCACATACCGGGACCGGCCATCCGGGCCGGCCCGCGGCGGGACCAGCAGCGAGCAGTCCACCAGATGCAGCACAGCCGTGCTGGCGCCAGCCCCCGCGACCGCTTCGGCCCCGTCCAGCGTGAACGGCCCCGGGAACGCCGACACCGCGCGGAACACCCGCCGCTCCCGTTCATCCAGCAGCCGGTAACTCCACTCCACGGTGGCCGCTAGCGACCGCTGCCGGGCCGCCGCGAGCCGGTCCCCCGCCTCCAGCAGGGTGAACCGGTCATCGATCCGGTCCAGGAGCTGCGCCACGCCCAGCGCCTCGACCCGCGCCGCCGCCAGCTCAATCGCCAGCGGCATCCCGTCCAGCCGCGCCACCAGCCGCGCCACCACCGGCGCGGCCTCCTCATCCAGCGCGAAGCTCACGTCAGCCCGTCGGGCCCGGTCCGCGAACAGCGCCACCGCCTCCGACCCGTCGGGATCGGCCGGATTATCCGGGTCGGGCAGGGTCAGCGGCGCCAGCCGGTACCGCGCCTCCCCGGCTATCTGCAGCGGCTCCCGGCTGGTGGCCAGCACCCGCACATCATCACACGCCGGCAGCAGCCTCCCGCACAGCTCCGCCGCCGCGCCGATCACGTGCTCGCAGTTATCCAGCACCAGCAGCAACTGCCGGCGGGCCAGCGCGTGCGTCAGCGCATCGGCCGCCGCCATCGAGGGCAGTTCCCGGATCCCCAGCGCCGCCGCCACCGCGGCCGCCACCTGCGCCGGGTCCCGCACCGCCGCCAGCTCCGCCAGCCACACCCCGTCGGCGAACCGGCCCGCCACGTGCCTGGCTACCTCGCCGGCCAGCCGCGTCTTTCCGGCACCCCCGGGCCCGGTCACCGTCACCAGCCGGTACTGATCCAGCTGGCCGGCGATCTCGTCCACCACCGCGGCCCGGCCCACGAAACTGGTCAGCGCAGCCGGAAAGCCGTGCATGCTTCCCGCCGCGCCGGCCACCGCAGACCGCTCCACAGCGGTTACCATAACCGCGCCCACCGCTGCGGTACAGCTTGCCGACCGCCGCGGCCTGCTCCGGGCGGGGGCTAGCGGGTGGCCGGCGGGCGGGCAGATACCCGGCCCGTTCGGGATCATCGACGGCCTTATTTTCCCGAACGGGCCGGGTCTCACGCACCCCCGCACGCCACCGCATCACACACCGTCACGTCCCACCGGATCGATGCGCCTTACTGTAGCTTTACGGCTACTTATTGCGGCTCAGGGAGTGCCGCTGGCAGGCCAGGCCTGACTCAGCGTGAGCGTGCGGACGGTGCGAGCAGGCCCCCTGACAGCCGGGCCTGAATGTCGGCTGTGACGGAATCGGGGGGCTGGTCGGCGTCCACCGCGACCAGGATGCCGCGTTCGGTGTAGTAGGGGACGAGCGGGCCTGTCGTCGCGGCAAACACTCCGAGCCGGTGCCGGATCACGTCGGCCACGTCGTCGGCGCGGCCGCCCTGGCTGGCCCGGTCCAGCAACCGCCGGGTCAGCACCGTATCCGGCGCGTACAGGTAGACCGCCGCGTCCAGCGTCACGCCGAGCCGGGCCGCGAGTTCGGCCGCGGCGGTGGCCTGCGGGAGGGTCCGCGGGAAGCCGTCCAGGATGTACCCGCCGCGGCCGGCCGCCTCGACGACGGCCGGGGTCAGCACGTCGAGCACGATCTGGTCGGGCACGAGATCACCGCGGGCCTGGCAGGCGGCGATCTCGCGGCCGAGCGGGCCCCCGGCGCGGGCTTCGGCCCGCAGCAGGTCACCGGCGGCGATGTGCCGCGCCCCGGACCAGGCCGCCAGCCGCTCGCCCTGGGTGCCCTTGCCGGCGCCGGGCGGAGCGAGCAGCAGCAGCCTCACGAGGCGATCAGCCCGTCCGGAGGAACGATCTCTCGCTTGACGATCTTGCCGGTCGGGCCCTTGGGCAGCGCGTCCATAATCCACACGTGCCGCGGGTACTTGTACGCCGCGACCTGGTCCTTGACGTAGGCCCGCAGTTCCCCGGCGGTGACGACGGCACCCGGCTTGAGGGCCACCGCGGCCCCGACCTCCTCCCCCAGGGATGGGTGCGGCAGGCCGATCACGGCGGCCTCGGCGACCGCGGGATGCTCGTAGAGCACCTCCTCGATCTCCCGCGGGTAGACGTTGTAGCCGCCGCGGATGATCAGGTCCTTCTTCCGGTCCACGATGTAGAAGTAGCCGTCCTCGTCGACCCGGGCCAGGTCACCGCTGTGGAACCAGCCCTCGCGGATCGCCTCGGCGGTGGCCTCGGGGCGATGCCAGTAGCCCTTCATCACGTTCGGCCCGCGGATGACGATCTCGCCCACCTCACCCTGCGGGACCTCGTGGTCGTCACCGTCCACAACCCGCATCCGGACGTCCCGGATGGGCGTGCCGATCGAGCCGGGCTTGCGCTCCCGGCCGGGGAGGTTGAACGAGGCGACCGGCGAGGTTTCCGACAGACCGTAGCCCTCCAGCACCGGGACGCCGAACGCCTCCTCGAACCCGCGCAGCACCTCGACCGGCAGGGCCGCGCCGCCGGAGATGCACATCCGCAGCGAGGAGGTGTCGTAGTCTGCGCGGTCAGGCTGATGCAGCAGCGCCACGTACATGGTCGGCACGGCTTCGAACACGGTGACCCGGTGGCCGGCGATGATCCGCAGGGCGTGCGCGGCGTCGAACCGCGGCAGCAAGGTCAGGCACGCCCCGGCCGCCACCGAGACATTGAGCGCAACCGTCTGCCCGAATACGTGGAACAGCGGAAGCCCACCGAATATCACGTCGTCGGGGCCCGCCAGGACGATGTCGGTGCGCGTCACGTCGGTGTTGCTGATGAGGTTGCCGTGGGTGAGCTCGGCGCCCTTCGGGTGGCCGGTCGTGCCGGAGGTGTAGAGGATCACCGCGGTGTCCTCGTCGTCGGCGTCCGCCACCTGGTCATCCGGGGCCGCCGAGGCCAGCAGGTCGGGGAAGCTGACCGCGTCCACGACGATGGACTCCGCCCCGGCCTGCTCCGCGCCGCCGCGGGCCTGGTCGGCGAACGCGTGCCAGGCGAACATCAGCCCGGCCCCGGAGTCGCCCAGGTAGTAGGCGACCTCCCGCGCCTTGAGCAGCGGGTTCATCGGGACGACCACGCCGCCGGCGCGGAGAATGCCGTAGTACACCACGGGGACCTCGGCCACGTTCGGCATCATGATCCCGACCCGGTCGCCGGGCTTGAGACCGCGCTCGTGCAGCAGCCCGGCGACCCGGGCGCTCGCCTCGTCCAGGGCCCGGTAGGTCATCGCCGCGTTGTCCACTCGCACGGCCACCCGTCCGGCGTGGATCCGCGTGGTGTCTGTCAGGTTCCTGGCCAGGTTCGTCACGCTGCTCATTGTCCGGCCGCGGGGCCCGGGCCGTCGTCGGGCCGCGGTACCAAGGAAGCGGCGCATCCTCGTATTGCCGGCACGTTATCGCCGGGTCCGTCGGCGCTTAGCGTCGTGGATCATACCGCGAAAGGGGTGGGATGGACACCATCGCGCGCTACGCCATGCTCATCGACGGGGACTGGGTCGACACCGAGGACCGGTTCGAGTCCGGCGGCTACAAGCAGAGCGGGCTGGGCCGCGAACTCGGGCCGCACGCCCTCGACGAGTACACTGAGGAGAAATTCGTCCACGTCGACCTGTCCGGCCGGCTGGATCGCCGGGTCTACCCGCTGCTGCTCGGCACGCCGCCGGCCTGAGCCCCAGGGACCCACAGCCATGGAATTCGACGTCGTGATCGAGATCCCGCGGGGCAGCCGGAACAAGTACGAGGTTGACCACGAAAGCGGCCTGATCCGCCTCGACCGGACGCTGTTCACCGCGACGCAGTACCCGGCCGACTACGGCTTCATACCGAACACCCTGGGCGAGGACGGCGACCCGCTCGACGCGCTGGTCCTGGTCCAGGAGCCCACGTTCCCCGGCTGCCTGATCCGCAGCCGCCCGATCGGGATGTTCCGGATGACGGACGAGAAGGGCGGTGACGACAAGGTCATCTGTGTCCCGGCCGGCGACCCGCGGCAGGAGAACCTGCGCGAGCTCGAGGACGTGCCCGAGTTCTACCGGCTGGAGATCCACCACTTCTTCACCGTGTACAAGGAGCTAGAGCCGGGCAAGGGAGTCCGGGACACGGCCTGGGCCGCCCGCACCGCCGCCGAGGCTGAGGTCGAGGCATCCCGGCGCCGCCTGCAGGAAAATGAAGGGCATTGATCCCGAACGGGCCGGGTGACGCCCCGCTCGCGGTCGGCCAGCGCCACGCCTACCGCGGCCGGGACGCCCCAGCCGATACCCCCGCTGGCCGTGGCGAAGAACGATCCGGTCCTGATCGTGGGAAGCCACTCGATCTGCTGGGCCATGGTGGAGGTCGACTCGTTGACGATGACCGCGTCCGGCGGCCTGACCCGGCTCAGCACGGCGTAGACCTCGGGCGGGGTGAGCGGGCTGTTCGGCACCTGCGGGAGCAGGCGCGGCCGCGCCATCGGCTCCGGGGCGGTCCGCGCCGAACCCTCCGCGACCAGGTCCAGGAGCTGGTCGATGGCCAGCTTGGGGTCGCCCAGCACGCTGTCGCCTACCCGCGCGGCCGCGGCGACCTCGGGGCTGGCGGTGATCTGCAGCAGCTCCGTGCCGGCTGGGAGGTAGTCGCCGGGAAACGTAGGGGTAGTAGCGGAACACCTCCGCGCCGATCACGACGGCCAGGTCGTGCCCGGCCAGCCGGTCGCTGATCGTCTTCACGGACATCCCGAGCGGCCCGCGGAACGAGGGGTGGTCCTCCGGGAAGGAGGCCCGGTCCAGCAGCGGGGCCCCGTAGACGGCGGCGCGCAGCTTCTCGGCCAGCGCGATGGCCGCCTCCCACCCGCCGCTTCGGTCCACCTCCGGCCCGAACACCAGCGCGGGGCGACGACTGGCGGAGATGCGCCCGGCAAAGGCCCGCAGGCGCTCCGCGTCGCGGTGCAGGCGCCGGCCGCGGCAACCGAATACGCGCGCCGGCTGGCGCAGCGCGGCACGCCGCTGACCGCGCTGCTGCGCGCCTACCGGCTCGGACACGCGCGCTTCTCCGACTGGGTGCTCAGGGAACTGGCGCAGCAGGCCGGTGACGCCTACGTGATAAGCGCCGCGGCGCTGGGCATGTCCGGGATCGTGGCTGGCTATATCGACCAGGTATCCGAGGAGATGGTCGCGGCCTACACACGCGAGCGTGAGAGCTGGCTGCTGAACCGCAGCGCCGCGCGGGGCGCGCGGATCCATCACCTGCTCTCCGGTGAGCCGGTCGACGTGGGCGCCGCCGAGGCGATGCTCGGCTACCGGCTGTGTCCGTACCACGTGGGCCTGCCCGGCTGGAGCACGCTGTCGGCCGCGTCGCGGCGCAGGCGGGCTCCCTCGTGCTGCGGCCGGCCCCGGGTGGTCCTACGTGAAGGCCCCGATGCCGGTGATGGCCCGGCCGACGATGAGAGTCTGCATCGTCTCGGTGCCCTCGAAGGTGTGGATCGCCTCCATGTCCACCATGTGCCGCATGACCTGGTAGTCGAGCAGAATGCCGTTGCCGCCGAGCATGTCGCGCGCCTCGGCGGTTATCGCGCGGGCCTTGCGGGTGTTGTGCATCTTGGCCAGCCCGGCCACAGTGGGGGTCAGCCTGCCCGCCTCGGCCAGGCGGCCGATCTGCAGGCAGTACAGCTGCATCGCGGTGAGGTCCGCCAGCATCGACACCAGCCGCTGCTGGATGATCTGGAAGCTAGCCAGCGGCTCGCCGAACTGGCGCCGCTCCTGCGCGTACCGCAGGGCGGCGTCGTAGGCGGCGGTGGCGTGGCCCAGCGCCCCCCAGGCGCAGGTGCTCCGGGTGGTGGCCAGGATCCGGGTCGTGTCCTTGAACGAGCGCGCACCGGGCAGCTGGTTCTCGGCCGGCACCCGCACGTTGTCCAGCGTGATCTCGGCCTGCCACACCGAGCGCAGCGACACCTTCCCCTCGATGACCTGAGCCTGGTAGCCCGGCGATCCCTTCTCCACGACGAACCCATTGACCTGGCCGTCCTCGGTGTTGCGGGCCCAGACGACGACCAGGTCGGCCACGCTACCCAGGCCGATCCACCGTTTGCGGCCGTTCAGCACCCAGCCGTCCCCGTCCGGGCGGGCCGAGGTTTCCAGGGCGACCGAGTCCGAGCCGTGCTCCGGTTCGGTCAGCGCGAAGGCCCCTAGCTTGTTCATCTGGGCCATGTCGGGCAGCCAGCGCGCCTTCTGCTCCTCCGAGCCGCACATCGCGATCGACAGCATGGCCAGGCCCGCGTGCACGCC
>WNGJ01015164.1_pt1 | contig 17326 bp, 13 predicted proteins | sample 5400611 | NCBI WGS metagenome assembly WNGJ01 (sample SAMN13153375, study PRJNA577476) | soil metagenome | isolation source: 40 cm soil or saprolite under Garry oak tree replicate 1 | place: USA:California | collected 2016-06-15 | reverse complement strand
CGCGCGAATCGACGACGCTGGTTAGCAACAGCATTAACGATATCCAGTATCGCAGCTTATACCATTCTCAATGGAGCAGGACCTGCGGCGTTACGCGCCGGAATGATGGGCATATTACTGGTGCTGGCCCCACGCCTGGGGCGCATCTACAATATTTACACAGGCCTGGCTCTGACGGCGCTCCTTATGAGCCTCTTCGATCCTTTCGTCGTGTGGGATGCCGGTTTTCAGCTCTCTTTTCTCGGCACCCTGGGCATTGTAGTGTTCACACCCTTCTTTCAACGCTTGCTACACCCTATTGAACGCTTACCCCTGGGTCATTTCATTGCAGAAATTAGCGCGGTGACTTTGGCGGCCCAAATAGCTACTCTCCCCATCTTGTCGCTCGACTTCAACCAGGTTTCTTTCATTGCGCCCATCGCTAATATCCTGACGGTTCCCCTCCTGGGCACGGTGATCTTTATTGGCATCCTCATGTGTGGAGCAGGCATGCTTTTTGCACCTCTGGGTATACTCTGTGGCTGGGTTGCCTGGCCAATTCTCTGGTATATGAGCCACATCGTCACATGGTGCGCCGAAATCCCCGGCGCTTATATACCAGTGAGCAACCTGAATAGCGGGCTGGCATGGTGTTACTATGCCCTTCTCTCGCTTCAAAGGAGTGTCGTCTTCTACAAGTGGCTCGCCAAGAAGCAAGCCCCCCACCAACATGCTACAGTTCTCCCGCTGTTATCACGGCGTACATGGCGCATATTGCAACTGAGCGCAGCCATGCTTGTTATTCTTCTTGAATGTCGCTCCTGCCAATCAAGCCTCGCAAGGTGAAGCCATTTTGCTTTCTACAGCTGATGGTAAGACGGCGCTTATCGATGGTGGCCTGGATGCAACGTCGCTGGGCCAGGAGCTAGATAGCCGTCTGCCTTCCTGGCAGCGCTCGCTCGATTTTGTCATATTGACTTCGCCAAGATCAGATCACCTGAACGGTTTGCAGGATGTTGTCAGTCGCTATCAGGTTGGCGAAGTATTGGACGCAGGGATGCTTCACCCGAGTACAGGCTATGCTCTGTGGAGGCGCACTATCTCCGAGCGTAATCTCCATTATGTCCAGGTGCGCCAGGGAACAACGCTCTCTTTAGGAACACAAGTAGAGCTACAGGTGTTCTGGCCTCCCTCACCTCTGCACAAGGGAAGCAACGAGGAACTCGACAATGGGCTGGTTGTGCGTCTTATGGCGCCTGGTCTGCGCATGCTCCTGCTAGGTGCCACAGCTTTGAGCAAACATGCCCTGACCGATATGCTGGCCGATATCGATAGCAGTTACCTGAAAGCGGATATCGTACAGGTTGTGGCCGAGGTGGGCAAAGCCTTTCCGGCTGAGTTGAGCACGATTTTACAGGTGGCAAAACCCTCGTTGGTTGTGATAACACCCGCGGCGTTAAGTGCAAAGCAGCGCAAGGCCGCGAAAACATCCCCCATTACTTCTCTATCACAACTATTCCCAGGAGCATCATACCAGATCGTACAGACGGCCCAGGTAGGGACTCTAAAAATTTACACCAGCAACCAGAGATGGGCAATGAACGTATAAAAAATAAGCATTGCCGCCTCTATCCTGGTAGTGCTATGCAGGTTAGTTCTACAGATAGACGGTACCAAAGAGAGAGAAGGAAGCACCTTATCATGACTTGTGAACGCTGTGGAAAAGAGATATCTGACAGTGCCGCTATTTGCCCATCATGCGGAACTGTTGTCTCGTCAGCAAGGGCATCAGCTCCACCACCGGTAACCAGCTATGGACAGTTCCCACCTGGTGAGCATGGGAATTACAATGAGTATGCTGATCCTCACGATTCGCAGCCCATGCCAACTTACGATCAAGGGTATGCTCCAGGGCAAAGCTTCACAGCACCGCCGCCAATCTATACGCCAGCACAACAGGTCCCTGGGCCGTATAATCCTTATAATCCTCCCCCCATGTACCAGCCCAGTCAGGTTAATGTCACTATCGTCAACAATTTTGCCTCGTCCCCAAGTAAGAAGAGCAGTGCGCTGCTGGTAGAGATCTTCCTTTCGCTCATTGGTATCTATGGTGTCGGCTGGCGCATGGCGGGAAAAAAAACCGTAGGTACTGTACTACTCATCGGTAGCATTATCTACTGGGTTCTCGCTTTAAAGTTTATTATCTTAACCTGGGGCTTTGGTATCTTGTGTCTTTGCCCGGTGTCTTTCATCTTGATTATTGTCAACGCCATCCTGCTCAATAATTCGTTGAATCGGCAGGCGACCCAGTTTACCACAGCTCAAGCGCAGCAGATGCAGAGACCATCAAGGCAAATGCGACAGCAGTAAGAGAGCAGTTATTTGGAGAAGGCTAACCGGCGATATTTCTCTCGTGACTCTAACCAGGCCTCTTCGGAGAGGCCGAGCTTCTCGCGCAGGGCATCTGGCGTCACTCCTGCTTTGAGTTGTCGTACCGCAAAGGTATCGCGCAGCAATTGCAGAGTAACGCGCTTCTTAATGCCAGCAGCTTTCACGGCTCTTCCCAGGATATAGTTCAGGTTGCGATCAGTACAATCGAAGAGGTCACTTGTCGGATGATACTTAGCCTGATATTCCTTTAAGGTAGCAGTAAACCCGGCAGGAAGGGCAAGACGCCGTTCGCGGTGTTGTTTGCCCGTCGAGGCAGCAAAGTGAATGGTAATCGAGGGGGCAACTGGATCAGAGAGGTCGATGTGATGTAACTTCAATCCCATTACCTCTTCTTTCTTCAAACCGCCATGCAGCACAAGATAGACGAGGCAGTGGGAGCGAGGATCTTCGGCTGAGGCCTCCAGCAGACGTTGTACCTCATCCTCAAATAGCAACTCCGGCAGGGGAGGCAAGGGACGCTCTAAAGCCAGGCTGGCGGATGGGTCTTCGCGAATGACGTTTTCACGAGCCAGCCAGGAAAAGAAATTTTTGAGGAAGGTAACACGACGCGCCATCGTCTTGGGCGCAGGAACCTGCCCCTTTGTGCCAAATTTCAGCTTCATGAGCCAGTCTGTAAGCTGCTCTTTCGTAATACGCCCAACAGGGGTATCTTGACCAACAAAGCGGCTGAACATCTTCAGATCTGAGAGGAAACAGGTCACAGTATAATTGGATTTACCGCGCAGCATCAACTCTTGTTGATAAGGAATAGCGCATGCAGCCAGGCTGGATTGCTCGGTGAGCGGATTTGTGCGTACCAAAGGAGGGAATGGCTTCTCTAAAGGATCCGGTGGCTCAGTAATGATCGTTGATGCATCCGAAAAGAGGTTACTTTGCAAGACTGTACTATCATCAGTCACAAGGGCACTCCCCGTGGATTGGTTTTTATGTTCAGTGTCCTTCTGCATCATTTACTCCTTTTAGCAGGGCATCCTTGAGGGATACCCCTACAATGGCGTCTCGTTTTTCATTATAGCAGGATATAGCAACTTTGTTCAAATTACACGAGTTAATATAGCTGTTACATTCAACGATATGAAACGTCGTTAAACTGTGAGTTTGACTGAAATTACATTGATTACCAGGGATTGAGATCCATGAAGCGTTTACGGCCCTATTTACCTGCGCTGGGAATTTTCTGCCTGGCTTTGCTGGTGCGTATAGTTTATAACCTGACGGTCGCTCGGAATTATGTTGCGGGCTATGATTCACAGGCATATGAGAAAATAGCTGTGCATTTGTTACAAGAGCACTGTTTCTGCCTGGACCCTCATTCGGCGACAGCCGGACGCGCTCCAGTCTGGCCAGGCGTCATTGCCATTATCTATGCCTTGTCAGGCCCCAGGAACTTTTTTGTACGGCTCTTTTTGTGCTTTATCGGCTCAGGTACGTGTGCACTGGTCTATCTATGGGCAAAAGATATTTTTAGTAAGCGCATTGCCCTTGTTGCAGGCATTATTGCTGCCCTATACCCTGGACTCTTCATCTATGATGGTTGGTTATATTCCGAATCCCTGTATACCTTCCTCCTTCTGGCCTTCTCTTACAGCTTGTATCTTTTACAGCGTACCTCAAAACGCCGCTGGATGATAGCGAGCGGTGTTCTGCTGGGGCTACTCTCGCTTACACGTCCAAATGGGCTGATTATTCTTGTTCTGGTTTTCCTCTGGGCGCTTTTCGCTGCACGAGCAAAAATCATATCCTGGCGGACAGCCTTCGAGAGCGTGACCCTTATTGCCCTTTTGGCGCTGGCTATTGTTTCTCCGTGGACGGCGCGTAATTACGTTGTCTCGCATCATCAATTCATTCCTGTGGCCACGGGTGACGGCATCGTACTGCTGGGCGCTTATAACGACCTGGTACTCTCTGACAAGACTCCCTTTAAGGGCCTGTGGACGCGGCCGAGCCTCACCAGCCCTCAATTAGTACGCGCAAATGGAGGCTGCGCCGCAGCTTGCGAGGTTCAGCGAGATACAGCCTACAAGCACCAGGCGGCACAGTGGGTGCAGAGCCATATCAATGACATGCCCTATTTGCTCGGCCTGCATATGCTGAAAATGTGGACGCCCGCTACACCCGAGGCAGACCTGCCCATGAATCAATTCCCTGAGCGCACTTCGTCCAGGATCGTTGCGGGCATGGTGGAATATCTGTCAATCCCTGTCTTTTTCCTGGCTGCGTCTGGCCTGCTGTTAACATGGAGGAAATGGCAACACCTGATGTTTATCTATCTGATTCTACTGCTGAGCATCGGGCAGTGCCTATACTTCTACGGCAGTTCCCGTTTCCGAGCCCCTATTGAGCCAATGCTGGTTCTTTTAGGAGCTGGGGCGATGTGGTGGATAACGCAGAAGTTTGCTGATCAACGCAAGCCAAACAATCAAAGTGAGAGTATACCAAAAGAGCCAGGACATGCCACCGCTGCTCAACATCCGATCAATGAGGAACACGTTTTAGCAAGTGACACGTTAGATTAGCCTGGCAAGTGCGATAGAGGTAACTGCAAGGATACAAGCGGAGAAGAGAGTTCGCCATGCCCCAATTCAAACTCGACCAATCCCTGGTAAACGAAGCACGTGCACTGGCACAGCATATCGTTGAGCCAGTGATAGACTATATCAGCAAGCATACAACTGTTGCTATTGAGCGCACTACCTTACGTTTGATCGGTGTTGATGGTGTTGATGAAGAGGGTGTGCCACTGCCAAATCGTGTTGTTGAAAGCGCCTTGCCATTGCTGTCAGGAGGTATCCTTCGCCCGTTTGTTGCTGCGATGCTCCAAACCAACCTTGATGTGCAGGCAACCGCTGGTGCTATCGGACAAGGTGAACTCGCACTGCACGAGGTACGAACTGAGAACGAGTTTCTGACAACGATTGATACTGAAGTCACGCGCTTAGTTAGAGAGGCAGTAGCCTGTATCCGGAAACGGCGTTCCGAGCGTGCTGCGATGATCGAAGAACTGGGCAATCCACCAACACCCTGGCTTTATGTGATCGTAGCAACTGGCAATATTTATGAAGATATCGTGCAGGCCCAGGCTGCTGCTCGACAGGGGGCTGATGTAATTGCCGTTATTCGCTCAACTGCCCAGAGCCTGCTTGACTACGTACCATTTGGCCTTACCACCGAGGGCTTTGGAGGCACCTATGCAACTCAAGCTAACTTTAAACTCTTGCGAGCCGCGCTCGATGAGACCAGCCGCGAAGTGGGACGTTATATACGATTGACTAATTATTGTTCAGGTTTGTGTATGCCCGAAATTGCCGCTATGGGTGCCTTAGAGCGGCTTGATATGATGCTCAACGACGCTCTCTACGGTATCATCTTTCGCGATATTAATATGAAACGCACGCTCGTCGACCAACTCTTCTCCCGCCGTATCAACGCTGCTGCTGGGATCATTATCAATACAGGCGAGGATAACTATCTGACAACTGCTGATGCTCTCGAAGCGGAGCATAGCGTGATCGCTTCGCAATTCATTAACGAGCGTTTTGCGCAGATTGCTGGCATTCCCCCGGAGCAGATGGGCCTTGGCCATGCTTTTGAAATTGATCCGCATACACCGAATCACTTACTGCACGAAATAGCTTCAGCGCAGTTAATCCGCGATCTCTTCCCCGGCTACCCCATTAAGTATATGCCACCCACCCGGCACATGACGGGCGATATCTTCTGGGGTCATGTCCTCGACAGCTTCTTCAATCTCGTTGGAGTGTTGACGGGTCAGGGCATTCAACTCCTCGGTATGCCTCAAGAGCTATTTTAATCCGTTTTATGAAGAGTTGCTGGCTTAATTGGTGCTACAACTACTTGCTATGAAGTTTATACTTGTTACTGGTTTCTTTGCTCACCGCGTTGTTATTCTTCCAATTTTTGAGGTCTGAATTGCTCAATCTCTCTATCGGCGTAGACTACTTGCGCCGCCAGGTAGAGCTTTTGACAATAGTAGTAATATGTTGAACAGATAACCGCTAGATAGCCGCACGCACATTACCTCCAAAGAGGTAACTGCAAAGCGCAATGAGCGATGAACGCTGGCAAGGTTTATCGTTGATGTGAGAGCCACTCGACAACTTGCTATCATGTTACCAGATCAGGGTTTAGGAGGGGATGCGGATTATTTCGCCTATCGGGCACGGGTTCTTTATCGGATGGAGAGATGGTGGCGATTGTGGTCGAGGGAGCAGGTACAGAGACCCTTGATTTGGATACAGCTACTTCTGGCTTGGGTTCTTTCTACACTCTTTGATCTATTGGCAGGTTATGGGTATAAGCCAGAACGAGCCGTTTTCTGCTATCTAGTTGTGATCACGGGTTTTGCTACCGCTTATGTTATATTCGGCCACCTCCTACCATTGGAAGCATTAGTGTTCAGCTTAACCTCGTTTCATGGAAGAGGCTTTTCCCCTGGTGAGAATATTACGCTGGATAACCCGCTCACAGTATTTGCAGCCATGGAGGCAGTGGTAGGATTAGTGATTGAGATTAGCTTAATTTCCACAGTCACTCAGCGGCTCTTTGGGAAGTAATACTTTTTTTTCCGTCCTTTTTGTTTCAAAAGCATTTACTTCGCAGTAAACATGTGCGAAGTAAGAACGCGAACTTCGTCTACGAGTGCCTGGTCAAGTTTGAGATGGGATATAGGAAATTATTTCCTCGGCAAGTTGAGCAGGACGTTGGAGTGGAATATCGTGAATGGTATCGGGCATGCGCATAACGCAGATGTCTGGACGCAGGGCTTGAATGTGGGCAATGCCTTGCTGGCGCATACGCATGTACATTTCTTGCGTTTCGGTCGCAGGTTGTTGCTCTGCGACAATGATCTTTATGGGGCAGCGTACCTGTGAATAGAGGTCAAAGAGAGGCTGATCCCACATGGCTGCGATGATTTGCAGGTGATTCTCGAAGTCCAGGCGTGGTGCGACCGTATCATCTTCGTGCAGTTGCACAATGTGCAGGATGCTGTCTTCAAGTTGGGGCGTCCACTGTTGCCCAAGTGGGCCACTACGGAAATAAGAAAGAAAGGTTTCACGCGGAGTACCGGCAAAACGTGGTGGGGCCAGGTCGATCACCGCCTGCTCGCGTGACCAGTGGGGACGGAGCGAGAATTGATTCGTTGCACCATCAACCAGGACGAGGGCAGTCACGTTACCGACATGTGTGGCGGCGTATTGCAGAGCAACCATGGCTCCCCATGAATGCCCGGCAATGATGGGCCGTTCAATAGCGAGGGCTTTCAAGACGGCAGCATCATCTGCTATGATCGTCGCAAAGTCATAGCCAGTGTCCGGTTTGTCGCTCTCACCGTGACCTCGCTGGTCAAGCGCAGTAACAACGTAGCCACGTCCGGCAAGCAGTGGGGCGACAAAATCCCAGATACGTGCAGCTGAAGCCAGACCATGTATTAGCAAGATGGGAGGTAAATTCGGGCCAGGTTTCGCAGGAGACCAGCGGCGATAATGCATTCGGAGGCCGTTGGCAGAGATAAAACCATCGATGGGTAAAATAGACATGCGGGACAGGGCTCCTTACGATCAGATCTAAGGGCAGCATCTCAACAAAAAACCTTTCGAGGCGAACGCCTCGAAAGGCACAACAGGATACACTCGGCATCTTTTTAACAGTTTCTTGATAAGACCTCGATGGACAGCTTACTCGCCGCCGTATAGGTCTTCAGGCTCAAGCTCGTCTTCTTCCTCCATGTCCTCGTCGTCGTCATAATTGTCCAAATAGCTTAAATCGGGATAGCCGGTTGAATATGACTCCTTACGGATCTGGATCGTTGGATGTATAAGAGGAAATGGTTTCAGCCCCCCCGGAGCAGCCGGTCCCTCCATCTGCGTTTCGTATGCAGGCGCGCCTTCCCGCACCAGCACTTCATCCTCCCATGCCATTGACTCAAAGCCTAAGCGGCGCAGGTCCATGACCATACCGGGCCAGGTGTCTTCGGCATTTATTGCCCACCACTCACTTCCAAAGACGCGTACAGGTCGAACACGCAAAGGTCGGTTGATATCGCCCAGATTAGCCACTAGAGATTCGCGTTTCCGCTCGACTTTTTTCACGACTAGAACCGTCCCTTTCTTTACTGGAACAACTAACCACGGTTTTCCTCTTAGATACGGTTGGAAAAGAACCCTGGCTCATTTTGTTCCAGGTTTCCTTAAAAGGAACCTCCGTGTTATTCATAACATACCACATAAATATGCCGGTTGCCAGGGTAGACGTGTGAAAAATTTTTCACACGTCTGAGTCTAAAATTCAGAAAAAGTCTTGCGCGGCAAATATTGCCCCCCGCCTTTGCCACCAACGTATTCTCCATTCTGCACAATCACTCGCCCACGTAACAGAACTGTGTCCGGCACACCCTGCACCTGCATGCCCTCATAGGGAGTGTAGTCAACGCGCTGATGCTGGGTAGCAGCGCTGATCGGGTCGGCATCACTGCCTGGAGCTATAGTGCCCTTGCGAGGAAAGAGGCCAAAGAGCCTGGCCGGCATCGTCGCCAGCAAATTCACAAAGTGCTGTAGACCCAATTTTCCTGTGCGCACACCCTCATACATCAATATGACTCGATGCTCTACTCCCGGCAAACCATTGGGTATTTTAGTAAAGTCATGCAAACCCAGTTCTTTTTGCCCGGCAAAATTGAAGGGAGCATGATCGGTCGAGACCACCTGCAGTTCACCACGTTGCAGGCCGAGCCATAGGGCCTCATTGTCAGCCAGGCGCCGCATAGGTGGCGTACAGACAAACTTTGCTCCCTCAAAGCCCGGGGCAGCATAGGAGCCATCATTGAGATAGAGATATTGCGGGCACGTTTCACCCCATACGAGCAAATCTTTAGCGCGGGCGGCAGCAACGGCTTGCAGGGAATAAGCACAACTGACATGCACCACGTAGAGTGGAGCATGGGCCAGGGTTGCCAGCATAATCGCACGTTGGGTTGCCTCGCCTTCAAGGATAGCCGGGCGCATCAGCGCGTGAAAACCAGGAGCGGTATGACCTGCCGCCACAGCTTCACGTACAAGCAGATCGATGACAATGCCATTCTCAGCATGCACCATGACCAGCCCACCTGAGCTGGCTGAATGACGCAGAACACGGTACATGGTCTCATCATCGACCATGAAAGTCCCTGGATAGGCCATCAGGAGTTTGAAGGAGGTTACCCCCGCAGCAATCATATCGTCCATCGCAACTTCCGGCGCAGCGGCCAGGTCGGTAATAGTGATATGAAAGCCGTAATCGATAACGGCCTTACTCTCGGCTTTAGCATGCCAGACTTGCAAAGCTTCAGCCAGCGTATGGCCGCGCTGCTGGTTGGCAAAATCGAGGATAGTGGTGGTGCCACCACAGGCGGCGGCGATAGTGCCCGTCTCAAAATCATCGCTGGCAACGGTGGTGGGCAGCGGAAGCTCCATATGGGTATGCACATCTATGGCACCTGGAAAGATGTATTTATCCCGGGCATCAAGCACTGCATCAGCTTGCAAGTTGGTAAACGCACCTGGTGAACCGATCGCTCTAATTGTCTCACCATCGATAAGAATATCACCCCTGTAATCATCGGTTGCGGTGACAATATGGCCATTGGTAATGAGTGTACACATTGAAAACCTCCATAACAATTCAGGTCGCCTCTCTTCTTGATTCCTCACTGCGCGTGCTCGATAAATCGGCACTCTACGCAGTTCGCAAGGGGGTTTTGTGTGAGGTCCGCACCTCACACATGAACATGAATGGGCGAGCCGCTGCGGGCGGCGAGAAGCCCTCAATAGTTACACAGAACTATGAACGAGGATATACTTTCAGATTGCTATAGACGACATCAGCTTTAGTGTCCTGAGTCGTGCCGAGAAAACCAATGTCACCAGCCGCACTAAAAGTTGTGTCCGTCACCTGTGTGAGGAAGATGCCATTGGCGTAGAACAGGAAGGTATTACCAGTCATAATCACTTGCAAGGTGTTCTTCACATTATACCCTTGCTTCAATGCAGACGTTTTCGTCCAATCATGACCTGGTAAGGCAGTGGGACTACCGCCAGATATGGTTGAAATTTTGTAGTTCCCCTGGCTATCAACCTCAAAGAAATAGCCTGAATAATTGCCTAAGACATCAGTACTCAGCCGGAAGAAAAGACCCCCGGAATGTCCACTCAGCATATTCATATCTACTGATAGCGCAGCATTTTTGTATGTATTACCAGCCTCATGACAGCCACGAAAGCTTATAATACCGGGATCTTGCGTGACGTGGTAACCATTCGATTGAAAGGTACAATTGCTTTTTTCATCCCATTGCGCCGCCACGGTAGCAGCATTATTTGGGTTGTTCAATTGGTCCTGATAAACAGGCTGACCAGCAGTTGCGGTCTGGATCACCCCGGCAGTAGCGCTGGCCTGGGCCTGGGCAGTCGCAGTTACATGAGCAATTGCAGTCGCAGTTGCCTGGGCCTGGGCAGTCGCAGTCGCGACAGCAATGGCATGGGCGGTGGCTGTAAGGTTAGGCGTGGCCGTGGGGGATGGTGTAGGAGTAGTTCCAGTCGTGGCTCTTTGTGTCTGGGCAGGAGTAGGGGTACTTGCAGAAGTGTTTCCACCATTTGACCGGATTACCAGTACGTAGACGATAGGAACAATCACCAGCAGCAGGGCCAGCAGTGCTATCAAGGCAACAATCAGGGTACGACGGCGTTCCTCTCGCGATCGAGTTGAAGGTGGTCTTTTACCTCCACCTGGCAGATTAGCCGCGGGCCCTGTTGCCGGTGACACCGGAGGAGGTACTGACGGAGCTGGACGTGGAACTGCGTCTGGGGGCACAAAGGGAACCGTCTCTCTTGAACCGGCTAATGGTACCTGCCTTAACCTGGAAGATTTTGGTGCATTGGGAAGGATAGGAGGCAGCACAACTTGATTGGGCTTGATACCAACAGCCTCCGGCGGTTCCTGCTTGGAAGAAGCCATAACATTTACATTGCCGGCAGCAACAGCGTGACAAAAGGCATCGGCCAATTCAGTAGCACTGCTGTAGCGCAGTTCAGGCTTTTTTTCCAGTGCTTTGAAAATCACGCGCTCAACCTGCAGAGAAATGTTTTGTGATATGCTGCGAGGTGATGGAGGAGGCCTGTGCATGTGCATTGTTACCACGGCAATCTGGTTTTCGGCAGAGAAGGGCAGTTGCCCGGTAACCATCTCAAAGAGCAATACTCCCAGAGAGTAGAAATCACTACGGGCATCGGCCTTGCGACCGACCTCAAATAGTTCCGGGGCGACATAATCGACGGTACCCAGGACGTTACCCGTGGTAGTCACTTGCGTCACGTCCGTGGTGGTGCGGGCAATACCAAAGTCGGAGAGATAGCATCTTCCTCCGGCATCGAGCAGCACATTCGAGGATTTGATATCACGATGAACTATTCCCTGGTGATGAATATAATCGAGGGCGGCGGCAATATCTTTCAGGTTACGGCAGGCTTCAGTTGGCGCAAGAGGCGAGCGGCGGATACGGGCACGCAGTGTGCCTCCTTCCATAAAGGGCATGACGATGTAGTACCAGGTAATGTCACCTATCTCGCTTTGACCGGCATCGTATACCTGTACAAGATGTTCATTATGTAAAGAAGCCATGAGATGTGCCTCACGAATGAAGCGGCGCAGCATTTCCTCATCTTCACGTTTAAACACTTTAACGGCCACCTCGCGGTCAAAGTGTGGGTCGTACCCCTGGTAGACATCAGCCATTCCGCCTCTACCCACCAACCTGTGCAACTCATAGCGACCGAGTGTTTTCCCCTCCAGTCCTACCATAAGCTTTCTCCAAGCACTAGTGCTAAGCAGCTCTGTGGGCGTAATAAATCGGAGCCCCTACAGAGCTTTTTTGGTTACATAGTATATAAAACGGTTCACATGTTTTTTTGTTACGTCTATCAAAGTTCTTGCGCGACAAAGCGGGCTCCTACAGCACTGGCCACTTTGGTGCAATCTCAATGCCAGCACGTTGATAGAGTGCGCTGGCATGATGACGCGCCTGCTCCATTACTTCTTCTTCGTCCATTGTCAGCAACTGCCCCTGCCCTACCACGGTCTGTCCATCAACCACGACCATATCAACTTCGCCACCTGTCGCAGCGTACACCAGGGTAGAGGCAGGGTTCATCGAGGGCGTGGTGTGCAAGCGGTTGAGATCAATTACGACCAGGTCGGCCTTCTTGCCCACCTCCAGTGAACCAATTTCATGCTCTAAGCCCAGCGCTCGCGCTCCGTTGATCGTTGCCATCTCCAGCACCGTCTCGGCAGGCACGATCAATGGATCAAGCGAAACCGCCTTATGGATCAAAGCGGCAAGTTTCATTTCACGGATCATGTCGTAGTCATTGTTGCTAGGGCCACCATCGCAGCCAAGAGCGACATTGACGCCACTGGCAAGCATCTGTGGGACCTTGCACACGCCAGAGGCAAGCTTACTATTAGAGGAGGGATTGTGAGAAACATGGGTACCTGTAGCAGCCAGTTTATCAATGTCTTCCGAAGTGAGCCAGACCATGTGTACCAGCACCGTTCTCGGGCCAAGCAAACCGACGCTTTCAGCGTAATAGACGGGTGAAAGGTCATATTTTTCTTTGAGGAAGGTTTTATCGGCCTCGACCTCGGCAAGGTGCATGGTAATTCCCATGTTGCGCTGGTGCGCAAGCTCGCTCATCTCCCGGTAAAGTTCGGAAGTGACGCCGCCAGGAGTACGCGGCCCAAACCAGACATGAATTCGTTCATTGGCGGCTCCTTCCCACTTGCTATGCATATCTAGCACGCCGAGCAGGCTTGTCTCGCGGCTCTCGATCATGCCTGGATGCATGGCATTGCTTTGCGTGGCATACGTACCAATGTCCATAACGATACCGGCCAGGCAGGCGCGAATACCGCTTTCATCGACCGCCCTGGCAATACCATTAAAGCCATAGCGATGGGCAAGCATGGATTCGAGGAAGGTGGTAGTGCCGGATTTCAGCATTTCAGCGATGCACAGGCGCGCGCTCACATAGCCATCGTCTTCCGTGAAGTTGCCCTGCAAGACCCAGACGCGCTCACACAGCCACTGGATCAGCGACATGTCATCAGCGCAGCTGCGAATCAAGGCCTGTGCCAGGTGAACATGCGTATCGATAAGTCCCGGAAGTATCAACCTTCCCTGCACATCGATCACTTCGTCGTCATGATACTGTTGCCGCAGAGTATCGGATTTACCAACAGCGACAATGCGGTTGCCCTCAACGGCGACGGCTCCGTTGGTAATGATATCACGGGTAGGGTTCATGGTAATGACAGTGGCATTGGTGAAAAGCATGGATGTAAAACTCCTACTGCTGGTCAATAGTAGACAGAAAAAAGGTGTTTCACCAGGGTCTTGGGGGAAATATACCACGAAAAGGGCTTGATGCTCAACAGTTATTGTATGCTTAAAACCTGATTCGAGAGAAAGTGAGATGAGGTATTTCACAAATCATGCAGGCTTGAGCAATTGACGCCAAATCAGTCTGACGTCAATTAATTACAAGGTATTGCTAAAAAGCTGGTTCACCTGGCATGTAAAGCCTGGCAGGATGGGCGATTGTAACTTGTCGGTCTGGTGGAGTGTCTTATCAAGGGTTAGCACAGCGTTTTCACGTCGATAAACTTCAAGCTCCTGGTCTTGCCAGTTCACTATCCAATATTCGTGGACACCGCGACGTGAATAGAGTTTAAGTTTGGCTTCACGATCTCGATGCTCGTTTGTCTTACCTGGAGAGAGTACTTCAATCACCAGTTCAGGGGCCATATGTAGTTTACCATCTTCCTGGAGGGCAGAAGCCATTCGTGCTCGACTAATCCAGACAACATCAGGTGCCACATCATCCTCTTCTCCAAAGATCAGTCCAGGTGCGAGATTGGCCATGCCAGCTTTAGTCTGGCTGCTCCAGGCATCAAGTAAAGCAAACACCCGCCCGCACACAAACTGGTGCTGCCAATGGGGTTGTTTTGACACGTACAATTCTCCATCAACAATTTCATACCGCTTGCCATCTTCAGGCATTGTCTCTAAGTCGCGTGAGTTCCAGCGCAATGTCTTCATGTTTTTTGCCCTTTGCTTCTGTTGCCAGCCTTTAGATGATTATAACATGACAAGGAAAATACGAAAAGCATTGAAGCGAAGGATCTGACACGACGGACGGAGAGATCCTTCGCTGCGCTCAGGATGACAGCCAGGACACCGCTCAAGCGGGCTCATAGGAAGCCTTATCTCCAAATGTCTAGAGAAGAAGGGGACAAGCTCTCCAAACTGCCCCCGGAAACCTCTCTTCGACGTTATTCTTCAAAGGACGAGAAGAGGTTATCAGCGTCGACGATAGCTTTCATGAAGCCACGCGGCTCGTCCACTTCTAATGCCCGGGCAACATAATTCATAGGCATTTTGGCGACCTTGATGTTGCCCCCTTTGGCACGGGCCTCGGTCTCACTGAGCCCTATACGTCCCAGCTGCGGATCAATGAAGACCGTATAGGGGACCAGGCGATCATGGATGGTAGCATTGCCGTTTTCGAGGAGGTTGGTGCGAATAATGCGGAAATCGTCGTAGGAGATATGGGTGAAAGCAGGGCCGCCCTTTACATCACCCAGTGCATAAATACCAGGGACATTGGTTTCCAGCTTCTCATTGGTTTGAATAAAGCCTTTTTTATCTACTTGCACCCCGGCAGCAGCAGGGTTGAGCCAATCGGTGTTGGGAGTGCGCCCGGCTGCCACGAGCAAGTGCGACCCGGTGAGAGTACGTTCTCCAGTTGGAGTCTTTACCGTCAATTGAATTTTGCCATCACCCGACTTTGCGACATGAGTTGGAGCTGTCTCCAGCAGCAATTCCAGGCCATCCTCGCGCAAAATTTTTGCCACCTCACTGGCCACATCCGGGTCTTCACGAGCCAGCAAATACGCCCCCCGTTGTATAACGGTCACCTGGCTGCCAAAGCGGCGGAACATCTGGCCAAATTCTAACCCGACATAGCCACCGCCAATTATCAACAGGTGATCCGGCACAACATCCAGTTCCATGATTGAGGTCGAGTCTAGCGTGGGTACACTATCCACCCCGCTTATAGATGGTTTTGATGGACGAGCACCGACATTAATGAAGAAAGTATTGGCAGTTAATTGCCGCGTCTCACCGTTGGTTAAACGAACTTCCAGCTCCTTTGGGCCGGTGAAATGCGCCTCTCCCATCAAGAGATCCACACCTTCAGTACTCTCGATACTTCGCTGGCTGCCATTGCGGAAACTGTCTACAATATCTCGTTTGCGCTGCCGCACCTTGACGATATCCACCGTTACCGGCCCGGTGTGTACGCCGTAGTCAGTGCCGCGCCGGGCCAGATATGCCACGCGGGCACTGGCAACCATAGTCTTGGTGGGTGTGCAGCCTTCATTAATGCAGGTACCACCTACATGTATCCGCTCAATAATGGCAGTTTTCCATCCGGCCCGCGCTAATGCCGTGGAGAGCGGCCCTCCGGACTGACCGGCACCGATTACAATTGCATCATAGTGTGTTGTCGTGCTCACGTTTTTTCATCTCCCTGTCCATTATAGTCTGGACTACCACTTTCAAGTTTAACAATGATATCGTCTGGATTTATCTTGTTTCGTTACAATCTTCAGGTATTATATCTCTTCTTTAGTGTAACGAACAGACGAGTAAGGAGACAAGGATACTGAACAAAAAAATTGAACAAGCTCCGTCCTGTTCAATTTTTTGATCACGGGGGGATTTAAGAGAAGGCGTTCTCTCCGGTAATAGCCTGGCCAATGATGAGTGTGTGGATGTCGTCCGTACCCTCGTAGGTGTAGACCGACTCCAGATTGTTGGAGTGGCGACTGATGGGATATTCCAGAGTGATGCCATTGGCACCGAGAATTGAACGCGCCTCCCGCGCCGTTTTGAGCGCCTCACGGACATTATTGCGCTTGGCAATGGAAATCTGGACGGAATGCATCATGCCCTCGTCCTTCAAACGCCCAAGGTGCAAGGCCAGCAGTTGTGCCTTCACCAGCTCAGTGGCCATGATGGCCAGTTTCTGCTGCACCAGTTGGAAGCGAGCGATGGGACGATTGAACTGTATACGCGATTTGGCATAGTCCAGGGCCACTTCGTAACAGGTCCGCGCTGCACCGGTCGCTCCCCAGGCAATGCCGTAACGGGCTTCATTCAAGCACGAAAGCGGCCCGCGCAAGCCGCGCACGTTGGGTAACATATTCTCGGCGGGTACGCGGCAATCTTCGAAGTGCAGTTCCGAGGTAACGGAGGCGCGCAATGAGAGCTTTTGATGGATATCACTGGTGGTAAATCCGGGCGTATCCCGTTCCACCAGGAAGCCGCGAACACCGTCCTCGGCCCTGGCCCAGACAACGGCCAGGTTTGCAATACCCCCATTGGTGATCCACATCTTCGTACCATTCAAGACATACGAGTTCCCTTCACGACGTGCAGTGGTTCTCATGCTGGCTGGATCGCTACCGGAATCAGGTTCCGTCAACCCAAAGCACCCAATCACTTCGCCCCGGGCCATGCTCGGCAGCCAGCGCTGCTTCTGTTCCTCCGAGCCAAAAGCTGAAATTGGGAACATGGCAAGCGAGCCCTGCACCGACACAAATGAGCGCAAGCCGCTATCGCCAGCCTCCAACTCCTGGCAGGCCAGGCCATAGCAGACGGCGCTCAACCCGGCACAGCCGTAGCCCTCGATGTGCATGCCCAGCAAGCCAAGCTCGGCGATGGTAGGAATGAGCTCACGCGGGAATGTACCGGCCTCGAAGTGCTCACCAATGATGGGCA
>WNGJ01003125.1_pt1 | contig 17334 bp, 15 predicted proteins | sample 5400611 | NCBI WGS metagenome assembly WNGJ01 (sample SAMN13153375, study PRJNA577476) | soil metagenome | isolation source: 40 cm soil or saprolite under Garry oak tree replicate 1 | place: USA:California | collected 2016-06-15 | reverse complement strand
AAACATGGCAACTAGAACCTCGTGAGGTGAGTAATGCTTTTGCCACCGGGTGCAAGCCTGTATTCAAGTTGACTACCAGATTGGGACGAAGTATTCGTGCTACAGCAAACCATCAATTTCTGACGATACAAGGCTGGCAACGGCTTGACATGCTAGTTCCTGGTATGCAAACTGCTAGTTTAACGAGCCGTCAGATGCAAGCTGCTCTTGGTAATGCTTATTGTGGTACAGGTCTGTATAAACAAAACCTGAGCCGTGAACGTGCTACTCGCCTTGCATTTGTAGTACAGAGCGAGGAATTAACAAGGCTTGCGCAAAGTGACATATATTGGGATGAGATTATCTCAATAGAACCTGACGGCGCTGGGCGGCATCAGTTTATATTTTCAGGCCAGCCAGACCCGTTTTCGCGACCTGGAAATCAACCAGGCCGCAGAAGAATAAGAAGGAACATGACACTCTTTGCTGGATTTCCATCGGGGAAAAATCCCTATGTGCCGGTACCGGACGTATTTTTTACGGTACTGCTGCCAGAGATCGAGGATATGGCGGAACTCAAAGTCACGCTGCACCTCTTCTGGCTGCTGGCACAAAAAAAAGGGGACCCGCGCTGCGTCAGCGACCGCGAGCTGATGGCAGATGTGGTATTGTTGCGCAGCCTCAAACGCAAAGGTGATCCACGCCCGGTAGAAGAGCGGCTGCATCACGGATTGGAACAGGCAGTAGCGCGCGGGACTATCCTGCGCATACACCTGAAACTATTGCGCGAAGAAAGCGACGAGGAGGAGCTGATTGGCTGGTATTTCTTTAACACAGCCCGCAGCCGAAAAGTCGTCAATGAATTGCAAGGAGGTGAGGTCGTTCCTGGAAGCTTGCTTAATGTTGAGGTCGAGCAGGTTGAGGAAATGCATGAAATGATTGTTCCAGCAGAGAGACCAACTGCTTTACGGGGCTTTGAATCGTCATCACATATACAGGTACAGATTGACCGTCCTAATATCTTTGTATTATATGAGCAAAATATCGGGTTACTCTCTCCACTGATCGCAGATGAACTCAAAGATGCTGCCGATCAGTATCCGGCGGAATGGATTGAAGTAGCGTTCCGCGAAGCGGTATTGCATAATAAACGAAAATGGAGTTATATCCGCGCCATTTTACGGCGCTGGGAAACGGAAGGCAAGCAAGCATGGAACGCCTGAACGATATCTTCAGCAGAGCGGCGCAGCGACGCCAGCAGGAAAGCGATCATCGATCAACGGACCAAACGCCTTCCCAGGGATTGCGGCCAGGCGCCGCACCGCCGCGTCGTCCCTTGCCTGAGCAGACCGCGCGCCTGGGACAACCTGCGCATGCTCCAAATGCTCCGCAGACAGGGGGGCAGCGTACTCTCCCACCCGGAACGCGCCGCGAGCAAAGTGACCCCAACGCCTACGCTCAGCGTCCGCCATATAATCAACAGCGTGTGCAAGCAAGCAGACCAACGGGAGACAAATTCTCATCCATACCTGAGCGCGGGGGATGGTCACCTGGCAGAAGTATGCCCTCAACGCATGCAGATGCTCATCACCCTATGGTACAGGCTGATGTCCAGCACGAGTGGGAAGATGACACCGCCATTATACGCTATGGCGACTGGGAAAACGATGTGTATGATGAGCGCGCGCATCCTCAGGCACCGGGCAGCACGCATACCGTGAACCGCGCCGCCGCGAGGATTGCCCAGACCTATAAGGGCAACCGTTCAATGGCGACACGAGAATTACATTCATTGTCAGAAGAAGAGGCTAACCTGCCAATGCCAATGATGCGGGATGGGCGCCTGCCAGTACCCCTTCCTCCATCTCCATTAACAGCGCCGCAGGAAGCCAGGCAAACACATCGAGCCACACAGCCGCTCAACAGAGCACAAACGATTGTGCGTATGAGCCAGGATTGGCCACCAGAAGCGCCACACATACAGAAACCGGCATACCAACGCATTATACAAGAGGAATCAGCGGCACTGATTCCTGCTCCATACAACGCCAATACTACTATCTGCCCAATCTGTAAAGGCGCTGGGTTTCTGCGTGAGGACGTGCCATACGGCCATCCCAATTTTGGCAAGCCCACTGCTTGCAAATGCAAAGAGGCTGAGCGTTTAGAGGTAAGACGCCAACAATTGCAGGAGATATCTAATCTTGGTAAACTCAAAGAAAAGAATTTCAGAAATTTCAGACCAGAAATCTCCAAAGCTGTTGAAAATGCGTACTACGCAGCGGCAGATTACGCCGAGGATCCCATCGGATGGTTGGTCTTAATCGGTAGAGTGGGTTGCGGCAAAACGCATCTGGCAGCCGCCATTGCCAATCAATCTTTAGCTCGCGGCTCGCTTGTGCTTTTTAGCACAGTCATTGATCTACTCGATCATTTACGTACAGCCTTTTCACCCACGGCTACAGAGGTATACGATCAAAAACTCAACAAAATGCGTGAAGCAGCATTGCTCGTACTGGATGATCTGGGAGCACAGCAGAGTACACCGTGGGCCACTGAAAAGCTCTTCCAGTTGCTCAATTATCGTTATAACTATCGTATACCTACAGTCATCACAACTAACAATGTTGGTCTGCAGGGAATCGATGAACGCATACGTTCCCGACTAATGGATTTTAGCCTATCCAATATTATAACGATCGATAAAACAGTTGACTACCGTCCACAAAATCCGAGTCGAGAGTAAGACAAATTAGCAAACATCACGTGAGAGTGCCAAATTCACCTGTTTTATCCTTGCGTTTGTGAATTGCAGGTGCTATCATAACGGTACACGACCCTGTAATTGCAGGGTTCCTCTGCACATTCAGTTTTTGCCGATAATGTCTCATATCGAACATACAAGGACGACACCAGGGCAGGGGCAAGCCCAGCCCGTACCCTATACGGGCGGTGGTCGTGCTTCGTATAGGGTACGGGCTGGGCTTGCCCCTGCCCTGGTAAGTGAGACAGATCGTTTCTGGGATATTAAAAGGAGCAAAGATGGGTAGCAAATTTAACCCAAATGATCCTCGCTGGATCAAAGACACTCGTGAAGTTATGGAACCGCGGGGCATTATTGTCCCCAACGTGATTGAATCAACGCCTCGTGGTGAGCGGGGCATGGACATCTATTCGCGCCTGTTAAAGGAGCGCATCATTTTCATTGGCACGCCCATCGACGATAATGTGGCTAACCTGACGGTGGCGCAGTTGCTATTCCTCCAGAGCGAGGACGCGACCAAGGACATCTGGCTGTATATCAACTCGCCCGGCGGCGTGATCTACGCAGGTCTTGCCATCTATGACACCATGCAATGGTTGAAGCCCGATGTTGCCACCGTGTGCGTCGGTATGGCTATGAGCATGGGAGCGGTACTGCTCGCCGCGGGCGAAAAGGGCAAACGTTACTGTCTGCCCAATTCAACGGTGCTGATTCACCAGCCTCTGGGCGGCGCTGAAGGACAGGCGGCGGATATCGAAATCACGGCCCGTGAAATCCTGCGCCTGCGCAGCAGCATCTATGACATTCTGGCTCGTCACACCGGTCAGACACGCGAGCGCATCCAGCAGGATGCCGACCGCAACTACTTCCTGACTGCGCAACAGTCGGTTGAGTATGGCCTGGTTGACGAAGTTCTCTCGAACGAGGATGCTACAACGCGCTAAATTCCAGGCAACGCCACACCTGAAGCGCCTGACGCTCGCGCACCTGACGCACACAAGGGGCGTCAAATACGCATCAACCGAAGCCTGGAAGCCAGGCAGGAGGCCAGATGATCCGTAGGGGCGAGGGCGGCGGACGTGGGGCGGTGTGGGCCTTTATGGTCGCCCGCGGGGTGGAGGTGATCGTGTTCCCCCAACATGGAAGCAAGATGAACAGGACGCGGGCGACCATAAAGGCCTTCCCAACCCCTCATCGTCCGCCCTCGCCCCTACGGACATTGATGAGTCTTAGGTTGATGCGTATTTGACGCCCTCTTGTGGGCGTCAGGTGCGTGGGTCATTGTGAAGAAAAACGGGAGATGACCCTTGCCTGTTAAGCCTATACACACGCTCACCGATCGTACTATTCGCTGCATGCTGTTTGATCTCGGCGATACTCTCTGGTCTCGTGGGGAGACGGCAGCATGGGAGCGAAACGAGGATATCGCCAATCGCCGAGCGGTGGTGCTGCTGCGCGAACGCATTGACCCCGCATTCTTGCCCATGCTTGACGACTTCGCTCTTGGGCGACGCTTACGCGAGGCAATCGATCAGTACATACGCACCAGGATTCGCCGTGACCCCGAAAATGAGCCTGACGGAACACGAGCTGTAATCGAAACGCTGAGCCAATGGGGCATTCCAGAGCTACACCGGGATTTTGGCGAGGAGATTTTCGAGGCCCTACGCATTCGCATTCCGGAATCGCGCCCGCTTTTTGATGACTCGCTTTCGACGATTATAGAGCTACATAAACGTGGCTTTTTGTTGGGGATCGTAACCAACCGTATCTGGGGTGGACCACCTTTTCTTGAAGATTTGCGCACACTCGGTCTGTATGACTACTTTCATCCAGCCGCCATCGCTATTTCAGGTGATTTAGGTCGGCGCAAACCCAGCGCTGAAATCTTTCTGCACGCGCTCAACGCGCTCGATGTCAGGCCGGAAGAGGCGGTGATGGTGGGCGACTCGCTCAGCGCCGATGTACTGGGAGCACAGGCTCTCGGCATTTTTGCTATCTGGAAGCCTAAACCAGAGATGCTCAAAGGTATTCAAGCGCTTAGGCATAGAGCAAATACCGCTATCAACGCACAGCCTCTTGCTGAATCAGGAGTGCGTCCAGCAGAACTATCTCATCATATACCCGATACCCCGCTACCAGGCATGCACACTACAGATGATGACTATATATTGGCGCAAGATTGGAGCCGTGATTATCTCGATCGCTACCTGCACGGCGAAATTACACCCGATCTCACCATAGAACATCTCAGTGATTTACTGGAAATCTTCCAGCAGGCAGGTGTGCAATGACACCATCCTTGCGCAAATGGCTTTTTGAAACGCTCTATAAGAACAAATACCTATATCGTTTTGCCAGCACGGTCCCTTTCGCCGGTCAATGGCGTGTATGGCAAAGACTGGTGCTGACTCGCCTTCGTGGTCATGACGTGCTCGAACTCGGCTGCGGTCTGGGCGATTTGCTGGCGGACATGATCGAGGCCGGTTATAACTGCCGCGCCATCGAACACTCTCCCCCGATGGTTGCAGCCGCCCGCGAAACCCTGCAACATCGCGAACTCGGTGAAAGAGCCTGGGTGATTCAGGGATCGGCGCAGAGTCTCCCCTTTAGTGATGCTTCGTTTGATAGCGTGGTGAGTACCTTTCCCTCTGAATACATTTATGACACCGACGCCATTGCCGAAGTAGCGCGTGTCCTACGTCCAGGCGGGCGTCTCATTGTAGTCGAAGGGGCAAACCTGATCCCTGTTGGCTTCCTGCAGCCCTTATTGGTATTCGTGCAAATGCTCGTCTATGGCCCACCCGCCGTTTTTGGTCCTCGCAAACGCCGCAACCTCGACGATGAAGTCATGCGCAGCCGAAGTTATCGAGACGCTAGCCCGCCTGAACCAGGCGTGATACAGGTTGACAGAGATACAGGCACAGGTTTCGCTACAGATGTATTGGACGATGCCTGGTTCGGCCAGCATATTCCCCTGGAACATCACGGCCTGCGCCGCCGCTCTGAACGGGTACGCAGCCATCGTTGGGAAGTGTACATCACGATTGGGGAAAAGCCAGGTAACGCTGCTTCCTTGTTGACGTGACCCCTCACTTTCAGTACCATGAAGAGTAAAGGGTTATGGTGAAAGGGATGCAGGGGAATGTCAGGAACACAGGGAAAGCAGAGAACGCAGGGGAAACAACAAGTAAGGCCGCGTGACACGCTGGTAGGTCGTTCATTGCAACAGGGAACCTACCAGGTAGAAGCTGCCATCGGCTATGGGGGAATGGGGCAGGTATTTCTGGCGTCGCACCGGGCGCTTGATGTTCCGGTGGCGTTAAAACAGGGGCGAGCCGACCAACCTCTCCCGCAGAGTGTGATAGCGGAGCTAGATCGCTTTCTACAGCAGAAACAGGAGAAACAAGGGCAGCAGCAGGTTACACCTGTTACTCCCGCGCTACAGGCATTCGAGAACGATTTTCCACTCAGCGGCGGCGCTGACACTGATCGATTTTTACGTGAGGCATTGTTACTGGCTCGTTTGCATCATCCAGCCATCCCCACACTTTACGACTACTTCTATGAGAACGGCTACTGGTACCTGGTCATGGAGTATCTGCCAGGACCTACTCTTGTTGCCTATATGCGCCAATATGCGCCGCTGCCTCCACTTGAGGCGCTCAACTATGCCATGCAACTGTGCGACGTGCTGGATTATCTACATAAACAAACGCCGCCTGTCGTCTACCGCGACCTCAAACCATCGAACATTATACTTTCGCCCGAAGGCCGCCTGATGCTGGTAGATTTTGGCATTGCGCGCTACTTCAAGGAAGGCCAGATCAATGATACCACTGATTTTGGCTCACCTGGTTACGCCTCTCCGGAACAATATGAAGGGAGTGGACAAACCGATGGGCGTTCCGACCTGTACAGCCTGGGCGTAATGCTGCACGAGATGCTCAGCGGACAACGCCCGGCAAGGGGGAGCGTGCGCAAAGGCATGCTCGAATCCTTGCGCCAGATCAACCCCGCGCTTTCACCCGCGCTAAGCGGCTTAGTAACAGTCGCCACGCGGCCAGAGGCGATGTATCGCTTTCAGATGGCGCATACATTTTATACCGCTTTAGAGCGTACCCGCGCTATTGAAGAGCGCAGAGCGTACCAACGGCATGCCCTCTTAGTAAGCGAGACTTCTCACCACGAGGATGCAGGCACATCAATTCAGGCGTTCGCCAATCCGCCGCATACGCCAAACCGGCATACATCGTTTGCCGCCCTCAGATCGCAACGTGTACATATACGTGAACATCTCCATGCGGCTCGGCGCGAACGGTTGGAACAAGAGGCGCTTGCCATGCAACTGGCGTCTATCGACGAAAGCTTAAAACAACGCGCGGTCTCTCCCGTTTTTCCTACTCCCACACCCGGTGAACGTGAATCCTCTCCACCCCGCTCAAAGACACCCAATCGCCTTCTGCAGGTGCTGTTTGTAGTCGCAATGCTGCTTTCTGGTGTATTAACATCGTTATTCGCGCTCAACCAATACGCTCATCACAATCCAACCATTGTATCGAATCAGAAGCATGTGGTAACCCAGTTACCAACCATAACAACTCAAAGTTCCTGGCAAGCTCTGCCCTCGCTACCAGTGCCACAGGCTGATAATACTGCCGTCTATACAGAAATTCAAGGGAAAGCCTATATATATGTAAGCGGCGGTTACCGGGGTGCTAGCTCAAAGCCCCTCTATAGTCGCGGCCTCTACCGCTACGATATCGCGGCGGCGCACTGGGAACTCATAACAAATAATGGATTTCCTGTTATGGGGAATAACGCCGCAGCTGTAGATGAACAACACCATATCTTCTTTACTGGAGGCTATTCAACAGATACCTTTACGATAAACTCCGTTTTATACAGGTACTCGCCTGAAAATGGCGCATTGGGAAAAATTGTGCCGCCTGCTCAAGCCCTGATCGGTTTTGGAAATGCTATGCTCGCTGATCAACAAGGACATCTCTATATCACCCAGGGCTTCACCACTCCTGGCAATCCCCGGGCGCGAGCTGGCACAGGCTGGTATCGTTATGACCTCGCCACTGACCAATGGGCAATATTGACTCCTTTACCAGCAGGTGTTGGCTACGTGGTTCTGGTCTCCGATGGCCAGGGCGGGATCCTGATGATTGGAGGGTCCAGAGATGCAGGCCAGCGTATGCCAACCTCACAGATATACCGGTACGATACTGTTCAAAATACCTGGACACTCACACCGACTCACGCCCCGATAAGTATAAGCGGCGCGGCCAGCTGCCTGGATGGACAGGGCCATGTCGTCATCATCGGCGGTTATGACCCTGCACACTCGAGCGCGCTGGCTTCGACCTGGCTCGTGACCTTGAGTACTCTCAACTGGGAAGCGCTGCCTGCTCTTCCCTCCGGTGGCTCTTTGTTAGGCGCGACAGCCTGTGATGGCCAGAGAGATGTTTTTCTCGAACGCGGGGCCAACGATACAAGCCATCCAACAGCGGATTTTTTGGAGCTGACGATTCAGTCGTAATAATGCTCCATTTTGCTCGATAAAACCCCTCGACAGGCTGTTTCCGATATGCTACACTTGTCTCAGAATATACATGGAGAGGGTATCGGGCGTGGCTAAGACTTGGGATATTCTCATGAAAATGCTCGTGGGAGCAAATCGCCAACATTTAGTATCGTTGGTACTTCCTGGTGCAAAGTATGAGCATGAACTCAACACTGAATTGCAAAGTCGAACACTGGAAGCTGATCTCTTGTATGTTGTCACCTGGAACGCTCAGAAGACGATCTTGCACGTCGAATTTCAACGACGGCGCGATGGCAATATGGGAAGGCGGCTCTGGAAATATAACGCCCAGACAGCCATTATCACTGGACTTCCAGTTTGTTCTTTTGTTATCTATTTGAAGAGGGATGGCAAAGTTGCGCAGTCTCCCTACGAACTTAAGCTTCCAGATAGAGAAGTGGTACACTGCTTCTACTACAGGACGATCAAGTTGTGGGAGCTTCCAGCGGAAGCACTCAAGCAGGCAGGTCTGGAGGGGTTACTTCCTTTGCTACCGTTAACAAAAAACGGGACAAAACGCGAGGTAGTAGAGGATATGATTGTAAACTTAAAGGCCGCTGGGAAAAATGATTTACTGCCACTTGGTTATGCGTTTGCGGCACTCGTACTCAAGAAACTAGAGGACCGTGACTGGCTTAGAAAGAGGTTTGCTATGCTTCAAGATATCCTTGAGGATTCATGGGCCTACCAGGAAATGGTGGCAAAAGGTCTGCAAAAAGGCCTCGAACAAGGTTTGCAAAAAGGCCTCGAACAAGGTTTGCAAAAAGGTCTTGAACAAGGTCTTGAACAAGGTCTTGAACAAGGTCTTGAACAAGGTCTTGAACAAGGACTACAAAAGGGGGAAGTGCGTGGACTGCGTGAGGCAATTGTAGATGTAGTCCAGGAACGCTTCCCGGAGATTACAGTTCTTGCACGAAAGCAAGTAGATACGCTTGAGGACCCTGCATTACTGCGACGTTTGATTGTCAAAATAAGTACAGCGCAGACTGTAAAGCAGGCAGAACAGGCTCTTGCAACTATAGCCAGAGAAAAGAGAATACATTAAACAGGCTATCTTCTCTCTCATGGTCGAATCGTATCTAACACGAGTGGTCCCGCTTCCACGGGTGTATCGCTCCAGCTATAACATCCCAACAGCGCGTTGCGCACAGAATCAACTTCGGATTCGCTGCGCGCGTGAATTTCTACCAATGGTTCGCCCGTCTCGCGATAATCACCCACCTTCGCCTGCAAAATTAAACCGGTGCGATGATCGATCTGTTCACCTTTTTTGAAGCGTCCCGCTCCCAAACGCATGCTGGCAAGGCCCACCTGTTCGGCCTCAATACCAGCAATGTAGCCGCTGCCAGGGGCGCCTAGCATAGTACGCACAGGCGCAATTGGTAGTAGCTCTGGCTGCTCAATCTGGCGAGCATCGCCCCCCTGGGCGGCGATCACTTCGGCCAGCTTTGCAACTGCATCTCCTGAATGCACTGCTTGCTCAACGCGCCTCTCGGCATCAGCAAAACTGTGCACGGTTCCAGTCATTACTAATAGCTCAGCAGCCTCGTGACAACACAGGGCCGAAACGTCTTGTGGGCCATCGCCGCGCAAAATGGCAATTGCTTCCGCCATCTCCAGTGCATTGCCAATAGTGCGGCCTAGTGGCTGCTCCATCGAGGTAATGGCAGCGACGGTATGCAGGCCAGCCAGGCGCCCGATATTCACCATCGTCTGCGCCAGTTCACGCGCCTGCTCTACACTTTTCATAAAAGCGCCGGAACCGACTTTTACATCCAACAGCAAATGAGACGCGCCGATAGCCAGCTTTTTACTCATAATGCTGGCTGCGATCAGAGGAATGCTCTCCACCGTCCCCGTAACATCGCGCAAAGCGTACATTTTGCCATCGGCCGGGGCAAGATCACCTGATTGCCCGGCCAGCACGATATGATGCTGGGTGAGGATACCCATAAATTCATCACACGTGAGCGCTGATCGGAAGCCGCGCACAGACTCCAGTTTATCAACCGTGCCGCCTGTATGCCCCAGGCCGCGCCCTGTCATTTTCCCTACGGCGACGCCGCACGCTGCTACCAGGGGCGCAACCGCCAACGTCACCTTGTCACCAACCCCGCCTGTGCTATGTTTATCTATCACCGGCGAGATAGTATCACGCACATGTAATTCCTCGCCCGAACGCGTCATAGCCAGCGTTAGATCACTGATCTCGCGAGCATCCATGCCGCGCCAGTAAACAGCCATTAGCCACGCTGACATCTGGTAATCAGGGATGTTCTCTTTCGTATACTGATCGATCAACCAGTCGATCTCGGCAGTGCTCAAGCTATGCCCATCACGTTTTTTACGAATGAGTTCTACAATCTGCATATGCTCTTCCTCTGACTGCCGGCTAAGTACTCCTCTTATTCCGCCTGCCAACAAACTCCGTTCAGGGTCCTTATGCAGCTTGCCAACGAGGCTGCGTCTCTACCTGCGCTCAGGCAAGCTGCAAAGTAGTACCTGCGGTCAGGCAGTCGGCTAGGCAGTACTCAAGACAATACGGACAGAATCGCTTTCAAAACCATTACCAGTCTCGATCTGAAAGCGGTCAGTAGTCATTCCACCCAGGCGCACGTTGCGATCAAAGCGCAACTGGCCGTTGGTAAATGCGTACACACTGGTATCCTGTTCCAGCACGCCTTGAATGAGAATGGTATCAAAATCTTTTTCCTGCTGCTCATGGAAAGCTTTGAGCAGTGTAGCCACTTGCTGCCACGCGACTCCCCTGGGATAGACGATGCGCACAATCTTTTTCCGCCCATCTCCGATAGCGCTTTCCACCACTGAATATGCTAACGCGCCCTGCTCAAGCGCCTGTAATTCCGCTGTTGTGCTGGGAGGGAATGGCGCAGGAGGTTCGGGAGCCTTTGGCACTGGTGGAGGAGGCGGAGCCATTGGAACCGCAGGTTCTACTATATGCCTGGTACGCTGGGCCGTCTGCGGTGGCATAGGAGTTCCCGTTCGGCCTTGCGGCGCAGACGCCGGACGCCCTGACTGCGGAGTTTGCGGCATAGACGCCGGGCGCCCCTCTGGCGTAGGGGTCGAGCGTGATGGTTGATACGATTGTTGTTGAGGTTGCTGACCTGAAACTGGTTTGGAAGGCGACTTCAGATTACGGCCACAGTAGGTACAAAAACTGGTATGGTCCGAATTAATGCCTCCACAATATGGGCAGCGCATAGTTAAGCTCTCCCGTCTCTCATCTTCAATAGGTTGATACATGCTGTAGTATATCATAACGACCTACCCACTATGACTTTCGTCACGTACAAAAACATGTCTTTTCGTACTCCCCACGCGCTTTATCATCATCGTATACTATCTTCTGTAACGAAGAACGATGTTTCTTTTAGTTTAGGCAAGGTTCACCTTGTGAGCGAAAGAACTTGACAGTGTAAGAACTGGGAGTTGCCAAAGGACTCCCTGGAGAGTATGGTAGAGAAAATGCATCACCATACGAAGCAGGGAGGAACCGATGGTACAGCGACATTGTAGCACAGCCAGCCAACGAGGAGAGTGGGTGAGCCAGCTGATAGCACACCGTGGCAGCTATGGAGAGGTCACGCAGCTTAGTCAGACGATCGGCGTCTCGCGCCAGACGCTCTCTAGTTGGAAAGCCACAGGGCGGGCGGCGCTGGAGCAAGCGTTGAGGCCAGCCAGTACGCCAGCCAAGGCTGAGCCGAACCGAGGGGTCGAGCGCGCCATCTTGACCTTGCTGGTCGAGGGGCACGCCAGCTATCGCGGTATCCAGCGGTGTCTGCTGGCGCTGCTGGGAGTGCATGTCAGTAGAGGCAAGATTGTAGCGGTGGTCCAGAGCGCCGGTCGGCGAGCACAGCAGTGGATGAGTCGGCATATGCCTGCCACAGCGCGCGGGCTGGCGTTGGACGAGATGTACGGCTCCACGCATGGAGAAGCCTATCTCAACGTCGTCGATGTACAGAGTGGGGCAGTCTGGGCGAGCACCAGTCCGGTCGGAGTGGATGGGGAGAGTTGGACCTTGCTGCTGTGGGAACTGGAGGAGCACGGGCTGCACTGGTCTAGCATAGTCAGTGATGGAGGCAGAGCGATTGGGGAGGCCGTCAAGACGGTGACACCTGAGCAGCCCCATCAACGCGATGTCTGGCACATTCTGCATGCTTGAAAGCCCCGTGCAAGCGCGCCTGGATCGCCAGGTCGAAGGGCTCCAGCAGCGCGTGCCCGTAGTGGCGCGACAGGCGGCGCGCCTGGCAGCAGGCAAGCGGCCGCGTGGGAAATGCCCGAAAACCGATGTGGCGGCTCATGCTGCCGAGCTGGCCCAGGCTACATATGCCTGTGAGGGCTTGCGCTACCTGTCGGGGGAGTTGCAGCATCTACTGGGCGTGGTGGTGCTGACCGCTCAAGGACTCATGCCAAGTAGTGTGCGGCAAGGCGAACTGGAAGCCCTGCTGGCCTTGCTCGATGAACTCAGTCAGGTGGCGCCTTGGGCGATGCAGTACGAGTTGGTGCACCTGGTGACCTTGCTGCAGGCAGCTTTGCCCCAGCTGGTGCTCTTTGCCCCAACACTGGATGGCTTGCAGGACCAGGCCCGTCAGGCGTTGGGGCCACATGCCCTGCGTCTGCTCGGCTGGGCGTGGCAACGACGCGCTATCCTGGGGCCGAGCAGCAAGGATCTGCTGGAAGGAGTGGCTGCCGCGTGGCACTCAGTTGCAGCCCCGCTGTTGGCAGCCTGGGATGCGGCCGTGCGTGCCAGTAGTGCTGTCGAGAACTGGCATAGTGTCTTGCGTCCCTACTTGGCGGTTCATCGCTCCCTCTCCAGTGGGATGGTGGCGCTCTTGGCCGTCTGGCACAATCACCAGATCGCCCAGCGTGGCCTCCATCGTGGGTCCAGTCCACTCATGCGCAGCGGGATGACCGGGGTAAGCCAGGAGTGGTTGGTGGCTTTGGGCTATCCTCCTCAAGGCATGGCTTTCCCACCCCAGTCTGCTATCGATCCGCAGCCAGTCCTAACTCTGGCTGCCTAGTTAAAACTGTCAAGTTCATTTGAACCATGCCTTATCAAGTAATGTACCCTATGACCCCACTATAGGGGCAATTATACGCAGTAAGGATGTATATCGTATGCAGGATTTCACAGCTTACGGTACCAAAACCGGCCCGATCCATATGCCGAAGGATGGTCGCCCGGTGCATGTCCAGGTCTCGAACCTGGTAAAAACCTTCGGCAAACATGAAGCGGTCAAAGGCGTCTCTTTTACTATCGGCAAAGGCGAAATCTTCGGACTGCTGGGTCCAAACGGGGCAGGTAAAAGCACCACCATCAATATGATGTGCGGCTACCTTGAACCCACATCGGGTGATACCACCATCGACGGCGTCTCGATCACTAAAGAGCCGCTCAAAGTGAAGCGCACCATTGGCGTCGTACCGCAGGAGATCGCGCTGTATAACGATTTAAGCTCACTGGAAAACCTGGAGTTTTTTGGTGAACTTTACGGGCTATCCGCAAAAGTACGCAGGGCGCGCGCTGGAGAAGTGCTGCAATTTGTCGGACTCTACGACCGCCGCAAAGAACCCATTAAGAATTTTTCCGGTGGTATGAAACGCCGCATCAACATGGCAGTCGCTATGATCCACCAGCCCGTCTTTTTGATGATGGACGAGCCGACTGTAGGCGTTGACCCGCAATCGCGCGAGAACATTTTTGACACCATCGAGAAGTTGCGCGACCAGGGGATAACCATCCTCTACACTACACACTACATGGAAGAGGCCGAGCGACTCTGTAACCACATCGCCATCATGGACGAAGGACACATCATTGCAATGGGGACACTTGAGCAACTGCTGGCTCTACGTGACCAGAACCGCGAAGTACAGCGGCCACACGGGCTACAAGAACTCTTCATTCAACTGACAGGCAAGACGCTGCGAGATTAACAGTTAAAGCGTCTCATCACTATAGAGGAGAAGAACTATCATGAAAAATCTCTGGTATATCGCTCGCAAAGACCTCGTGCAGAACATCAAAGATAGAAACTCGATCTTCCTGATGCTGATTATGCCACTTGTGCTTATCACAGTGATTGGCTTCGCCTTTGGCAATCTCTTTGGCAGTGGTTCCGGCCAGATTACCTTCACAGTGGCCGTAAGCAATCAGGACAATGGTTTCGTCGGTAAATCAATCGTACAGGCCCTAAACATCAACACCGATCAACTCAAGATCACCGTCAATTCATACAGCAATCCCAACCAGGTCAAAGATCAGGTTGCTAATAACACCAATGTCAATGCGGGTATAGTCATTCCCGCAGGCGCGACAGATGCAGTGATTGCTGCGTCTCAACCACAGGGTAAAATTCCGCATAATCTCGTACAGGTCTATTCTCGACCAAGCAATAATGATGCCAGTGTGGCGGCTGTTCAGAACCTTGTAACAAAGGTGCTTACTGCTGAAATCGCTGGCTCATCGGCTGTAGGCCAGATCTATAGCATCTGTAACCAGCCAGGGAACCACTGCGCGCCGAACACTATTAATGCTCAATCGATTACAACCATAGTAGGACAAGCCAGCACAGAGGGGGCGACGGCAGCAGTCCAATCGTTATCGGCTGGCAAGGCGGTTCAGGTCAATTCCTTCGACCAGATCGTACCTGGCTACGCCATCTTCTTCGCGCTCTTCGGTATTAACGCGGTGGCCGGAAGCATTTTACAGGAGAAGGAAGACGGCACGTTCCGGCGCTTGCTTATCGCTCCGATACGTAAATATCAGTTGTTAGGTGGAAAATTACTGGCCCAATTCTTGTTGACGCTATTGCAACTTACCATCCTCTTCGCGGTTGGATACTTCGCTTTCCACCTGCACATTGGCTCCTGGACTGGGTTGATTGCCCTGCTGATCGGTGCCAGTTTCGCGACGACAGGCCTGGGTATTTTGCTGGTCTCTATCGTCAAAACGCGCCGCCAACTAAACCCGATTGTCACGCTGGTTGTGCTGCTTACATCAGCTATCGGCGGTGCCTGGTGGCCGCTCTTCCTCGAACCAACGTGGATGCAGCAAATCGCCAAAATCGGCATCACTGCCTGGGCAATGGAGGGCTTGAATGGTATCATGCTCCTGGGCAAAGACTTCGTACAGGTTCTTCCCAGCATACTCGGTCTGCTAGCCTACGGATTGATCTGCTTCGCTATCGCACTGCGCCTGTTCCGCTTCCAGGAGAGGACTGCATAATAGTAGGAGGCAATAGAGGCATTCACCTCGATCGAGTTTCATGGAGTGAACGCTTCTATTGCCTCCCTACATTTGAATCGGGGGTGGACGCGATAAATCACGTCCTATTCGCACCAACTTAAGGAGGGAAATGACAAAAAGAGGCTCGATCTGACATGATAGAAACAAATTCTGAGGATTCTATGGTGTCAGAAAGGAGCCTGATTATGAGTAGTGTAACACAAGTAGGAAAGCAGATGCAGTGGGTGTTAGAAGAGCGAGCTTGTGAGCTCGCGCGAGAAACGGGCTGTGTCAAACGCCAACGCAAGTTCAGTGGAGCTGATCTGGTGCAAACCCTGGTCTTTGGTTTCCAGCAGCACCCCCATGCCAGCCTGGAGGAGCTGGCCTCGACTGCCGAGATGCGCGACGTGTCGGTGAGCGACAGCGCCATCGATAAGCGGTTTACGCCGGAGTGTGCACGCTTGTTGCACGCGGTGTTAGAGGAACTGACCAGCATCGTGGTCGAAGCGGCCCAGGACGTCCCGATCAAGCTGTTGCGACGCTTCAGCGCGGTGATCCTGCAAGATAGTAGTAGCATCACGCTGCCCGACGAGTTGGCAGAGCAGTGGCGAGGCTGCGGTGGCACGCAGGAGCACACCGCGGCCGCGGTCAAGCTGCATGTGCGGCTTCGAACTCAAGCGCGGACGGTTGTGGGGACCCAAGCTGACCGATGGGCGGGCTTCTGATCGCAGCAGCCCGTTCCCCCAGCAGGAAGTGCTACCCGGCAGTCTGTCTGTAGAAGACCTGGGCTATTTTGACCAGAGTCGCTTGGCCCAGCGGCATCGGGCAGGCGCCTACTCGCTGACGCGCTTGCAGGCAGGTACCGCACTCTCTACGCCACAGGGCCAGCGCCTGTGCTTACAGCATGTGCTGCCACGGCGGGTAGGACAGATGAAGGAACTGCGCGTGCTGGTAGGAGCCAGAGAACGGCTGCCCATGCTGCGTGTGCCCAAGGAAGTGGCCGACAAGCGGCGCGAGGACTTGCGGCGCGATGCACAACGCCGCGGGCAGACCATCAGCGAGGAGACCTTGCAGCTAGCGGACTGGACGATGCTGGTGACGGATGCGCCAGTCAAGCGCTTACGTTTTGAAGAGGCCCTGGTGCTACTGCGCGAGCGCTGGCAGATGGAATTGTTGTACAAATTGTGGAAACAGCATGGCCAGGTGGATGAGTGGCACACCGCCGATGCCTGGCGCGTCTTGTGTGAACTGTATGCCAAGCTGATCGCCGTACTGCTGCAACACTGGTTGATCGTGCTCTTCGCCTGGCACGACCCCCAACGCAGTCTGGTGAAACTGGCCAAAGTGGTGCGTGATACCGGCTGGACGCTCATGGAAGCGCTGGCAGGCCATCGTAGCATGCGCTCGGTCTTGCATATGATTGGGCGGCGCATGCGCTCAGGCTGTCAGATGAACACACGCCACAAACATCCCAACTCCGCTCAATTGTTAGAACAGGAGGCGGTCGAATGGGCCTTAAGTTGGTGCGAATATGGACGCGATAAATCACGTCCCTACATTTGCTGTAATACAGCCTCTACTAACTGCGCATTCGATGATGTTTTTTCCACCAAGCGGATCACCTGCTCCGTAATTTCTCTTTTAGACAGCTCTGCCAGTTTGCGCCGCAGGATCGCCATTGCCCTCAACTCTTTCTCAGAAAGCAGGCGTTCTTCCTGGCGGGTGCTGGATACAGCGAGATCGACGGCG
>WNGJ01008872.1_pt1 | contig 17338 bp, 14 predicted proteins | sample 5400611 | NCBI WGS metagenome assembly WNGJ01 (sample SAMN13153375, study PRJNA577476) | soil metagenome | isolation source: 40 cm soil or saprolite under Garry oak tree replicate 1 | place: USA:California | collected 2016-06-15 | reverse complement strand
CCTACAGATAGGCAAGAGCGTTGGCTTCCGGCCGGGACGCGAAATGAAGCTCGCGTCGTGGAACGTCAATTCGCTCAAGGTGCGCCTGCCTCATCTGCTCGACTGGCTGGCGGGGCAAGCACCGGAAATCGTCTGCCTGCAGGAAATCAAGCTCGAGGACGCCAAGTTCCCGCTCGAGGAAATCGAGGCTGTCGGGTACCGCTGCGCGTGGTCCGGGCAAAAGACCTACAACGGCGTCGCCATTCTGTCCCGGGCTGCGCTCTCCGAGGTTGCAACGGCAATGCCCGCATTCCCCGACGACCAAAGGCGCATCATCGCCGCGACCGCCGGGGAAGGCGAGGACGCGATCCGGGTCGTCTGCGCGTACGTACCCAACGGCCAGGCCGTCGACTCGGAAAAATACGAGTACAAGCTCAAATGGCTCTCGGCTTTCCGAGGTTGGCTCGAAGAAGAACTTGGAAGACATCCGCGGCTGTCGGCGCTCGGCGATTACAACATCGCCCCCGCCGACGAGGACGTCCACGATCCGAAGGCATGGGAAGGTCAGATCCTGTGCAGCTCCCGCGAGCGGGAAGCCTTCCACACGCTTCTCGCCCTGGGATTGAAAGACAGCTTCAGGATGTTTACCCAGCCTGAGAAATCCTTCACCTGGTGGGACTACCGCATGAACGCGTTCAGGCGCAATCTGGGCCTTCGCATCGATCACGTTCTGATGAGCCCCGAGCTCGCCTCGCGCTGTCTGGCGTGCACGATCGACCTTGCGCCGCGGCGGCTTGAGCGCCCGTCGGATCATGCGCCGGTGATCGCGGAGCTGCGCGCTTAGCAGTTATAATCCCGGCGCCGAGGAAAAAAACCGTCGCGAGACCGCAGACAACGGGTTTTCGACTCGAGGAAGAGACATGAAACTGGTGAATCTACCGCAAAAGCTCGTCGGTCTCGTCGTCGCGGGCTGCGCCTCGGCCGGCGTGCTCGCGCAGGCCTCCTACCCGACGAAGCTGGTGAAAATCATCGTGCCTTACTCCGCCGGAGGGCCCGCCGATATCTACTCGCGCTTTCTCGGCGACCGGCTGGAAAAGTCCCTCGGGCAGCCGTTCGTGATCGAGAACCGGCCGGGCGCCGGCGCGATCATCGGCACGGATGCGGTAGCCAAGGCCGCTCCGGATGGATACACGCTGCTCTCAATGTCGAACACGCATACGGTGAACGAGTCGCTCATCTCAAAAAAACCCTACAGCCTGATGCGCGACCTTGCTCCTGTCTCGCCGATCAACTACTCCGATCTGCTGCTGGTGGTGAACCCCTCGGTCCCGGCGAAGAACCTCAAGGAACTGATCGCCCTCGCCAAAGCCAAGCCCGGTGTGCTCAATTACGCCTCGTCCGGTCCGGGAACGCCCTACCACATGGCGGGCGAGCTGTTCAAGGCGATGGCCGGGATCGACGTCGTACACGTGCCGCACAAGGGAAGCGCCGAGGCGCGCACCAGCGTCCTCGCCGGCAACGTGCAGATGATGTTCGACGCGATCACGACGATGGCGCAGCTCGCGCGCGCCGGCAAGGTGCGGGCTATCGCCACCTCCGGCACGACGCGTTCCGCCATCATGCCCGACGTGCCGACCGTGAGCGAGGCCGGGGTTCCCGGTTATGAGTCGGTCATCTGGCTCGGGTTGATGGCGCCTGCAGCCACGCCGAAGCCGATCATCGAAAGGCTCAATTCGGAGATCCAGAAAATCGCCAGCCTGCCCGACGTGAAGGAAGCCTGGGCCAAGCAGGGCGCTGTTCCGATGCACATGACGCCGGCCGAATTCGGAAAATTCATTGAACAGGACATTCAGAAGTGGGCAAAGGTAGTGAAGATTTCCGGGGCAAAGGTCGATTGAGGGCCGTCGAAACCTAGCGCAGGGTGAATGGCTGATCCGGTCCGCCTTTCGGTAAACGGGCTTGAGCGCGTCGTCGCGGCGCACCCGGACACGCCGCTTCTTTACGCTTTGCGCAACGACCTTGGGCTGAAAGGCACGCGCTTCGGCTGCGGCAACGGTCAGTGCGGCGCGTGTTTCGTCCTAGTCGACGGCCATGCAGCTCCCTCTTGCGACACGCCGCTCTGGTTCGCCGCTGGAAAGAAAATCACCACGGTGGAGGGCCTCAGCGCAAACGGCAATCTGCATCCCCTGCAACGGGCGTTCCTCGCCGAACAGGCCGCGCAATGCGGCTATTGCACCAGCGGCATACTCGTTCGTGCTGCCATGCTCCTTTCGGCAAATCCGCGACCGACCGAAGTGGAGGTTCGCGCGGCGCTCGACCGAAATCTGTGCCGCTGCGGCTCGCACAGCCGCATGGTGCGCGCGGTGTTGCGCGCAGCCGCGGAGATGAAGCCTTGAACACCGTCGCCGAAAGCCCGCTCAGGCACGCGGGAAGCCTCGCGAAAAATCCGCGCCTCGCCCGGTGGCTGCGCGTGCACCGCGACGGCACCGTGTCCGTCTACAGCGGCAAGGTGGAGATCGGACAAGGCATCCTGACCGCGCTCGCTCAGATTGCCGCCGAGGAGCTGGAAATTGCGCCGACACGAATTCGCATGGTCGCCGCCGGTACCGACGCGAGCCCCGACGAAGGTGTCACTTCCGGGAGCCTCTCGATCCAGGACTCCGGGGCCGCACTGCGCCGGGCGTGCGCCCAGGCTCGCGCCTTGCTCCTAGAGCGCGCCGCGGCGCGTCTGGGGGTATCGACCGCGGATCTGCGGGTCGAGGACGGCGCCGTTCAGGCAATAGGGCACAGCACCAGTTTCTGGGAATGTGCTGACGACTCGTTGTTCGACTGTGAGATTGACGAGACGCTGGCGCTGAAATCGCCGGGCGACTATCGCCTGGTCGGAAAGTCTGCGCCACGGCTTGATCTGCCCGACAAAATCGCCGGCCGGCCCCGATTCATCCAGGACATGGCTCCGCCGGGAATGCTCTACGGTCGTGTGGTTCGCCCGCCGCACGGCTTCGCGGCGCTGACATCACTTGACGATGGAACGGTCAAAGCGATCCCGGGCGTCGTGGCGGTGGTGAGGGATGGCGCCTTTGTCGGCGTCATCGCCGAGCGCGAGGAGGTGGCGATCTCAGCCCAGCGCGCCCTGCGCCGGGCGGCATCGTGGAAAGACGCCGACTCGCTGCCGCAGGACATCCACGCATGGCTTAAAGCGCACGCGGTCGAACACCGCGTCATCAGCGAGAAAGCAGACGCCGAGGCGCAATCCCGGGCGACCAAAACCCTCGAGGCGTCGTATACCAAACCCTACATCTCGCATGCCCCGATCGGCCCGTCCTGCGCGATCGCGCAGTTCCAGGGCGACAAGCTCTTGGTGTGGAGCCACAGCCAGGGGATATTCAATTTACGCCGCGACCTGGCCCTGGCGCTCGGCATGGGTGATGGCGCGATCGTCGTGCGGCACGTCGAGGGCTCGGGCTGCTACGGACACAACGGCGCGGACGATGTCGCGCTCGACGCAGCGCTGCTCGCTCGTGCGGCGGGCGGGCGCCCGGTGCAGGTGCAGTGGATGCGCGACGACGAATTCGCCTGGGCGCCGTGCGGACCGGCGATGGCGCTCACGCTCCGCGCCTCGCTCGCCTCGGACGGCGGCATAGTCGACTGGCGATACGAACTGTGGAGCAACGGCCACAGCGGCAGGCCCGGCCGCTCGGATAACCCCGCCCTTGTCGCGGCCTGGCATCTGGCGCGGCCTTTCAAGCGGCCCGCGGCGATCAATATGCCGCTCCCGGCGGGCGCCGCGGACCGCAACGCGGTACCGCTCTACGATTTTCCGAGCCAGCGTGTCGTCAACCACTACGTGCGCGAGATGCCTGTGCGCACCTCGGCGCTGCGCTCGCTCGGTGCCTACGCAAACGTATTTGCGATCGAATCCTTCATGGACGAGCTTGCAGATGCTGCTGGGCTCGACCCAGTCGAGTTTCGCCTGCGACATTTGAAGGATGAACGCGCCCGGACGGTAGTCGAGGCGGCGGCGCAATGCGCGAATTGGACGGGCTGGACGCCCGCCGAAGGTCGTGGCCACGGCATCGGATTCGCGAAATACAAGAACCTCGGCGCTTACTGTGCCGTAGTCGCCGAAGTAGAAGTTGACAATGAAGTACGGGTCAAGCGGTTGGTCCTCGCGGTGGACGTCGGCCTCGTCATCAACCCCGACGGTGTGATCAACCAGATCGAGGGCGGCGCGATTCAATCGACTAGTTGGACTCTGAAGGAACAGGTGAAGCTCGACGCACGCGGCATCACCAGTCTAGGCTGGGAGGAATACCCGGTCCTGAAATTCAGTGAGGTACCTGCCGTCGAGGTCGAGCTGATCGACCGGCCGGAACTCCCCAGCGTCGGCGCAGGGGAAGCGGCCCAGGGACCCACCGGAGCGGCAATCGCCAATGCGGTTGCGCATGCGCTCGGGTTGCGCGTGCGCGAACTGCCACTCACGCCTGAACGCGTCATCGCGGCGATCGAACGTCAATGACAAGTTCGGCCTCAAACGAAGTGCCGCTGCGACTGGACTTCCGGCAGCGTCTCTGAGACCGCGATTCAACTTATGGCGCCCATCATTCGGCGTCGGGCTGGGTTCCGTCGTCGATGCCTAATTCGCCGATCTTGCGGGTAATAGTGTTGCGGCCCATGCCAAGCAAACCGGCCGCCTCGATGCGCCGGCCGCCCGTATGCGCAAGAGCCTTGGCGATCAGCGTCTTCTCGAAACTCCTGGAGAGCGCTTCCAGGATATTCGTCTCGCCGTTTGCCAGTCGGCGATCCGCCTCGCGCGCGAGCGCCGCGAGCCACTCGGCCGAGGGCGAAGCGGTATCCTGGCGCAGCTCCGGCGGAAAATCGCCCACCTCGATCACCTGGGTCGGCGGCATTACGGTGAGCCAATGACAAATATTTTCAAGCTGGCGCACGTTGCCGGGAAGGGCCTGGACCGAGAGGTAGGCCATCGCGTCATCCGACAGGCGCTTGGGCTCGACGCCGAGCTCGCGGGCTGACTTTGCGAGGAAGTGCCGCGCAAGCAGCGGGATATCTTCGCGGCGTTCGCGCAACGAGGGCAAACGCAGCCGGATCACGTTCAGCCGATGATACAGATCCTCGCGGAACCGGCCCTCGCGGACACGCACATCCAAGTCCTGATTGGTTGCGGCGATGACGCGGACGCTGGCGCGAATCGGCTGATGGCCGCCGACCCGATAAAACGTACCGTCGGACAACACGCGCAGCAAGCGCGTCTGCAGCTCGGCCGGCATGTCGCCGATTTCGTCCAGGAACAGGGTGCCGCCTTCGGCCTGCTCGAAGCGGCCGCGCCGCAGGGCCTGCGCGCCGGTGAAGGCGCCGCGCTCGTGCCCGAAGAGCTCCGATTCCAGAAGGTCCTTCGGCATTGCCGCGGTATTGATGGCGATGAACGGTCTGTCCGCACGCGGGCTGTGGCGGTACAGCGCCCGCGCCACGAGCTCCTTGCCCGTACCCGATTCGCCGGTTATCAGAACCGTGGCGCTCGAATGAGACAGCCGGCCGACCGCTCGGAACACCTCCTGCATGGACTGTGCCTGTCCGAGGATATCCGGCGAACCTGTCAGCGACTCCTCGGCTTCATCCTCTCGGCTGCTCTCGCCGAGCGCGCGCCGGATCAGCTCGACCGCCTGATCGACGTCGAAGGGCTTCGGCAGGTATTCGAACGCCCCGCCCTGGAACGCCGCCACCGCCGATTCCAGGTCGGAGTACGCCGTCATGATAATGACCGGAAGATCGGGAAAACGCTGCTTCAGTTTCTGCAGGAGTTCCAGGCCCGAGGTGCCGGGCATGCGGACGTCGGATACGAGCACCTGCGGCGCGCCGGCGGCTGCAAGCGCCTCCATGGCCTCGGGGGCGCCCGAGAAGGTCCTGAAGGGAATGCCTTCGCGAGTGAGCGCCTTCTCGAAAACCCAGCGGATGGAGCGGTCGTCATCGATGATCCAGACAGGTCTCATCACCGTCTTTCAGCGAAGCGGTAGCACGATGCGGAAACAGGTCCTTCCCGGCTGGCTGTCACACTCCACCACCCCATGGTGCTGCTGTATGAAAGTCTGCGCCAGCGTCAGGCCGAGCCCGGTTCCACCCTCTCGGCCGGAAACCAGGGGATAGAAAATCTTCTCGCGGATTTCCGCTGGTATGCCCGGTCCGTTGTCGATCACTTGCAATTCTAATGCCAGCCTGTGCAAACGCCGCGCGAGCGTGACTTGGCGCGCGACTCGGGTGCGCAGGATGATCTCGCCCTGGTCTTGAAGCCTCGACGCAGGGTCCGTACGGCTTCCGAGGATGGCCTGCGCGGCATTTCGGGCGATGTTGAGCACGGCTTGAATGAGCTGCTCGGGGTCGCCGCGAAACTCGGGCAAACCGACGTCGTAGTCCCGCTCTAAGCTTATCCCTTCCGGAAACTCCGCAAGAATGAGGCTGCGCACCCGTTCGCACACCTCGTGGATGTTCATGGGCACCTGATTCGGAGGGCGATGCGGGGTGAGGAGCCGGTCCATCAGGGCCTGCAAGCGGTCGGCCTCCTTGATGATCACGCGGGTGTATTCGCGCAGGCTGGGCCGGTCGAGCTCGCGCTCAAGGAGCTGGGCCGAGCCGCGCAATCCTCCGAGGGGGTTCTTGATTTCGTGGGCGAGGTTGCGGATCAGCTCCCGGTTCGCGCGGTGCTGGCTCAGGCGTTGCTCTTCGCGCTCGATGCGCAGCCTCTGGTCGATGGGCCGCAGCTCGAGCAGCAACGCGGCCTGCGCCAGCTCGACCGGCGTCGCAATGCAGTCGAGGTGCAGCGGCTCCTGGCCCGTAGGGGCCAAGGTCAGGTCCTGATCAGCGAAACCGCGCTCCTCGCGAATCGCCTGTTGGAGCAGGCCCCCGAGGGGACCTGAATCGACGAAAAGTCCGGGAAAGGGTTGGTGGAGGATGCTCTTGCGACTGATCGCGAACAGCGTCTCCGCCGCAGGGTTGACGTACATCACTTGGAGCTCCCTGTCCAGGAGCACCACCGCGGTGGCAAGTAGCTCGAGACCGGGAAAAACTGCCGGGATCATGCGGGAAGAGAAGTGGCACGATCGAGGCGGAGGCGCCACGCATCGGTATCCTGCCGCACCAGGAGCGCGGCGGCCCCGGATCTTATCCACGCCGCCCGGCTCAGGGGAGCAGCGCGAGCCGCCGTTACCTGAGCCGGCCGAGTTCGCCGCGAAGTTGCTCGATGTTCTTCGCGTGCTGGTCGACCGCTTCCTGATACGGCTTGAGTCGATCCAGCACCCGGGAGTAGTTGCGTTCGTCGCCGTTGCGGGTTCCCTCCTGCTCGGCGAGCTTCTGCCTGGCGCCGGAGAGCAGTTGCTCTTCGTTCTGCAGCTCCGATTCGAGTATCTTGCGGCGGTTTTCGTTGCGCGCCGTGGCGGTCCCCGATGCCGCCGAAGACTGCATCGCGCGCGCGGGAGCCTGGGCCGGCACGACCGACACTTCCTTGCTGACGAGGGTGCAATTCTTGCCGACCGTGTCGCGCTTGACGTTGGTGTAAGTCGGTCGGCCGCTCGCGTCCGGGCACTTGTAGACCTCGCTCCGGGCGTGCCCGAAGGGCGCCACCAGCGCGATAAAAACCCATCCGATCAGATGCTTGCTCGTTGCCATGACCCTCCCCATCCCGAGTGGGAACTTTAAGTGTAGGCCAAAACAACCCTGATTTCAAATGAAAAAGGACGAAACGCCCAATGTCGAGCGTCCCCTCCCTGTGTCTCGATTTGTAACCCCGACCCGGAGCCACCGGGCTCTTTCGGGCGCCTTCTTTACGAGCTGTAATACATGTCGAACTCGACCGGATGAGTGGTCATGCGAAAGCGCGTAAGTTCCTCATGTTTCAGGGCGCAATAGGCATCGAGCATGTCGTCGGAGAACACGCCACCCTTGGTAAGAAATTCGCGATCCTTGTTCAGGCACTCCAGCGCCATCTCGAGCGACGAGCAGACCTGCTGGACTTTTTTTGCCTGGGCGGGCGGCAGATCGTACATGTTCTTGTCGATGGGGTCTCCGGGATGGGTTTTGTTCTGAACCCCATCGAGCCCCGCCATGAGCATCGCGGCAAAGGCGAGATAGGGATTGGTGGTCGGATCCGGGAACCGCACCTCCACCCGGCGCGCTTTAGGGTTGGTGACGAGCGGAATGCGGCAGGCTGCGGAACGATTGCGTGACGAATAAGCCAGATTGATCGGCGCCTCAAACCCCGGTACTAGGCGTTTGTACGAATTGGTTCCCGGGTTGGTAATCGCGTTCAAAGCCTTTGCGTGCTTGATAATGCCACCGATGTAGTAAAGCGCGAAGTCGGACAGTCCCGAGTAGCCGTTGCCTTGGAAGAGGTTCTTGTCGTCTTTCCAGACCGATTGGTGGACGTGCATGCCCGAGCCGTTGTCGCCGACGACGGGCTTGGGCATGAAGGTCGCGGTCTTGCCATAGGAATGGGCGACGTTCCACACTGTGTATTTCAGGATCTGCATCCAGTCGGCGCGCTTCACCAGGCTGTTGAACTTGGTGCCGATCTCATTCTGGCCCATCGCTCCCACTTCATGGTGATGCACTTCGCACTCGACGCCCTGCTGCTCCAGTGCCAGCACCATAGCGTTGCGGATATCCTGCAGCGTATCGGTAGGCGGCACCGGGAAGTAGCCGCCCTTGATCGGGGCGCGGTGGCCCATGTTGCCGCCCTCGTACTCTTCCCCGGAGGACCAGGGCGCTTCCTCGGATTTGATCTTGCAGAAGGAGCCCGACATGTCCACCTTCCATGTCACCGAGTCGAAGACGAAGAACTCGGGCTCGGGCCCGAAATAGGCGGTATCGCCCAGGCCGCTTGACTTCAGGTGGGCCTCGGCGCGCTTGGCGATGGTGCGCGGGTCGCGGTCGTAGCCCTTGCCGTCGGAGGGCTCGACGCAGTCGCAAGTGACGTTCAGCACCGGCTCGTCGGTAAAGGGATCCATTCGCGCCGAGTCGGGATCGGGCATGAGCAGCATGTCCGAGGCCTCGATGCTTTTCCAGCCCGCGATCGAGGAACCATCGAAGAAATGTCCGCTCTCAAATTTGTCCATGGTGAACGCCTTGACCGGCACGGATACGTGCTGCTCTTTGCCGCGGGTGTCGGTGAAGCGCAGGTCGACGAATTTGACCTCCTTCTCCTTGATCATTTTCATGACGTCATTGGCAGACATTGCCATTTCGCGATCTCCTCAGGGTTTGCGGATTATTGGTTTGGAGGGAAAACAAAGCGCGCAGGGGAAATGAGGCTCAAAATCAGCAGAATCCATGCCATCCGGCGCAAAAAAAAAGCAGGCCATTGTGCCATAAGAGAGCACTGGCAGCGACTTAGGAAGGGGCGCACCAAGCTGGCGCAAAGCGGCCATTATCCGCACCACAGCGGTGCGAAGCAACTGCCAACCGCATCCCGAGCTAAACTAGAGACCTTGTCTTACCGAATCCCATGTCGAACGATTCTTTCAAGGACATCCTCGCCCGAGCCAAGCAGCGGGCCGAAGCGATGAAGCTCCCTTACGCCGGAGCGTTGCTGCCCGTCGAAGCACATGCGCTGATGCAGAATATCCCGGGCGCGAAGCTGGTCGATGTGCGCACCCAAGCCGAGTGGGAATACGTCGGGCATATTCCCGAATCGGTGTTGATCGAATGGAACACCTACCCGAGCGGTCAGCGCAATCCGCAATTTCTCGATCAGCTTCAGGCCCGAGTTCCGAAGACCGAAGCGCCGGTGATGTTCCTGTGCCGCTCGGGCGCGCGCTCGCATCAGGCCGCCGTCGTTGCGACCCAGGCCGGTTACCCCAATTCCTACAATATCCTCGAAGGCTTCGAAGGCGACAAGGACGCCCAGGGTCATCGCAATTCGGTAGGCGGTTGGCGAGTCGCGGGGCTGCCCTGGGCTCAAGGCTGATGCGGATTTCCGGCTGAGCTGCCGTGTCGCGCGTGATCTGGCGCGGGAGTTGGCACGCGAATTGCCCGTGGGTCCGATTGCTCAAGAAAATCGGCGCCGCGGGTCTTAGATTGCATTTTTCCGTTCATTACCCCAGGGAGGTTTCATGAATCGCAGAAAGTTTCTGTCTCGCGCCGGCCTCGGCGTGCTCTCGGCGACGGCCGCTGCACAGGCCGTGGCGCAGACACCGGTGCTCCCAGAGGTGCGGTGGCGTTGCGCGTCTAGTTTTCCGAAAAGCCTGGACACGATCTATGGTGGCGGTGAAACAATCGCCAAACGCGTGGCCGCAATCACCAACGGCAAGTTCCAGATCCGTGTATTCGGTGCCGGCGAAATCGTTCCGGCCTTCGGCACTGTGGACGCGGTGCAGCAGGGCACCGTGGAGTGCACGCATACGGCGAGCTATTACTTCGTCGGCAAGAACAAGACCTTCGCCTTCGATACGACCCTGCCCTTCGGCATGAACCAAAGACAGCAGAACGCCTGGATCTACTACGGCGGTGGCCTCGAACTGGTACGCGCGTTTTTACGCGACTTCAACAGCGGAATGGGTCGGCCCTTATGACGACGAGAAGCTCGGCTTCTACAAGATCGCGCCGCACTACTACTACCCCGGTTGGTGGGAGGCCGACTCGATGTATTCGCTTTTCGTCAACATCAAGGAGTGGGAGAAACTTCCCAAGGAATACCAGGCCGCCGTCGAAGCCGCCTGTTACGAAGCCAATCTGGACATGATGGCCCAGTACGACTTCAAGAACCCGCAGGCCCTGCAGCGGCTGGTCAAGAACGGGGTCAAGCTGCACGCGTTCTCGCCGGAGATCATGAAGGCCGCGCACAAGGTCTCGTTCGAGATGTACGAGGAAGAAGCGGCAAAGAATCCTTCGTGGAAGAAGATCTACGAGCCGTGGAAGAAATTCCGCGAGGACGAATTCCTCTGGCACCGGGTCGCCGAGCAGAACCTGACGACCTTCCTGCTCACCAATCCGACCAATCCGGCCGCGAAGAAGTAGCCGCCGGGAGCCTTCAAAGCCCCGCTGCGGCGGGGCTTTTTATTTTTCAGAAGCTTCGCCGCAATAAGGATGACTTGCTCCTGCGGCACGGCTGCCGAAGAGGTCACTTTTGCTGATTCAACATCCTTTCGATCTCGCTCCTGGCATCGTCCTTTCCGTCGCCGGACTTTGACGCGTCTCCAGAACCGCTCGCCGGCGCCTCGGGCGCCGTCGGCATTTCGAGCTGGCGGCGTATCTCGTCCGCACCCGTGCCGCTGATCGCACCCGCGGCTTTGGACACGTGGCTGGTGACGATACCGGGGAACATGATGACGATCGCGACCATCAGGACTTGCATGCATACGAAGGGGATCGCGCCCCAGTAAATGTCCGAAGTCTTGATCTCCTTCGAGGCAACGCTCCTCAGGTAGAAGAGCGCGAAACCGAAAGGCGGGTGCAGGAACGAAGTCTGCATGTTCACCGCGAGCAGCACGCCGAACCAGACGAGGTCGATACCGAGCTTCTGTGCCACCGGAGCGAGCAAGGGCACCATGATGAAGGCAATCTCGAAATAGTCGAGAAAGAAGGCGAGGAAAAAGATCATCATGTTGACGACGATCAGGAAGCCGAGCGCTCCTCCCGGAAGACCGGTGAGCAGATGCTCCACCCAGAGATCGCCGTTCACGCCGCGGAACACCAGGCTGAACACCGTCGAGCCGATCAGTATGAAGATGACGAAGCTCGTCATGTTCGCGGTGTACTCCACCGCCTGCGTAAGCAGCTTCCAGTCGAGCCGGCGTTTGATCAGGGCCATGATGATGGCGCCGCTCGCCCCCATTGCCCCGCCTTCGGTCGGCGTCGCTACGCCGATGAAGATCGTTCCCAGCACGAGGAAGATCAGCACCAGAGGCGGGATCATTGAGGTAAAGACCTTGATCATCAGTGCACCGCCATGCAGCGTGCGCGACTCGGGCGGGCAGCCGGGCGCAGCCTTCGGATCGACGATCGACACGGCAAGCACGTAGAATGCGTAAAAACCGGTCAGCGTCAGCCCCGGCACGAGCGCGCCCTCGTACAGATCGCCGACCGACGCGCCCATCTGGTCGGCCAGCACGATCAGCACGAGGCTCGGCGGGATGATCTGCGCGAGCGTCCCCGAGGCCGCGATCACGCCGCTCGCCAGCCGTTTGGAATAGCCGTAGCGCATCATCACGGGCAGCGAAATCAGCCCCATGGCGAGCACCGAGGCGGCGACCACACCGGTGGTCGCCGCGAGCAGGGCGCCGACAAAGATCACCGCGTAGGCGATCCCGCCGCGAATCGCGCCGAACAATTGCCCGATGGTATCGAGCAGGTCCTCGGCCATGCCGCTGCGCTCGAGGACGAGCCCCATGAACGTGAAGAACGGAATCGCGAGGAGGGTCGAGTTCGCCATGATGCCGAGCACACGCTCGGGCAGCGCCTGGAGAAGCGAGGGGTGAAGCAGGCCCAGCTGCATGCCGACCACACCGAAGAACAAGCCGTTCGCCGCGAGCGAGAACGCGACCGGGTAACCGATCAGCAAAAACACCACCAGGCCGCCGAACATCAGCGGCGCCATCAGCTCCAGGGGCATCAGCCCACTCCCCCTTTGTGTTCCACCGGATACGCTATGAGTCCCCTCAGGAAGGCAATCCTCTTGATGACCTCGGACGCCCCCTGGAGCGCGAGTAAGGCAAACCCGACCGGGATGAGCAACCTGATCGGCCACCGGATCAGCCCCCCGGGATCGGAGGAATGCTCGCCGATCTGCCAGGAATTCAAGAGCGACGGCCAGCTGTACCAGCCGATGATCACCACGGCAGGAAGCAGCATGAACAATCCGCCGAAGATATCGATCCACGCTTGCGCGCGATGCGAGAGCTTTCCCGCTATGACGTCGATGCGCACATGGTCGTTGCGCTTGAGCGCCCACGCGGCGACCAGCAGGAACATGACGGCGTTGAAGTACCACTGGATCTCGAGCCAGGCATTCGAGCTCATGTTGACGGTGTAGCGGAATATCGCGTTCACCGTGCAGACGATCACGGCCAGCAAACCGAACCAGGCGGCGATCTTGCCGATGCGCTCGTCCATGGTGTCGATCATCGAGGAAAAGCGCAGCAGCGCGTTCATGAGATTTTCGTTCTCGTTCTGGGAGGGCCTAGTTTGTCGAAACCATTTCCGAAACGCAATTGACACGGATCAACGGGAAGATTCCGCCGCAGGCCATGCAGCCGGGCGCCCGCCTCGCGCCTGGTGCTGACCAGGGTGCAGCACCCGCTAGCCCGCCCAGTTCACCAAGCCGGTATAGGCGGTGACGAGCACCACGGCGCCGAAGGCGATCCGGTACCAGGCAAACGGCGTGAAATCGTGGCCGGCGATATAGCGCAGCAGCCAGCGCACGCAGAGGAACGCCGAGGCAAAGGCCGTGATTGAGCCGACCGCGAATATTCCGGAATCGCCCGCGTCGAACAGCGCGCGGTTCTTCCAGAAATCCCAGGCGCCGGCGGCGACCAGCGTCGGCACCGCAAGAAAAAACGAGAACTCGGTCGCCGCGCGGCGCGAAAGGCCGAAAATCATTCCGCCGATGATCGTCGCCCCCGAACGGGACGTGCCGGGAATCAGGGCAAATGCCTGGGCGATGCCGACCTTGAGAGCGTCCTTCCAGGTCATATCGTCAACGTTTTGCACCACGGCAACGCGCTGGCGCTTCTCGACCCACAGAATGATCAGTCCGCCGAGGATGAACGCGAGCGCAACCGGCACGGCGTGGAAAAGATGGGTCTTGATCAGCTTGCCGAACGCGAGCCCGAGCACCGCGGCCGGAACGAAGGCGACCACGAGGTTGAGCGCAAAGCGCTGTGCCGCGCGATCGGTCGCGAGCTCCGCGAGCACGTGTCCGAAACGCCGGCGGTATTCCCACACGATGGCGAGCATTGCGCCGGTCTGGATCACGATTTCGAAGACCTTGGCCTTCTCGTCGCTGAAGCCAAGGAGATCACCCGCGAGAATCAGGTGGCCGGTGGAGGAGATCGGCAGGAACTCGGTCAAACCTTCGACGACACCCAGGACCAGCGCTTTTGCCAGCAAAACCACATCCATTGTCGTTCCTGGGCTTGCCGGCGGACGCCGGTGTTTTACGAAGCGCGCCCTAGGCCTTCTGATAGATCTCGGCGCCCTTCTTCACGAACTCAATCGCCTTCTGCTCCATGCCTTTCTTGAGCGCGTCGGCTTCCGACACACCGTGCTTCTCGGCGTACTCGCGCACGTCCTGGGTGATCTTCATCGAGCAGAAATGCGGACCGCACATCGAGCAGAAATGCGCGAGCTTCGCGCCCTCCTGGGGAAGGGTTTCATCGTGGAAGCTCTTCGCCTTGTCCGGGTCGAGGCCGAGGTTGAACTGGTCCTCCCAGCGGAACTCGAAGCGCGCCTTGGAGAGCGCATTGTCGCGGATCTGCGCGCCGGGATGGCCTTTGGCAAGGTCGGCTGCGTGTGCAGCGATCTTGTAGGCAATGATGCCGTCCTTGACATCATCCTTGTCGGGCAGCCCCAAGTGCTCCTTGGGCGTCACGTAGCAGAGCATCGCCGTACCATACCAGCCGATCATTGCCGCGCCGATTGCGCTCGTGATGTGATCGTATCCCGGCGCGATGTCGGTGGTGAGCGGTCCCAGCGTGTAGAACGGCGCTTCCTTGCAGTACTTCAGCTGCAGATCCATGTTCTCCCTGATGAGCTGCATGGGCACGTGTCCCGGCCCTTCGATCATCGCCTGGCAGTCGTGGCGCCAAGCGATATCGGTCAGCTCGCCGAGCGTCTTCAGCTCCGCAATCTGCGCCTCGTCGTTCGCGTCGTGGATAGAGCCGGGGCGCAGGCCATCGCCGAGCGAGAAGCTCACGTCGTAGGCGGCCATGATCTCGCAGATCTCCTCGAAATGCGTATAGAGAAAGCTTTCCTCGTGGTGCGCGAGGCACCATTTGGCCATGATCGAGCCGCCGCGCGAAACGATTCCCGTCATGCGCTTTGCCGTAAGCGGAATGAACGGCAGCCGTACCCCGGCGTGGATGGTAAAGTAGTCCACGCCCTGCTCAGCCTGCTCGATCAGGGTGTCGCGGTAAATTTCCCAGGTGAGCTCTTCGGCCTTCCCGTTCACCTTCTCCAGCGCCTGGTAGATCGGCACGGTGCCGATCGGCACCGGACTGTTGCGGATGATCCATTCCCGCGTCTCGTGAATGTGCTTGCCGGTGGAGAGATCCATCACGGTGTCTCCTCCCCAGCGTATCGCCCAGGTCATTTTCTCCACTTCCTCGGCGATCCCGGAGCTCACAGCCGAGTTGCCGATGTTGGCATTGATCTTCACGAAAAAATTCCGCCCGATGATCATCGGCTCTGACTCGGGGTGGTTGATGTTCGCCGGGATGATGGCGCGTCCGCGCGCGACCTCGTCGCGCACGAATTCGGGCGTGATCGCTCTGGGAATCGAAGCGCCGAAGTCCTGGCCCGGATGCTGGCGCGTGATCAGGTCGGGCAGAGCATCACGGCGCTGGTTCTCACGGATGGCGATGAATTCCATTTCCGGTGTCACCGTGCCTTTTCTTGCGTAGTGAAACTGAGTCACGATCCGGCCCGCCTTCGCGCGACGGGGCTGGCGCTTCAAGTTGAAGCGCAATTCTGCGAGCACGGGATCGATCAGGCGTTCGCGGCCGTATCTCGAGGTCGGCCCGGAAAGTTGCGCTGTGTCGCCGCGTTCCTCGATCCAAGCTGCGCGCAAGGGAGCAAGACCCTGCCGGATATCGATTCTCGTCCGCTGGTCGGTGTAGGGGCCGGATGTATCGTAGACGTAGATCGGCGGATTTTTCTCGGCGCCGAAGGAAGCCGGCGTATCCGACTGAGCGACCTCACGCATCGGCACCCGGATATCGCGACGCGAGCCCTCGACGTACACCTTGCGCGAGTTTGGCAAAGGCTTTATCGCCGCTTCATCGACTCGCGCGGCCTGGGCGATAAACTTCGGATTGGCGTTCATGGCGCTCCTCTCACGTCTACACCGCGGGGAGCGAAAGGACCGGCCGGTCAACGCTTCCCTGCGGCGGCATTATCCGCATCAGGTTCCAAGGGTGTGCTCTCACCCGGCTTGGAGCAATCGCGCTCGGCCAGGACCCCTACGTTGCTCGATAGACCTTACCTCAAGAGAGCAGGGTTGGCAAGCGTATCACCCGCGGGCGCGTATTGCTCAAGGGCAACGAGGCCGCCGAGATCCTTCCGAATCTCTGGCCGATCGGGGTGTTCCTGCTCGTCGCCGGTGCCGTTGCGTTGGCGCGCTACCGCGAGACGCTCGACTAAAGCGCAGGTCGCCGGAACACGAGGTAAACAGTGCTAAAATCGCCGCCTTTCGCCCGACTTCCCATCTTGTCATGAACGTCGAGCAAGCCCGCTTCAACATGGTGGAGCAGCAGATCCGTCCTTGGGAGGTGCTCGACCAGGACGTGCTCGATCTTCTGTACGTGGTGCGCCGCGAGGATTTCGTCCCCGAGGCGTACCGGGAGTTCGCTTTCTCGGACTTGGAGATTCCGCTCTACGAAAACGCGGGCGAGGGCGAGCGCATGATGCAGCCCAAGGTCGAGGCGCGCATCCTGCAGGAGCTGGCGGTGAAGAAGAGCGAGCGGGTGCTCGAGGTCGGCACCGGCAGCGGCTATCTCGCGGCGCTCCTCGCCGCCCGGGCGCACCACGTGCATTCCGTGGAGATCAATCCGAAGCTGAAGGCGTTCGGCGAGGACAACCTGCGGCGCGCCGGCGTGGAGAACGTCACGGCGGAGCTCGGCGACGCGGCGCAAGGATGGCAGACACACGCGCCTTACGACATCATCGTCCTGACCGGCTCGACGCCGCTGATGCCGCAGGCCCTTCTTTCGCAGCTCAGGGCAGGGGGACGATTATTCGCCGTCGTCGGCGACCCCCCTGTGATGGAAGCGCGGCTCATCACCTGCGTCGGCGAAGGCTCACACCACACGACCGATCTGTTCGAAACCTATCTCGCTCCGCTCAAGAACGCGCTGCAGCCGGCGCGCTTCGAATTCTAGCGGTAACTCGGTTCAGGCCGCGGCGGCTATGCCACAGCTTCGTTTCGCGCTCCCGCTGATCGTTGCCCTGTGCGCTGCACCGGTGCGCGGCGCCGACCTTTTGCAGATTTATCGCGACGCGCTCGCGAACGATGCCACCTACGCCTCGGCGCGTGCGACGCGCGACGCGGGTATTGAAAGTTTGCCCCAGGGCCTTGCCCAGATCCTGCCCACCGTCAACGCCACGGCGTTCACCCAATACAACGACATCGCCATAGCGT
>WNGJ01004196.1_pt1 | contig 17340 bp, 15 predicted proteins | sample 5400611 | NCBI WGS metagenome assembly WNGJ01 (sample SAMN13153375, study PRJNA577476) | soil metagenome | isolation source: 40 cm soil or saprolite under Garry oak tree replicate 1 | place: USA:California | collected 2016-06-15 | reverse complement strand
GGGATCCAGTTCACGCATCGCCGCCGCGAGCCGGAACTCGGCGAAGTAGTCGGGTGCTACTCCGCAGGCTCGCGCGAGCAGCTCCATCGCGCGCATGGATGGACGATCGTAGCCGTTGGCGAGCATGTTGATGTGCGCGTGCGTCAGCCCTCGGCCGTCCAGTTCGCGCGTCGCATCAGCAAGCGCTCGATATGTGATCCGCCGGCTGTCCATGAGCCCGCGCAGCGCCTCTCCAAACGGTTGCGTGCTCGGCCGGACCGTCACGGCTTAGCCCTTCGGCCCTGGCGGCGCGAGCCGCTGGACCGGGTGTGATTGACGTCACGGCTGCTTGGTAGGTACATTGCTAAACATTCTAACCCGTGCGCCCGGCCTCAGGCGGGCGGAGCACGCGCCAAATCCCAGGGGAAGTACACGATGAGCAAGCGAAGCTCGAGGCCTTCATGGGCAAAGCCGTTAGCGACATGGGCGCCATCATCAGCGCGCCGCTGTTCGTGATCGGCGAGAAGCTGGGCCTTTACAAGGCGATGGCAGGATCGGGCCCCATCACCTCGCCAGAGCTCGCCGCACGTGCCGGGGTCGCGGAGCGATCCGTGCGCGAGTGGCTTCGCAATCAGGCGGCCGGTGGCTGTGTCACCTACGACCCCGACAGCGACCGCTACACACTGCCCAACGAGCACGCGCTGGCGCTCGCCGACGAGGGCAGCCGCTTCTACATCCTCGGCGTGTACGACTCCATTGCTTCGCTGTACGCCGACGAGGAGAAGATCATCGACGCCTTCCGCAGCGGTGCGGGCATGGGTTGGCACGAGCACGACCACAGACTGTTCCGCGGAACCGAGCGCTTCTTCCGGCCCGGGTACCGCGCCCACCTGGTGAGCGAGTGGATCCCGGCCCTCGACGGGGTGCACGAGAAGCTGGAGCGCGGCGCCAACGTGGCCGATGTCGGCTGCGGGCACGGGGCCTCCACGGTGATCATGGCGGAGGCCTTCCCGAACTCCGAGTTCGTCGGCTTCGACTACCACGAGCCGTCGATCCAGCGCGCGCGTGAAGCCGCGACTGAGGCCGGCGTCTCGGACCGCACCAGCTTTGCGGTGGCGTCGGCGAAGGACTATCCCGGCACTGACTATGACCTCGTATGCGTGTTCGACTGTCTGCACGACATGGGAGATCCGGTTGGCGCCGCAGCGCACGTGCGCGAGACGATCGCAGCCGACGGGACGTGGATGATCGTGGAGCCGTTCGCAGGAGACTCGGTCGCAGAGAACCTCAATCCGGTCGGGCGGGTCTTCTACGGCGCATCGACGGTCATCTGCACACCGGCGTCGCTCGCCCAGGAGGTCGGGCTCGCGCTCGGCGCCCAGGCGGGGGAGGCGAGACTGGCCGAAGTCATAAAGGAGGGGGGCTTCGGGAGCGTGCGGCGTGCAACGGAGACCCCGTTCAACCTGATCCTGGAGGCACGCCCATAGCGCGGCCGCCAACGATCGAAGGAGGTAGCAGATGCCAAAGATATCCAGGGAGAGCGCGAAGCAGGGCGGCGAGTTCGGGTCCGTGACGGACCGATCCGATGAGCTCGAGGGCTACACGGTGAACTTCACGTCATTCGCCGTGGACATGGATCAGAGACCGATGTTGAAAGGGCTTCCGGACGACCAGTGCCAGTGCCCGCACTGGGGCTACGTTCTGAAGGGCAGCTTCACCTTTCACTCCGGCGAGCGCGAGGAGGTCTTCAAGGCCGGCGACGCCTACTATCTACCCCCGGGGCATGCTGGCGTGGGCAACGAGCCGGGCTCCGAAATGGTCCAATTCAGCCCCTCCCGGGAGTTGAAGAAGGTTGAGGAGACAATCATCAAGAATATGCAGGCGGGGCAGGCCGGCTGAACCCCCGAAACGGTTTTCGACGCTGCCGCACGACTGAGAGATCGCCCGTCGCTATTGAGGTTTTGGGCCCTGGCTCGGGCCGTGGGGTAGGACATTGGGGGTAGCGCGGAGCGACGTAGTTGCCTGACGCTCACCCGCGGGCATCGATCGGCTCGGGGGACGGCTCCGCAAGCGTTACTACGGCCATACTCTGAACCGTGGAGCGCTCAGGCCGCGGCCGCGGTGCCGACCGGGCTGCCGCAGTATTTACACCTGGTGGCCGCCGTGGGAAGGCCACCCGAGAGGCACTCCGGACAAGTCTTCGTCGGCGCAGGCTCGCCAAACACGGTCTCTCCCCGCCGCTTCTGGTAGGCGCGATAAGGCACGACGATCGCAAGATAGATCACAGCCATGAACACGATGAAGTAGATGACTGCCGATACCAACGCACCTAGGTTGACGAGCTGGCCTTTCACGTGGAATCCGAGCCCGGTCGAGCCCCCTCCGCCGGCCGCGTTGACGAGCGGCGTGATCACGTTGTCCGTGAACGCCTTGATGAGCGTCGAGAAGGCCAGCGCGATGACCAGCCCAACCGCAACCACGATCAGATCGCCTTGCATCAAGAAGTTCTTAAAACCCCGTAGCGTCGACATTCGCCTTCCTTCCCTTCCGAGCTTGCCGGCTTGCGAGAGTTACCGTGCCTGAGCTCTGCTCGCTGACGATGCGGGGAGACTACCCGCTGATCGTCACGACTCGTCTGCGTGCGGCCTTGGCGACACCCGGCCGGGAGGACGCAGGAGAGCTCATGACGACCGTCCGGAGAACACACCGCGTCACTGGTCGTGTGCACTCTCGAACGCGTGCGCTGCCAACGCTTGCGTGTGACGCAAGTCACGGCCACCTGTCCTGCCGCGCCGCTGAATCTGTCAGCTCCACCCTCGACGGCTCGCGCGCCTGAGACTATCGTTCGAGGGGCTGGATGCAAGGGACTAACGGCGAACTGCCACGCATGCGCTCGCCTGCGCGACCCGCTTGTGGTCGCCTCAGGCCGCAGGCGATGGACCCAGAGCTCTCCAGTTTGATCTCAAGACCATGGCAACCGTGCAGCAAGCTCGCGGAAGGGTGAGACAACAGACGCCACTCACCGAGGTCGCATGCGCGGTCGACGACGCCGCGGGAGGCCGCGTCCTGGTGTTCGGGTCGCCACCTCCGGAGGGACGCGATCTCGACCTGCTCGCGCGAGAACCGCAGCAGCGGGCGATCGCCGATCGGCTCGCAAGCGAGGGATTACTGGCGAAGGGAGCGAGATGGGCCGCGTTCCGCGATTGCACCGCGGTGAGCGTCGAGTTGGTGCCCGCGGTTCAATGGCGCTTGTCGCCGCGTGAGCTCGAGGCGCTGTTCGCGCAGGCCGAGGTGATACCTGGTTTTCGTAATCTCGCACTCCCCGCGCCCCACCACGCGCTGCTGATCGCTGCCCGCCGCGTGAAAAGCGCCGGGCGATACGACGAGCGGGTGCGCGCTCGTGTCGCCGCCGTCATCTCCAGCGCACCAGCTGCCTGGCACGAGGCGGAGCTCCGGGCCTCGGCATGGGAGGCCGCGGGCGATTTGTCGTCTCTTCGGGCGCTGCATCTTGGTGGAACGCAACCAACTCGGACGGCGCGGATGCGCTCCGTCAGCGCTCGCATGCGCGCGGCGCACACGCAGCGCCGCCTGGCAGCGAGCCTCGCGTGGCGGCGCCTGCGCGGACGCCCGCTAATCGTCGCCCTCTCGGGCCTCGACGGCGCCGGCAAGAGCTTTCAGGCCGACCGCCTTCAAGCGGCGCTCGAGGGGCTCGGCCTCCGGGCCGCGGTCGTTTGGCCGCCCGCCGCCAACCCCCTGTTTCAGGCCGATCCGGCGCTGAAGCGGCGGCTCTTGGCTGTCCTTCGCGCGCTGGGCCGATCCGGCGGGCACGATCCGGCGGGCACGCCTGCCCCGCGCCAGGGCGAGACCTACCTCGAACCACTGCCGCGCCAACGCGCTGCGGTGGCGCACGCACTTGCGTTCATGGTGGCGCTGGCACAGGCATGGGCATTGCGCCGCGGCGCACGGCGAGTCGGGGCCAGGCCAGACGTGCTCATCTACGACCGCTATGTGCTTGATTCGATCGTATATCTTCGCCACCGCTGGGGTCAGGGCCGCGCATTTCCGCTCCAGAGCACGCTGATCCGCTGCCTCGCCAGACGGCCAAACCGCGCTTTCTTGCTCGACGTGCCTCCAGATGTGGCATATGCGCGCAAGCAGGATTTTCCGATCGACAACCTGCGCGAGCGTGCGACGCTGTATCACCAGGTTTACCGACAGCTGGACTGCGTGCGCCTCGACGGTGAGCTCCCTACCGAGCGTCTGTGCGCGCAGATCGCGCGATCGGTCTGGGAATGCATGGGCTGACGAGCGCGCTCGCCCGAGCGTGCGCGCGCGCTGGCCCCTTATCCGTGCCGAAATGCCGAGGAGGACGAGGTCACGCTCTTGGAGCGGAAGCAGGATGCCCTTAGATGCGACGTTCAACTGGTCCGCGCCACTGGCGGCTGGTCGCCCTCCGCCATATCCTAGGCCCGTGAGCCATGACGGCGCCGATGCGCGCGTCATCCGGCAGAAACCCGCCACCGACGCAGCACAACTGACCATGGAGCATGGTGAATCTGAGCGGCTGCCGCCGCTGCAGCCGGGCGCAGCGAACGGGAAGCGCGCGTGACCGGTGTTCGGGTGCTCCCCGCGGGCGAGCTCACGCCCGCGTTGGTCGCTAGCTGGGCGCGGATCCAGCGCGGCAATGCGATCTACGCAAGCCCCTTCCTGCACCCGGCGTTCACGCAGCTCGTGTCGAGAGCGCGACCCGACGTCCACGTCGCCGTGCTCGAGCGCGGCGGCGAGGCCGTCGGCTTCTTTCCGTTTCAGCGCAGCCGGCTGGGCATCGGACGCCCGGCGGGCTGGAGCATGTGCGACTACCAGGCCGTGGTCGTGGACAGCGACGTCGAATGGAGCGCCCAGAAACTGATGGCCGCGTGCGGGCTGCGGTCGCTCGAATTCGACCATCTGCTCGCCGCACAAGAGCAGTTCCTGCCCTTTCACCGCGCCAAAAGCGCCTCTCTTGTGGCGGACCTGTCAAATGGTTTCGACGATTACGAGCGTGGGCAGCAGCGAGCGGGGATACGGACCTTTGGCCGGCTGCGAAGCCGTTGGCGCCGGCTCGAGCGCGAACACGGGCCCGTGCGGTTCGAGCCACATGCGACCGATCCCGCCGCACTGACCACGCTGCTGGCGTGGAAGTCGGCGCAGTACCGACACACGGGGGTGGCCGATCTCCTGGCGCAGCCCTGGTTTCGGCAGGTGATCGAGAGCGCCAGTCGCGCCGCGAGCGACGGTTTCGGCGGCCTGCTCTCAGCGCTCTACGCCAACGACCGTCCGGTGGCGCTGCACCTGGGCCTACGCTCGGACTCGGTCTGGCACTACTGGCTGCCGGCCCACGAGGCGGACCCGGCCTTCTCACGCTGCTCACCCGGCCTGTTGCTGATCCTGGCCATGACGCAGCACGCCGAGTCGGTGGGCATTCGCGCCCTCGACTTTGGCAAGGGCGAGACCAGGCACAAGCGCGAATTCGCGAACGCGGAAGTTCCGCTCGCGGAAGGATCGGTCGGAACCTCGGCGCTGGCCAAAGCGTTGCGCTGGCGTCGGCGGGCTCGCGCGTTGGCGCAACGCACGGCCTTAGGCCCCCGCGCGCGCCGCCTCGTCAACCGCGGGCTCTCCCGAAGCTGACCGAAGGGCTCAGTGCCGTCGCCGTAGCGGCCGCACCAGCAGTGCATAGGTGACCGCGACCGGGCGCGAGCGACGCAAGCCCGCGTAGCGCCCCGAGGCCTTGAAGGCGAACCGCCAGCCGGAGTCATGCGGGAAGATCGGTACCCGCGAGCGAGCGAACGGGCGATCCTCCCACTCGAGCGCGAATGCCTCCTCGAACCCGGCCTCGACCGCCGCGCGTCGCACCGCCTCCGTGCTGCGCCCGTACGGGTAGGACAGGTACAGGGGAGGCCGTCCGAGGAGCCCGCTGATGTGAGCGACGGAGGCCCGTAGGTCCTCGTCGACGTCGTCCTCGGTCGCACGCGACAGGTCGATGTGGCGGTGTCCGTGGCTCCCCACCTCGAAGCCCCGAGCGCTCAGCTCCCGGATCTCCTCGTCGCCCATCAGGTCCAGCTCGACGTCGTACTCGGGGTCCCAGCGGTTGCGATCCCCAAGCCAAGCGGTGGGAGCGAACACGGTCGCTGGAAAGCGGTGGCGTTCGAGCACGGGCAGGGCACGCGTCAAGACGCTGCGGTACGCGTCGTCGAACGTGATAGCGACCCTCGGTGGACCTCTATCAGGGGGGGCCCGGACGATGTCCTGCAACGCGACCACGCGCCGGCGGCGGGCCAGGAAATCCATCTGGCGCGCGAACAGCTCCACGGGCACGAACGCGTTGCGCAACGGAGAGCCCGAGCTCGTCCCCACGGCGTGGTAGGCGAGGACGGTGCTGCGCGAGCTCATCGGGGACCAACAATCGCCACCCGGTCGATCGTAACTGGCAGGCATGCCACACGCGCCCGAAGCGGCTTCGTGCGCGGGCACCCAAGCTGTTCGCGAGCACGAGAAGGCATAGCTCACTGGGCCGCACAGGGCTGGGCGCCTTCGGCGTTTAGGCGAAGCGCCTCCGGGGTACGGCTGCTTAGGATTTCAGGCCGTTCTTAGGATTTCAGGCCGTTGCGCCGTCCACGCGCGCAAGCAGGGAAAGGGGCCATCGTTGTCCGGACACGCGACCACGGGGATGGGCCGTCGGGCCCTGCTCGGCACCTAGAGGGGGGATGAGCGATGCGACCACGCAGTTGCGTCATCCTGCTCACGCTCCTGCTCCTCGCGTCTGCCGGCTTGATGCCCGCCGCCGTGTCGGCCGATCCCGCGCCGGTCCTGAGCAGCGAAGGCGAAACCCTCACGTGGACGCCTGCGGGACAGCGCAACGTTTACAGGCTCGCGGCCCGGGTCGGCAGCGAACGCACGATCTCGACCGTCCGAGGCACCACGGTCACGCCCCCGGCGGTCCCCGGCGCGACGGTCTTCTACCGGGTCAAAGCCGCCTACAACGAAAGCAGCTGGTCGAACGCCGTCGCGATCACCTACCCGGCCGGCCCAACAGAAGAACCCAAGAAAGAAGAACCCGCGAAAGAAGAACCCAAGAAAGAAGAAGCGCCCGCGGGAGAACGGGTCGGCCGACCGAACTTCCGAATCGACGCCGCCAGCTACTTCGATCCGTTCGTGACGTTCGACGTGTGGATCAAGGCCCACGTATCGATGGTGAAGGCCTATCCGCCGTTTGGAGACGCCTACGTGAGTACGGGGCTGCCCGTGATCGGCTACCACGATGCCGCCACGGAAGGGTTCGCGCCGCTCACCGCCGCGAGCATCGAATCCTACGTGAGCAAAGTGAAGCGGGATGCCGCCGTCGGGTACGCGGGCACCTTCCTGGACGACATCAACTGGTCGCTCGGCTACAGAGATGGATCACAGTCTCAGGCGCTTGAACCCGAACAGGAAGAGCTGGCGAACCTCGTCCAAGCGGTCAGAGCAGCGATCCCCACCGGCCTCATCGAGATAAACAGCCAGTACCACGATATCTGGCCACTGATGAAGGCTCACGACCCAAATGTCGAACGTGCGCTCGGGTCGGTCAACATCGTCACGAAGGAGTTCGGCGTGGGACCCACCTCGGGCATCAACACCGCCCACGACTACGGCGAACTGTTCCAATTCGTCGACGCCCTCCATGCAAAAGGCATCCACGTCATGTTCGGCGGCGATCACAATAGCGCCACGGTGCCGACGATGGAATACAACCTGGCCACCTACTTGCTTGCCAGCGACGGGCGCGATTTCATCAGCGGCACGGACCAGACCCCCGAAAAATGGTGGCCAGGATTCGACGTGGACCTCCGTGCGGCCACCACGAATCGTGAACGCTCGCCAAGCGGTGTGTGGAAACGCGGGTTCACGAATGGGGTCGTCTACACGGTCGAGCCAGGCGCCGCCACCCAGACGATCGACCTGGGCAAGCCGATGAAGAGCGAAGAGTGGGGCACCGTCGAATCGGTGACGCTGGGCCCGGGCGAAGGGGCGGTGCTGCACGATTGACGCACGGGCGCGCCACGCGCGCGCTTGCCCGCGTCGTGCGGGCGCCAGAGGCCAATCTGGCCGCCGCCGATGCGGGGACGGTAGGAGACGCGCCGGCCGGTATCTCCAGCGCGGTGGGACCTCGCGGCTATCGTTGCCGGCGTGCGCTTTTCGCACATCGTCGCCACCAAGGGCCGCCCGCAGGAGCTGCGCGAGCTGCTCGAGAGCTCCCTGGCGACGTTGCCGCCCGACAGCGAGGTGATCGTGGTGGATGGCGACCCAGAGTGCTCCGGTGAGCCTGTGGTGCGCGCGCTCGAGGCTCGCCTGGGGCGCGGCGGCGCTAACGGCGCCGGGGCGATCCGCTACATAAGCTCGGCCCCCGGCCTGACGATCCAGCGCAACCGCGGGATCGACGCGGCGAACGGCGAGGTGCTGCTGTTCACCGACGACGACTGCACGCTCGAGCCGGGTATCTTCCAGGCGCTGGCCGCCGCCTACACCGACGGCTCGCTGGTCGGGGCCACCGGTCGCGTGATCCAGCCGAAGTGCGAGCGGATCGGCAGCGACCCGTACTCGCGCCTGCGCCGACTGGCGCTCGGCGGCGGCCCGCAGGGGACGATGACCTCGTTTGGCTTTCGCCGCCCGATCGTGGATGTCGATGGCGAGCACGAAATCGAGTACATGCCCGGTCCGTTCATGTCGGCGCGCCGCGAGGCCGCTGCCGCGGTGCGCTTCGACGAGCGCCTGGCCGGGTACGCGCTCGGCGAGGACGACGACTTCTCCTTCCGCCTCTCGCGCACCGGCAGGATGCGCTACCTGCCGGCTGCGGCCGTGCGCCACCGCGAAGTGGGCCAGCCGGCGTTCGATCAGCGCCTGTTCAACCGCAACCTGGTGATCAACCGCGCCTACCTGCTGCACAAGAACTTCGGCCGTGGGCTGCGCACGCGGCTCGGCTTCGCGGCGCTGATCGCGATGCTGTGCGCCCATCGGATCCTCAACCGCGAGTGGGGCGGACTGCGCGGCCTGCTCGAGGGACTGCTGGAGGTTCGCCGCTCCGGGCACGGGGCGGGATCCTGGGTCGCGGTCGGCGCTCAGATCGATCCCGATGGCCCTCGTCATTGATAGCTGAGGTCCACACGACAACCGTTCCCGCGCCGCGTCACGGCGAGCCGCCAGGCAGCGGCCTGGCTCCAAGCCGAAGCGGGCCGTCGATTCGCGCCTGTCTGGGCGCGATCGGAGGGCCCTGGGTAGGCTGCCCGTCTCATGCGAACCAGTCAGGCTTCGCGAGAGTTGCTCGATCGCGTCCTCAGAGGAGTCGAACGGCGCGTGCGAGGCGGGCGCTTGGCGTCGGTCGGCGACGACGATGAGCCACTGCACCAGTTACTCGGCGTGTCCTGGCCCTGCCCCGCCAGTGAGGAGTTCGAGCGGCTATGGCCGAGCGTCCTCGGTTCGCTGCGTGCGCGGGGGCTGCATCTGGGACGGGGCGCCTACGGCGGATGGGACGATGCCGACCCGGCATTGGCCCGTACGGTCTGGTGCTTGACCTCCCATCTGCGTCCGGCGGTTGTCCTTGAGACAGGTGTCGCTCGCGGCCTTACGTCTCGCTTCGCGCTCGAGGCCCTCGAGCGCAACGGCGCCGGTCGTCTGTGGAGCATCGACCTGCCTCCCCCTGCGACGCGGGCCCCCGGACTGGCCGAGCAGACCGGCGCGGCCGTGCCGCCCGGGCTCCGCGGACGCTGGACGCTCTTGCGAGGCGCCAGTCGACGGTGCCTACCGAGCTTGGTCGAGGGGCTCGCGCAGCTCGAGCTGTCGGTCGACCTGTTCATCCACGACAGCCTGCACACCGGTCGCAACGTCCGCTTCGAGCTCGACTGCGTGTGGCCCAGGCTAGGCACGGCAGCTGCCGCGGTGGTGGATGACGTAGAGCAGAACGCGGGGTTTCGCTCCTTCGCGCGCGAGCATCCGGAGGCGACGGCGCTCGTGCGAGACGCCGCGGACGGCCGCTCTCAGCTGGGCTGCCTGCTGCGCTCGGGCCCCGCCTGAGCGGCGTCCGCTAACCGTTGCGGACTGCGACTGTTCAGCCGTCGGTGCCCGCTCTCTTCCGATAGCCGTTTGCCAAGGTAGAGTCCGCTGACGAGTAACGGCAGAGGATCGGCTAGCTCAAAGGCCGCGTGCGTAACGCGGTGACGCGGCCGCAGGGGTGCCATCGCCGCAGCGAGGCGTCCGCGTCGCAGCTGCCACGCCAGATGTCTGAGATCGCCAACCTCCCATCGGTAGCGAGCCCCCGGACGGGCACGCACCGGTGTTGGGTTGCGTCCGAGGAGCCAGTCGCACCAAATCCTCGCCAGGGGGGCACCCGCCGCCCCAGCCAGCGCCATCGAGCCGTACGGCCGCGGGTTGAGGTCGATCGGCACGAAATCACCCTGCGGCGAGCGGATCATCTCGAGCTCGAAGATGCCCTCCCATCCGATCGTCGCCAGCAGCCGCTCGACCATCGCCTCCAACTGCGCTGGCGGTGCGATCGTTTCCGAGAAGCTGACGCTGCCGCTGGGTGGTGGCCACATGCGTCGGTAGCGCGACACCGCGACGGCGAGAAGACCCCCGCCAGCGATGACGCCGCCGAAGGAGATGAGATGGTCTCCGGCCCAGCGCTGAATCAACAGGCGCTCGTTCCCGAACGCGGGCGACGCGTGGGCAAGGTCCGCCTCGGTGGCGACGATCCGCCCCTTCGGAGCGCCCGCCACCGCATTGTCGCGAGCGATCGCCGCGTCGGTCGACTTCAGCACCGCCGGGAACCCCAAGCGGCGGGCGGCCGCGATCGCCTGCTCCGTGCCGACGCAGGCGATCGACGTCGGGGGGACAAATCCCGCCTGCGCGGCGGCCTCGGCGAGACTCTCCCGGCTCAGAGCACGCCGGACAACGGAGTGGGACGGCAGACCGAGCTCGGTCAGGTCCGCCAACTGCTCGCGCTCCCGCGAGAGGGCGAGCAGCGAGCTGTCGCTGCCGGCGAGCAAAGTGAGGTACTTCTGACGAGTCAGCTCTCGCCGCAGCTGCTGCACGAACCGGCTGGCGTCCTCACGCGCGTCGGTGACGAGCAGCCGTGCGGCGCACGATCGCGACCACTGCGCCGACGCGAACATGGTGAACGAGGTGGCCGTGACCTCGTACCCTCCCTGACGCAGGCTACGGCACGCGGCCAGCATCGAGCGCTCCTCCGCGTTGGTGATCAGCACTCGTGGTTGATTGCTCATGCCGTACGCCGACGCCACTCCCAGGCCCGGCCTGTCCTCGGTGGCGCTTCGCGCGCCTACACCAGTCGCGTGCTCGCCCTGGCAAGCAAACTGAGGAGCCGCGATTATACGAAAGGGCGGGTGGCCGGCGAGGGCCAGCGGACCGAACGGGACGTCGATTGGCCGACCCGTCTTTGGGTGCGGTCTGTGGGTGCGGATCGGTCCTCAGGTTGAGAAGCTCGCAGCCCACCGCGACCGGGCGCCCCAAACTCCTCGGCGCCCACAAGCGTGACCAGTATCTGGCCGGCGGGCTAAGATCGTGCGGTACAGGGAATGCGGGATTACTGCGCTTTGCGGGCCGGTTACGGCGTCAGGTAGCGTTGTTTCCTTGGGCGGATCGAGCATGGCAGCTGGGCAAAGAGAGACACGGCTCCGGGTAGTCATCACCGAGGACGCCCCCTCTTACGGCGTGCTTGCGTGCGTGCGTGCGCTGCGGGCAGGAGGCTATGAGCCGTGGGTGGCAACCGTTGGTCACAGCAGCTATGCGGCCTGGTCGCGCGCGCGCGGCGGGACGATGACGGTGCCCGATCCCACCGTGGACGCGGAGCTTTACGCCCAGCGGCTGGCGCGGGCGGCGGCTGACGTCGGGGCGAGCGTGGTGCTGCCAGGCACCGATCAAGCGCTGCTCGCGCTGGCCGGTCGCGAGAGCCTGTTCCCGGACGGGGTGACCGTGGGTGTCTGTTCTCGGGAGAGCGTGCAGCGAGCCACGGACAAGTCAGAACTGGCGCGGCTGGCAGCGCAGGCCGGCTTCCCCGCGACGCCCACGCGCATCGTCTCCCTCGAGGAGCCGCAGCACAACGACGATGTTCCCTACCCAACCGTCATCAAGCCGCTGCGCACGATGTCCCCAGATCAGAATGGCCGCCTCGTCAGCGTCGGCGCGCGGCGAATCGAGAACTCGACCGAATTGCACCGCGCGATGAGCTCGATGCCGCAAACGCGCTGGTTGGTTCAGCAGTACCTCGCCGGCGAGCTGGAGGCCGCCGTGGGCGTCGCTTGGCGCGGGCGGGTTGCTTGTGCGGCCCACCAGGTTGCGGAGCGCATCTATCCCCCCGACTGCGGCATCAGCGCCTACGCACGTACGATCCCTGGACAGCCAGAGGTGGAACGGCGGGTCCGCCGGCTGATCGAGCTTCTGGCTTGGAGCGGGATGTTCCAGGTCCAGATGCTCAACACACCTGAAGGACGCTACGTCATCGATCTCAACCCGCGCCCGTACGGCTCGCTTGCCCTCGCCGTGGCCGCCGGGCTGAACCTGCCCGCGATTTGGACCGATCTGCTGCTGGGGCGTCCAGTGCACGCGAATGGCTATCGAGTCGGGGCCCGCTACCGTTCGGAGGAGCGGGACGCCGGCGCTCTGGTGGCAGCACTTTCTCGACGTCAATGGCGAACGGCCGCCAGCGGTCTGCGACCCCGCCGCGGCACCGTGCATGCCATCTTCTCGCTCCGTGACCCACTGCCGGCGCTCAATAGCCTACGTCACGCCAGGACAGCCGGCTTGCGTGTAGCCTCCCGCTTTCGCGAGAGACGCGCGGGGAGCGGTCGTGGCAGACAGAATCGAATGGATCACCGATGAGACTCGGCTGGCCGCGCTAGCGGCCGACTGGGAAGGACTCGCGGGCCAGCATGACGGGACCCCCTTCACCCGCCATGGCTGGTTCTCGGCCTGGTGGAAGGCGTTCGGCAGCGGTCGCCGCCTATCCGTCTGTGCGGCGTGGCGCGAGCGCGTGCTGGTCGGCGTCCTGCCGTTGAACCGGATCGGTGGGCGCCTCGAGGGGCCTCATCGCGAGGCTCCGCTCTTCCGTCCCGTGGCGGCGGACCGCGACGGGCTGAGGGCGCTGGCGCACGCCGCGGTGGATGCGGCCGACGAGGAGCTGATCGTGCCCTCGTTGCCGGTGGATGATCCGGCGGTGGGCGAGCTCACCGCCGCTGCGCGGGGCCGCCTGACCCTTACAGATCCCGCTCACGTGTCGCCGATCGTCGACACCGGCGGCGACTACTCACAGTTTCGCCAGCGCACCAAGCCCCGTTGGGGTTATCCGCTGGAGCGGCTGCGCCGTAAGGCGAGCCGTGATCACGAGGCCCGATTCGTGCTGGTCGATCGCCCCGAGAAGTTTCAGGAGACGCTTCAGCACGGGTTTGCCGTCGAGAGCAGCGGGTGGAAGCGAAAGGCCGGCAGCGGGATTCTCTCGACGCCCGAGAGCGAGCTTTTCTGGCGGTCGGTGGCCGAGGAGTTCGACCGCACGGACGAGACGCGGCTGTCCGCCATCGCCGTGGAGGGACGCCTGTTAGCTTTCGACCTGGCCTTGCTGGTGAACGGCAGGCTCTATCTGCTCAAGACCGGCTATGACGAGCAGTTCGCAAGCCTGCGACCGGGCCTTGTGCTGCGGCTCGCGGTCATCGAGCGCTGCTTTGAGCTGGGGCTCGCGGCGCACGAGTTGCTAGGCCACAGATCTGCGTGGAAGGCCATGTTCGCCACGACTGAGCGTTCCCACGTGCGCGTCTTGGTCTACGCGCGTCGACCGGCGCCGGCGGCGCGGTACCTCTACAGGCGTGCTCGTCCCCGGCTGGTCAGCGCCTACCGCGGGGCAGGGCGGCGCCTCGCTGGCGCGGCTCAAGGGGGTGGCCGGTAGCGTCCTCGCCAATCTGTTCTTGATCCCGGCTTCTCGCTCAACGGCGCAGCCGCCGGAACCGCGATCTCCGAGGGGCATCCACCGAGGGAAGCCGCTTGCCACGCGCGTCGGAGCCGGCCGAGCCTTCAGCGTTGGCCTCGGCGCGCCGGTCGTCGCGGCGCCGCTCGCGCACCGCCTCCCGCGCGCCGCCGACGTAGCCGCGCAGATGAGCGCTGTCTCGCTCGCGCAGCGAATCGAGACCGGCCAAGATAGTCTCGGCGGCGACCGAGACGGCGAATGCCACTCGGTCCAGCGGGGACCGGCCCACCTGGCGCAGCCGAAAGTACGTCTCGCACCGACCGCGCAGTCCCGAGCGCGACGCAGAGTCGCGCTCGCGCGGATCCCACGCATGGAGGAACCTGACCGCCGGTGTCTGAAGGATTGGAGCCTCGCGGGAGAGGCGGTGGGACATCTCCAGATCCTCGCCGGGCGCGTACCCGGGAAAGCGCTCGTCGAACGCATGCCGACGCACGAGGTCCGTGCGAAACAGCGCCCCTCCGGCGCCAACTGCGGGGATGGTCACGTCCTGGCGCGGATTCGGGACGAGGGCGAGCTTGCCCGAACGGCGCAGGTGAGTCGCCTCTCCGCCGAAGTCGTAGTAATGCAGCATGAGCGCGCGTCGCATTAGCCGCGCCACCCTGCGCTGTGGCCGCAATGCCTGCGGTGAGCCCACCATGGCTCCGAAGCTACCGAGCCCCGCATGCTCCCAGCGGCGCAGCAGGACCTCCGCGTAGCTGGGCTCGAGCGTGACATCGTCGTCGATCGACGCCCGACCTTCGTGCCCGATCGCGAAGCCAGTCAGGGAGTGCCTGCGGAGGTGCGCTCGCATCGACGATCACGACGCGGTCGGGACGCCGCCCCTGGTCGAGGAGGGTCTGGACGACGGCCCCCAGGCGCGTTGGCCGGTCCTTGGTGGCGATGACCGCCGAGTAGCTCAACGTGCCGCCAGGCTTCCTGCGGCCATATCTCTCGTCCTCCGCGTCCACCACGCGCTCGGTTATAGCTCCCCGCAGCCAGCCCCTCCACGACAGCTTCGTGTCAGCCGAGACATTCGAGGCGCAGATGGCACTCCTGGCTCGCCGACGAGCGCTGGTCGCGCTCGAGGCGATCACGCAACCGATCGCCACCGGCGGACGCGGGACGGTGTGAGTCACCTCCGACGATGCATATCCGTGCGCGTCAGCGTGATGGCGTGGACTCGGCAAACATCGGCTCCTCCGGCGCGGCCCGCGCCGGACGCTCCCGCCGGGTTAGGGCGCGCTCGAGGTGCTTGGTGATCGCGTGAGCCGTGAACTTGGTGCCCGACACGAAGCGCATGATCGGGCCGAAGCTCCAGGCCGAATAGGCACCGACGAAATAGAGCCCGGGAAGGGAGGACTCAAAGCCTGGCCTCAGCACCGGATAGCCGCGGTGCACGTGCAGGCTCTGGCGGATCGACTCGCCGATCAGCGGTTCGCTCAACACGTCGACCGCGTAGCCCGTCCCAAGGATGACGTGGTCTACCTGCCTCACTGATCCATCATCGAGGATCAACCGCGCGCCCGAGCCCTCCGGCCGCGCCTCCACGACCCGGCGACCCAATGTCATCTTCACGTCGGCTGTGCGGGGGCCCAGCCAGCCCGTCGCGGCCGGTCGGATCGACCGATAGGCAAGCCGTTCCTGGGTCGATCTCGGAAGCCGTCGGAAGAGTTCGGGCATCGCAACGATCCAGCTCAGCCCTGCCGGGCCGACGTCGGTGGGTGCATACAGGGCTCTTCGGACGAGCGGATCGATGGCCCGTATGCGCTCGCCGCGGGTGAGCCAGCGGATGAGTGGGGCCCGCGCGAGCAGCTCCACCTGGGCTCCGGCCTCGCGAACGAGAGCCGCGCTCTCCACCGCGCTCTGGCCGGAGCCGATCACGGCGATCGACCTGCCCGCGTAGCGGTCTGGCTCGGTCATCTCCATCGAGTGCGTGGCGAGGCCGTCCTCGAGAGCCTCGAACGGTGGGGGCCGGTGCGCGAAGCTGCGCAGGCCAGTGGCGACCACCACGCGGCCGGCGCGGACGCGCTCGCCGTCCTCCAGGGTGAGCGCGAAGCAGCCGTTCCGCCGCTCGAGCGTCGACACCAAGCGCGTGTCGAGGTCCGGCACCGCGCGAGCCTGGAACCAGCGCCCGTAGCGCGCGAGCTCCTCGCCAGGAAGCGGTCTGGCGAACGGTTGCGGATGCTCGGCCTCGTAGGCGTCCAGTGAGAGGCTTCCATGCGGGTCGGAGATGCTCGTTGCCTCCCACGCCGAACGGACCAGCATGCCCCGAGGCATCTGGCGCTCCCAGAAGCTCATCGCATGGCCGAACGCGCGCACTGCCAAGCCGCGCGCCCGCACGTGGGCGGCAACCGAGAGCCCGTATGGGCCAGCGCCGATGACGGCTATGTCCTGCTCTACGTCCATGTTCCCCGAGAGTCGCTGTCGGCCTGGCTCCTCGGCCCAGGCAAGATAAGCGCTCCCTCGCCGGCGGTCAATAGCCAGACCGCGGATGCGTGCGAGCGCCTCGCTCGCTGGAGCAGCTCGCCGAGCGGCCGCAGGCACAGGCGGGGTCGCTCCTCGGGCGCCGATGTGAGCGCGAGGTCCGCGCGCCGTGGGGAGCATCTCCACCGGTCGTCGTTGCGTGCTCTAGCTGCGAGGCCTAGCTGCCGCCACGCTCGACGGGCCCGAAGCTTCGTGCGGTGCTCCTCCCGCGAGCGTGTAACTTTAGGCGATGCGCAGGATGCGCATGCTTGCACGCTTACGGACAGGGCTGGCGACGCTGGCGGCCCTGGCCGGAGTACCGCTGGCCGCGCTGCTTGCGTGCGCGCTGGCGGCGGGGCTGAGCCCACCGGCCCACGGCGAAGCGACGTGGACGACATACCATCGCGATCCCGCCCGCTCGGGCGACGATCCCGAAGCGGGCAACCCGCTTGCGCCCAGCTTGGCCTGGCAGTCATCGTCGCTGGGGGCCCCGATCTACGGCCAGCCGCTCGTGCTCGGCGCCCGCGTGTACGTGGCCACGGTCGGCGATCGGCTGTACGCGCTGGAAGCCTCAAGCGGCAAAGTGATCTGGGAAAAAAGCGCCGGCGTGCCGGTGCCCTCCGGCGAACTGCCCTGCGGGAACATCACCCCCACCGTGGGCATCGTCGGCACACCCGTGATCGACACCTCCACCAACGCCATCTACGCTGTCGCCGACACCTGGGATGCGAGCAAAAAAGAAGCCCACCACGTGCTCAAGGGCTATGCGCTCAGCGGCGGTGAAGAAGTGCTCAGCACGCCCGTGGACCCCCCCGGCTCAGACCCCAAGGCGCAGCTGCAGCGCACCGCGCTAAACCTCGACAACGGCAGCGTCA
>WNGJ01008669.1_pt1 | contig 17342 bp, 13 predicted proteins | sample 5400611 | NCBI WGS metagenome assembly WNGJ01 (sample SAMN13153375, study PRJNA577476) | soil metagenome | isolation source: 40 cm soil or saprolite under Garry oak tree replicate 1 | place: USA:California | collected 2016-06-15 | reverse complement strand
ACTAGGAGCACTCCATTTACAAGCGGAGCGAGGATGCGGCTGTCTGCCAGGGCAAGCATAGGCGAAGAATCGAGGATTATAAAGCCGTACTCCGCGCTCGCGGACCGGATCAGCGCACTCATGCTCTGGGAAGAAAGCAGCTCCGACGGGTTCGGGGGCACGGGGCCACAAGCCAAGAGATCAAGGCCACGCGATCCGGAGGGACGCACCACGGCGCGCCAATCCTGCTGGCCGGTAAGGTAGCTGACCAAGCCCAGGCTTCCGCTGGTTCCGAACAATTTGTGTAGAGAGGGAAAACGCAAATCCGCGTCCAAGAGCAAGACTCGGTGGCCAAGCTGTCCCAGCGAAATCGCCAGGTTGCATGCGACCGTAGTCTTGCCCTCGGCGGGCTGCGTGCTCGTAACCAGAAGCGAACTCGGAGGCCGCTCCGGAGTCGAGAGCAGGACCGAAGTGCGGAGACTACGGAACGCTTCGACCAGGGAGCCATGTTGCGTTCCGTCCCGATCAATGCGGTGCCAGCAAGAGCGCGAGTCTTTGCCAGTTCCATTTCCTTTGAGCTCGAAAGCTTTATCCCGTGGGAGGAACCTGTGGATGCCATGCTGGTCACCATTTGACGGAGGCACAACTGGAATCAGGGCCAGAGAAGGAAGGCCAAACAGCCGCTCGACGTCGTCATCGCCTTTGAGCGTGTCGTCGATTCGTTCCTGGAAGAGCGCGGCGCCGATACCAAGTCCTAGTCCGAGAAACATAGCCACAGCCAGATTCAGGAGGGTTTTCGGCTGAACGGGTTTCACCGGCGGTTGAGCCGAATCCACGAGACGGATGTTGCTAGCTTTCAGGCTCGCGGAGACGCCGGCTTCTTTCAGCTGCAGCAGCAGGCCTTCGTAGAGCTGTTTGTTTGTGTCCACTTCGCGCTTCAGAATGTTGTACTGGACCGATTTCTCGGCGATCAGGTTTACCTGTTTCTGCTGATCGTCCAGTGCTCGCCAAAGCAGGTTCTCGCGGCGCACCGCAGCGGAATAATCGTTGACCATCCTGTCGGCGGCACGCTGGCGCTCCTCCCGAAGCGAGGCCGCGATTTCATCAATTTGGCTCTGAATTTCCTTCACCCGGGGATAATCCGGATTAAACGTAGTCGACAACTGAGCATGCTCGCGCTTGAGTTCCGCCAGGCGCTCGCTCAAGTCCTGGATCAATTTATTGTCGAACACTCCAGGCAACGCTCCGGAGTCGCCCGTTTGAACCAACCGGTAAAGAGCTTCCTTTTCGTATCGCTCGGATTGAGCTTTGGTGAGCTGCTCCTGCAGTTGTTGCAGCCGCTCGTTGGCGACGTTCTGGCTGGCGCCTTTATCTGTTTCAAGGAAGACTAGGCCGTTGCGTCGCGCGTAACTTTGAAGCGCATCTTCCGATTTCTCCAGTTTTGCTTTCACGCCTATCAGCTGCTGCGAAAGCCACTCCGCAGCCTTTTGTGTCGCCTGCCATCGCGCTTCCAAACTCTGGTCGAGATAGTCCGTGGCAAGGGTGTTGACGACGCGCGCGGCAAGCTCTGGGTCGTGCGAGTCAAATCGAACTTCCACAAGGCGGCTGCGGTTGACGGGATCAATGGTCAACCGATCCTGAAATCGCTCGAGGACTCGCTCGGAAAGCTCCCGATCGCGGACTTGCGGTACTGGACCAACTGTAAAAGTTTGCGTGGTGGAAAGCTTTCTCCTCTCTGGCCAGAGCTGCCACCACCTACGAGAGTTGAATTCGTGCAGGGTTTCCAGGTGGAGCTGCTCAATTGCGCGTCGCGCCAGGCTTTCACTAGCAAGGATGCTATATTGAGTTCTCAGGTATGCGTCAGACACGGCATCGAGCTCATAGAGTTCCTTGATGGTCGGGATGTCCGGACTCTCTTTCTGAATCTCCAGCAATGCCTGTGCCCGGTAGACGGGCCTTTGCTTGAGCGTCGCGATGAGGATCACGGTAAACAAGATGAAAAAGACGGTCAGGATTGACGGCAGGCGTTTGCGAAGGATGCGGCCATAGCTGCGGAGGTCGATTGCCTCGTCGGATTCCAGAATCTCGTAGGAATCAGGTAGCTCTACCATCCGGGTGTTGAGAGCGTCCGGGCCGTGCCGCTCGAGCCGATGACCGCGGCCACAAAGCTCGACTTGATTTCGATCGTGCATGTGCTTACCAATGGAAAATCAGCAGCCCGGTAAGCATTTGCGCTGCCGCTTCCACGCCCCGGTTCAAAGTAGTCTTCGCAGCACTGTTGGGCACGAAAATTATGTCTTTCGGGTCGAGCACCGGGTCCGGAGCTTTCCCCGCCAGGATCTTTCCCAAGTCAATAGGCGTCTCCTTCCGTTCACCACTCTGCTGATCGGTGCGGATGATTCGCGCTTCGGCCTTGGCAGCTGTGCGAGTGAGGCCCTCGCTCAAGGCCAGCGCCTGGAGAACGGAGATCTTTTCATTCGATTTCAGAGCGAATCCGCCAGGCCTGCGAACCTCGCCAATCACGTAAACAACTCCGGCGCGAGTGACCTTGACGATGTCGCCGGGATGAACCATGAGATTGCTGCGAGAATCATCGGACTCCAGAAGATCTTTCAAGTTCACCTGCACGGCATTTTCGGATATCGATCGATTGCCTTTGAGGCCGGCGACCACTGTTTTGGCCGCGACAGTGTTTTGCTCGCTGAGCGAAGAACGATCCGCTGCGGGGGAACGATCTGTGGCCGGCTCTGGTTCTGTGGACAAAGCCGCACCTCGCAAAATGATGGCAGTTTCTCCGGCATCGTCGGCCAAGCCTTCTGCGAGCGACAGAACCTCAAGCAGCGTCTTGCTTCCACGGATCTGGAACTCCCCTGGCCGTCTCACCGCCCCCATTACCGAAACGGGATGGCTTTGCATCTCGCGTACAAACACGCTGACGTGCGGATCCTTCATGTAAGTGCGGTGAAGGAGTTCCTGGAGGACAAATTCCAATTCCCCCGGGGTCAATCCCGCCGCTCGAACCGACCCGATCAAGGGCAGCGAGATGTCGCCGCCGGCTGTAACCCGGACTTCACGATTCAGTTCCTGGGCTTGGAAAATATTGATGTTGAGTACGTCTTCGGGACCGATGCGGTATTCACGGGCGCTTACGGCCGGCGCCGAAGGATTGGAATCCAGTAGTCTCTTCAGGAGGCGATTCCAATCCTCGGCAGTTTCCAAGTTTGCTTGAGGGGTATTTTGGTTCTGACTTGCCGATTGCGGCGTGGAGAGACCTTCTTGGTTGCCTTGGTTAGAATCGTTTGTCTCGGCAGACAACATATGGTGGGGGAAACACAATAATCTTGCGGCGATTGCCAAGACGCCGAGAACCAATCCTTTGGACCCAGTTCTTTTCACTTGAATAGCTCTGACTCCCACTTCGGAACGCAGACTGGACAGATCCAGGCTACGAACTAAAGCAGCGAAAGTCGATTAGGTGCACCCTTGAATTGGAATGCAGGTGAAGACCTGAGATTGAATGAGCAGAACTCATTCGGAAGCCAAGGGTTAGACAGGTGCTTGGCGGCCCGGTGTCGGCTTTGGCAGGCGGCTACCGTCAGCTTCGAAATTCTTCAGCCGCAAGCTCTCCAGAAGCAAGTAAACGATGAACTGCGAGCCGTAGACCAAGTAGCGTCGCCACAAGCGCCGTGGCTCTTGCAGAAGCCGAAAGAGCCATTCAAGGCCGCGTTCGCGCATCCAAGGTGGTGCCTGTTTTCGTCTCCCCGAGAGCATATCAAAGGCCGCGCCTACGCAAACCAGCACAGGGACGCGCAACTGTGCCTTGTGGTTGTGCATCCAGCGTTCCTGCTTTGGCGCTCCCAGTCCCACCCAGAGCACATCCGGCGCAGCGCGGCGTATCATCTCCACTATTTCTTCATCTTCCTTTGCATTCAGCGGTCGATAAGGTGGCGAGTACGTTCCAACGACGTTGAGTCCAGGGAACCGGGCTTTTTTGAGCGTATCCGCAAGGCGCTCGGCGACGCCCGGCTCCGCTCCGTAGAAAAAATGCCGGTAGCCTTTCTCGGCGCTCTCTTCACAAAATGATAAAAGCAAATCCGGGCCGTAGACGCGCATTCGCAACACGTGACCCTGTCGCCGTCCCATCCACACCAGCGGCATGCCATCGGGGACGACCAGGTCCGCAGTGTTCAAAATTTCTTTGAAGGAAGGATCATGTTGCGCCTCTACGATGCCGTGCATGCTGGTGGGCATGATGGAATGGCAGCCCGCTCTTTTGTGAATCCAATCCTTCATTTGAGCGACCACTTCGGGGATCTGCACAGCGTCCACGCGTACGCCAAGAACTCGGAAGCAGGAGTGGCTCTCAAAGGCCTGTGTTGTTTGAATCTGAGACCCCATGGCTAGCGCAATCCGCGAACCTCACCGCCAGAACTCACGGCCGTGCCTCAAAGAGGATGGAATTTGTCCAGAAGACATAGAGGCTAGTAGGGGGATACCCCACGCTCGCAGTTCTTGCAAAAGAGGCCAGAAATTGATGAAAAGAAAAGAGATAGGTTTTTGCGGGCTGCGAAAGACACCGGAAAAGCATGAAAAAAGAGAAGATAGCTGGCAGCAGATGACACGTGACAAGCGGCCGTTTCTGGATCTGAAAGGGGGAGATACGCGCTTCGGGCCGCGAAAGGGTGCACAACGGGTGCTTCCCAAGGAGTCTACGCCGAAGACTCATGTCCCATAATACCACAGGTCACATTCCATATAAAATGGCAATGAAAAGATGAACCATGGGTAGCGCATCTATGAGACCAACTTCGGTCACGAAACAAGAGGTAAAGACAGCTGGCTCCGAAAAAAGGAGGGACCAATTCCTGGCTGTTCTTCTGCGCTATATCAAAACTTGCCATATTGATCCCAATGAAAAGCTGCTCGTGATCGGAGGTAGTTGGCAGGACGTTGAGCTTCTGATATGCGCAGGATTCAAAGACATAACGCTTTCGAATTTCCGGTCACAACTCGAAGAAGATGTGCATACAAATCTGAGCGCCAAAGTGAAGCTATTAGCGATCGACGCTGAAAAGGTAGATTTGCCAGATGGTTCATTTGACTGCGTCTTTGCTCACGAAGTCTTGCACCACTGTCGGTCCCCGCACAGAGCCTTGTGTGAAATGCTACGCGTTGCGAGCAAGCACGTTGTTCTTCAGGAGCCAAATGATTCTTTGTCTATGCGGGTGCTGACCCGTACCGGGTTCTCGTTTCCATATGAGATCTTCTCGGTCGTCTATCATGGGTATCAGGCCGGTGGGGTTAGAGATTCGTGCATACCGAACTTCATCTATCGTTGGAACGCAAATGAACTGCGCAAGACAGTTTCTTCCTACCTAGCCGAATACATGTTTCTGATGCATGCCTACCCTTACTGGGACTTCAACGTCGACGACGAAGAGCTCTCAGCGAGAAAAGAAACTAGAATTCATGCGATTACGTCTCTCATGAGAGCAAAGACCTTCCTTGTTGTTTTGAGAGCTTTTCAGATCGTATTGAACCGAATTCCTGCCCTGCGCTGTCAGGGCAATAAATTTTTTTGTTGCATTGAAAAGACCGGAGAACTACGGCCCTGGCTAACCGTGGGAGACGGCAAGATCGCATTCGATCGGAGGTTTTAACGAGGGGCCAGTCAGTGTTTTCCCCGATTGAGTCTCAAGTTAGAATTGCTGAGAATATCTGAGCCGGGAGGCGAGCTAGTTCGTCGAAATCATGGGAAAGAAGCCCAGCACGACATCGTTCTTCGTTCCCGGATATATACCCCAACTTGACGGTCTCAGGGGAACTGCGGTTATTATGGTTCTCGTTGGTCACGCCGCTTCCTTTGTTGAAGGCTTGCCATATGCGGGAATGCTGGAATATGTGCGATTTACTGTGGACGTATTCTTTGTCTTGTCGGGCTTTCTCATCACCGGAATACTTCTGGATTCGAAGGGGTCTGCGCATTATTTCCGGAATTTCTACGCTCGCCGGTCGTTGCGCGTTTGGCCTTTGTATTACTTAGTCCTCTTTCTTGTATTCGTCGTGGCGCCTTTGTTTAGACCGGCCATGCGACCGACGGCCGCTACCATTTGGCCTGCTTTTGTCTTCTACGTGCAAAACATCGTGTATCATGACATCTATCCTTTTGGCTTGGGCGCAACCTGGTCTCTGGCGATTGAGGAGCAGTTCTATCTGACCTGGCCCGCGTTGGTGTTTCTCCTCAAGAGAGAGGCACTCTCCATTGTTTCGGTGTGTCTTATTGTTGTGTCGACATCCGTGAGGATCGCCAGCTATTTCCATGGCGCTCCGCCCACGTTTCCTCATATGTTTACGCTTGCGCGGTTGGACTCCATCGCATTTGGTTGTCTGGCGGCAATTTGGCTACGCTCGCCGACCTGCACACTTGCCCGTTGGCGCGTTCGCTCTTATCAATTCTTGGGGTTTGGCCTAGCCGGCACGGTACTGGCGCGAATCCTAATGCACAGGAACAGCTCAATAGTGAGCTATACGTTCTTGGCTATCGCATTCACTGGCTTGTTGGGAATTTCTCTGATCTCTGACCCGAGATCCTCGTTGCTTGGGCGAAGTCTCTCGTTAGACTGGTTACGACATATCGGAAAAATCAGCTACGGACTTTACCTGTGGCACTTGCCGCTTTTCATTCTGTGGGTCCATTTCCTGGGGTCCGTGCGTTTCCTCCGGTCTTACCCAGTGGCCCGAAATTTGCTTGCGTTCGTCGGCCAGCTTCTTTTAGCCGCGCTAGCTGCTGCAATCTCGTGGCGCTTCTTCGAAGAACCAATCCTACGCTATAAGAACTTGTTCCCCTCAGGATCCGAGATGCATTCGCCCACCGCACGAGAATCGAAACCGTGAAAGCGCGCAGCGGTTCAGCGACGCTGGTGCTGGTCTGAAAAAGATGATTGTGTATTGCACACTTCTATGGTGACATCCTCCGCTGCTTCTTTCAACTTGAGTTGTTCCGCCTCGACCATCATTCGAACAAGTTCTCGGAACCCCTGTTGCGGCGTCCACCCCGTCTGTTCTTTGATCTTTGTCGTATCTGCCCTCAGATCAAAAATCTCCTGCTGCCTTTTTAGCCGTTCATCAATCCGTACGTGTTTCTCGCTGAAGGCTCTATCTACGCCTGCAACCAAACACGCTTCCTCCAGAAAGTTTCTTACTGAGTGCGAGACGCCCGTGCCCACTACATAGTCCTGCGGGTACGGTTGTTGCATCATCGAGTGCATCGCCTTAACGTAGTCTCCCGCAAACCCCCAATCCCTTCTCGTGTCTATATTGCCCAATGAGAGGATGTCGTCACCACCCACCGACCAGCCAGCCACCGCCATCGCAATCTTCCGCGTCACCATCTCCGTTCCGCGCCTGGGACTTTCATGATTAAAAAGTATCCCAGCTACAACAAAAAGACCGCGATCCCGGTAGAGAGCAACCAATCTATGAGCTGCGAGCTTGGAGATTCCGTACGGCGACCTCGGCCGCATCTCCGTCTCATCCGTACACGCCCCTTCGTGGTTTCCAAACATCTCCGACGTCGAGGCCTGATAGACCTTGGCATCTTTTTTCACTTGCTCTACGATCTTTAATATGCGGGCCAGACCACCCGTGTTGACATCAAAGGTTGTATCCGGTTCATCCCAGGAGAGCGGGACGAATACCTGGCCAGCCAAATTGTAGATCTCATCGGGCCACGACTTCTGTATTGCGTTTCTCAACGAAATCTCATCTCGCATGTCACCATAGATGTAACCGACCCTATCGCCCCAGGCTTTGTTCATCATCCAATCGATTGCCCAATGATTGGAGTGGGGCGGCTTTCTGATCATTCCATAGACTTGGTACCCCAACTTAAGCAGGTGCTCCGTCAAGTACGACCCGTCCTGACCGATGGCACCGGTTATGAGCGCCTTTTTCATTTCGATCCACCTTCTATTCTATTTCTCGCAAAACGCTGCTCCAAGATTTTGCCTTGAGGACAAACGGTTCCGTATGGCTCTCCCATAGATCCCCACCAAAGCTTCATAGTTGGGTTCGGCGGTGTACTTGCTCTGGTACTCTGCCCGTCCGGCCAGTCCCATCTCCATAACCTCATGAAGATGCGTCCATGCATAATGTACTTTCGCTGCTAAGTCTTCAGGATCACCCGCGGTGAAGTGCAGTCCGGTCCTTTTGTCATCGACAACTTCCTCCATGGCACCCAATCGGGAGCCAATTACTGGTGTACCGCAAGCAAACGCTTCAATGACGACCAGCCCAAACGTCTCGGCGTATCCCTCCGAAGGCCAGACCAAGAAGCGCGCTCCCTTAATCACGTCGAAGCATTCGCTTCGAGATAATCGCGGCAGCACGCGCACAGACGGATTCCCTTCCGCAAGGCGCCCAATATCGCCCTCCATTGGCCCCTCGCCACGAATCCATAAAGGAATGTGGCGCAAGGTCCTCCAGGCTTTCAAAAGAGTTGCGACGCCCTTTTCCGGCGTGAGCCGTCCCATAAAAAGAGCGTACTGTCCCGTTCCCTGCTTCATTCCGGGATCGGTGCTTAAGAAGTGCGGCTTGAGGAAGATCTTTTCGGAGGGCAGTCCAGCGGCTATATACTTCTGGCGGAAGAACTCGGTGGCGACAATGTAGGCGTCGACCCTTTCTTGCCACGTCCCCAAAAGTCGGTGAGTCATGAGCATCCCTGCCACAACCGCAGTCTGAAAGGGCGAGTTGTGATAGCAGCCATGAACCACTCCGGGCCACGGCAGGGCCCTTCCCAGACAATCCTCACAGACTCGGCCCTGCCTAAGGCAAGTTGCCGCAGGACACATCAAGCGGGCATTGTATAGGGATTGAACGACGGGGATGCCTTCTTCCTGGCAGACGTAATACGCGCTCGGAGAAATTAAGGGAAATGTGTTATGAAAGTGCGCGACGTCCGGCCATTCACGGCGCAGCAGCGACCTCAATTGCTTTGCGCTGTCGAAAGCCCACACGGTTTGCAGGCCCACTTTGATTTTGCCAACGATCGCGCTATCAGCGATCTCGCTGTTGTCTCTTGTATATTCCAGAATTTTGTCGCCTGCAATGCGCAGCAGTTCTTTTTCGCGGCAAAAGACTTCGTCTTCTCCACCTGGCCAGCAGTAACGATTGTGTGCCAACAACACCTTCATAAGGAGTAAGGACCTAACGTAAATTTTCAAGACCGACGGTCATCAGGATTCTTTGCCGGTTCGCATGGGTCGCTTGACATGCTCCAAGGTTTGCCCCGTATAGCCGCGGAAGAACCATGGCCCTCCGACCGTCGTGAGGTTGCACTTTCAACTAAGCATCCTCCGCCGCGGTCGAGCACAAGTAATAGAGACCGTCCGAGACCCCGAATACAGTCGAAACGTCATAAAAGCAGTGTCTAAAGGTGCCGTGGTGAGGGTAGTGGATTTTCGGCTTCCACTCGTGCACTCTTTGAAATCCGCCGGAACCTAGTACCCGCTCGAGCGATCTTCGATTGAAGTAATAAAAGTGCGTCGGGTCCTCGTAGCTCATCCATCGTCCCCGCTCGATGCGTGCGCGTAAGCAACTAGTGTTCATAGTGCAAAGGAGGAGTCGGCCGGTAGGCCGCAAAAACCTGCGGATTTCTTGGAGCTCCAACCATGGGCGGCGTAAGTGCTCAATAACGTTCCAAAGGATGATTAGCTCGAATTTTGCCGGAGGGCGTTTTGAGCATAGCTCGGCAAGACTTGAGTACACGGGCATGCCCACTCGCCCCGCGGCGATGCTTCGTGCCACGGGGTCGGGCTCAATCCCCACTGGGGCAAGGCCGAAGTCAAAGGCGATTCGCGAAAGTGGTCCTCGCCCGCAACCATAATCGAGCAGCCGTAAACCTTTCAAAGTTCCTAAAGAAGCTTCAAGTTGTGAAAGAACCTGGCGTAGGACAGAATCGGGGGTGGCTTCACGACGCTTAACTGGGCGGCTGTCCGCAGTCGCGGGATAATAGAGCGTGCTGTAGACATGCGCAAGCTCGTGGTCCTCCAGTTGTGGTGAGGCGAATTCCAAACCACAATTGTTGGCCCGACACTTCCAAATTACAGTGTGAGACAAATTCAATTCCCTAACGGCTTCGCTACCGCAGAGAGGGCACAAATTCATTATTCGACGTCCCCCATCTGCACCGCCAACTTCACATTCGTTCCTACAAACAGGATTCTCGAGATGCGAGCATTTAGACTGCATCGTTGCTCCAACCACGCACGGTTTGCGAAGCTCCTCAAGGGTCGTTCGAAGTGCGCCGAGGATTGGATTGAGCTTCAACCTCTCGCAAAACGAACGGATCTAAGAAAGTGACTGCATTCGTCATCTCCAGCCGAGCCCGAAACAGAGTCCCTACCTTACAATCTGATTGTCAGCCGAGTTGGAGGTATTTGGATCAGAGCGTATTTTTGCTTCAAAACCTGCCCTGAAGCCGCGAGTTGGATCTCTTAACTCGACCCCGGTCAAGCTCAAATTGGGTGTGCAGGGAAGGGGGGCGTCCCAACACTGGTCCCAGGATTCCGGCCCCGGCCGCCAGATCACCAAACTCCCCACTCGGCGCGGGGAGATAGACAGCGTCGTATGGACGTTCAGGCGACGATTCAACACGTGGATTGCATCGCCATTCGTTGAGGCCAATTTGCGAGGAATAAGAAGCTCACGGACACCAGTCATCTGAAAAACAGAAGCGACACAAAGCGCTATCGGACATAAGGGAAACACAAAATAACCCATTCCAAACCTTGGGTTAGGGGCTGTAGCGACGACAAATAGCAAACCGCAGAACGAGGTGCCCAGGCCTTGATAGGCAAATTTATCCGATGGACTCAACCGGAGGACCAGCAGGGACGCGAAGATGGCGGCAAGCAGTAAAGGCACAGTCTGCCGCGACCCCGTGTGAGCGAACTGCCGGATGCCGTCGGCGGTTCGCACAGCTACCTCAGCTCCAACAGAAAAATTGGCGGAACTGCAACCCACTGAAGATGGAAAGAGGGGACAGCCAGAGGCCTTAAAGTTACTCGCAAGCCACACCACGAGCACGAACGCGGTCGCAGCAGCATACTTCAGGAGCTTTCCTCGGAGCTCGGGATTCCGAAACCAGCACCAGGCACAAAACACGGAGGAATAGGCTGCAAAGGGCAGCGCAGTCAGTTTGACAACACAAGCAAGCATAGAAACCAGCAGCGCTCGGCCTGCGCGTTCCGACGGATCACTGAACGTGTCGGTTGCCAACAAAGCAATCACAGGCGATGCGATCCACACGACAAGATCGGGACTTAAAGAAGCTTCGACATTCCAGAGAAGAGACACCGCCATCAGCATCGTGGAAAAAACCGCCCAGGTCACCGTTCGCAGGTTGACTGACAATCTGCCTTGCGCAATCCGCCAGAGGGAGATGAAGCTTGTTACGCCAAGTAAGGCGAAACAGATTCCGCCAACAATGGGGACCTCCCTGCCTGCGAGAAAACCATGATTTAGTGCCGCCGCTCCGGCAAACCAAGAGGAAGGGGAACCATAGCGAACGTGAATCATAGCCAGTCCAGTGACCAGACCATAGTCCGAAAGCCACTTAACTGCCTGGTGGTGATACAAACCGGTGTCAAAGAAATTGACTTCCCGAGTCGAAACGAACAGCGCCATGCAGCTGAGAAGCGCCAATAATAAGGTCTCTGACCGAACCGAATTATCTGTGTGCGCAGCACGCCGAGCATATCCGGCAACAGACAAAGGCACTCCGAGACTCAAGGCGAGCAAACCTATCCACCATCGGACCGGAATGAAGATCGCCGCCGCGGCGAGCAAACACACCAAACAGAGCAGGCCCACGTAGAGACGGACGGCAAGAGATTCTGGAGCCACGTTGTTGTTTCTGCTTTCCTCGCACCTACGCACCGTAAAGAAGATGCGGCCGTACCCCCAAGCAGCACAGCCAACCATGAGCCAGATGATAAGCGTCAGCAGCATGTTTCGAGTGAACTCGCACTTGGATTCTTCGGCAACGTGGCCTCCCCCAACGGTCAACCGGCGGCAGCCTCTGTCCTCGGGCCTCCGGGGTTCTCGCGAGCATCAACCGCAGCCTCAGGCCGGGCCGATCGCTCACCGAACCGCCGCAGAAGCGCCCAATTTTCGAGCTGCGGTTGGCCGATCCCGACCGCCCAGGAGCCAATCCTCCCGAAGTCGCGTGTGCAATGCACCATTGGCAACCGTCCACGATCAAATGACGAGGGTCAGACTCGTCCTCCAAACCGTGGCAAGGGTCTTCATCAAAATCCGGCACTCGAGGAGCGGAGCTAACCGGCGTATGCTGCTATGACCCAGCCTCAGGCCAAATCTCGAATGACGAATTCGTTTTCGCCGAGACCTGCCCCGGCGCTGGGAAACTGGGTTGGCGGTGAGCATGAGACCGCGCCCAATTCATCCTTTCCACAGTGCGCGACTCGACGCTTCCTAACTTCACGACACGGTAGGCGAATGTACTCCGCTGCCAGCCCCAAGGAGCGAGCAAAGTGTAGAAAGAACTGGATGTCTCGTCGATAAGGTGCAATCTCGATTTGAGATGCAGGTGAAGACCCTAACGCATGGCGGAAAGCCATTCCCACGCGAAGTTTTGGAACTCCTGCGCTGCACGATTCTCTGTTCCCTAAGAGAGCTCGGGGAGATTTGTGCGCCGCCGATATCACGACCAAAGGAGCAGAGCAAGGGGGGCGAAATTGGTGACCGAACAGGGGAGCCTCGACATCGAAGTTGGCAAAAGTCTTCCTCGCAGCCATCCGTTTTCATCATCGATCAAATGCTGTTTTCCCCTAGGCAGACTGCCGGCAAGTGCGGTTTGCGAAGCTCCACAAGGATCGTTCTAAGTCGAACTTCTTGATGATGCGCAAACCGACGCCCATTCCTGCCCAGAAAAGCGAGGCCGAGTAGGGACTCTCAAGCACCGGGAAAGCCCCTCCATATACACAGAAAGAGAGTTGTGCCAAGATCACGATTTCCAAGAAGGCTACGCGGCGATTTGCGGAATTCCGATGAATTGCTCGAAGCCCTAGCCAGAAGAAATAGGCCAGAAAGGCAAGCAAAGGCAGAAAACCAATGAGTCCCATCTTGTACAACACAGTCATGAAGGTATTATGGGGCCGCGAGTCGTTCTCCCAGATTTCAAAAACAAATGGAATTCCAAAACCTTCTCCGCCGGGAGGGTATTTCTCGAAGCGCCTCCAAGCTTCGCTCCAGGCCGCAAGTCGAAATTGCCAATAAGGGTCGTCTCCGGTGTGGAAGACTGCCGAGTCCAGTTCGTCAGCGACACGCGTGGCAAAATCTCGGCCAGCCTGCGGATGAAAAAATAGAAGCGCAAATGAGCAGGCTAGTACGATGACAAGGACTAGAGTTGCAGCAACGGACACAACACGACTCTTCCTCTGCAGGAGTCCCGGAACCAGGAACGCCGTCCCGATCACGACGGCAAGAGAAATGAAAACACTGCGCATGTTGGCGAGGAGCAAGCCGAGCGAGAAAACAGCTGCGAGGGTCCAGCCAGCTTTCGGCCGAATGAGACGGTTCGCCATCAGCGTTAGCACAGCGATCAGGGAGACTAAGACATAAATTCCGGCTAAAACGAAGCGTCTCTGCTCAGGAGCGGCAACAAACCAAGCCAGCCCATTTAGAACGTTCAAGGCCGTCCCGAACAGAAACCACACTGCCAACCTCTTTATCGCCAGCCAGTCCCTGAAGAGATGATACCCAACCAGCAGAAAGAACGAGTACGCTATCAGCGCGAAATCACGTAATACCAATATCGGCAAGCCATGTCCCCAGAAACCTCGCGCCGCGGACACCGTGCCAGCTGCCACAAAGACGATAAGGAAAATACTCACCGCCTGGGGGTTCGAAGGATAGTGCGGTCGTGGCCGCGGCAAAATGTATATCGAAAATAACAGGGCAACAAGAACGATATCGGTGACGAAGACCGGAGCACCCGGCAAACGAAGGTAGGAAAAATCCTTCATATATGCGGTAGTGCAAAATGTGAACCACAAGAATAACCCTTCGCTTGGCGAAACACGCGCCTTTTTCACATAGGCAAACATCAGTGGAAGCGTAAGGCCCGCCAGCAGAAAAGCGGCATAGTAAGGTTCATATTCCAAGGGTTGCAGCGGAGACAAGTCCGACTCGAGATTGGGGCCGCGAGTTAGCCGGTCCCCGACAACAATTACGGCTCCCAGAACCACAATGAGCACAAGCCAAATGTTGATAACGCGTCCTCGAATTTGTCGGTGGATCAAGACAGCGGGACCAGACTGATCAGTGCAAACAGAGGAATGGTTCGCGCCGCTATTCTCGGGCGCCAACGTACCATTCTCGCTCAAGTGCGGCCCGATGTGTTGTAGAAGGACCTTCCGTTTCCGCAGTCTGGGCCGAGAAATCAAACCACACCTCGCGAACTTCCCTACTGTCCTTCTCCTGCCAACACCGCGGGAATGGTCCATAGCAGAATCTTGCAATCAAGCAACAAGCTCCAGCGTTTCATGTACTCCAGGTCCAACGTCAAACAGGCTTCAAAGGAGGGATTCCTGCGTGCGATGACCTGCCAAAGGCCCGTTATGCCAGGCTTTACCTCTAGCCGCCGGTGATCCTCGGGGCGATATCGTGCGAGATCGTCTAAGGGATGGGGACGCGGACCAACCAGGCTCATCTCTCCTTTCAAGACATTCCAGAATTGGGGCAGTTCGTCGAGGCTGTACTTGCGAAGAAGACGGCCGAGCCGGGTGACGCGAGGATCATCAGCGATTTTGAAGAAAGGGTCCTCGCGCTCGTTGAGGCGCCGCAGCAAAACTTTCAGTTCGTCCGCTTTGTCGACCATCGTTCGGAATTTATAGCAAACAAATTTTTGGCCTTTTCCCCCACCGCGGAGGGAGCTATACAGCACCGGCCCAGACGACTCTAGCCTGACGGCCAAGGCAATTGCGAGCATGAGAGGCCAGAGAAACAAGAGTGCGATGGCGGACAATAAAAGATCCATGATCCTCTTCACCAACAAACTGGCAACGGGGATGGGGCGCGCGCGCGGGATGCGCTTGTCTCTGCCAACCCCGGTTTCGGATCGTGCATTCCGGTCAATCTCGGGCAAAAGAGAGCCCAAGATTTCTGCCAGGGACGGCAGAGAAGAGACTCGTGTGGCCGAATTCGTGTGATCGACTCTCCGCCGGCGAATCACACGTCCTGGCGAAGAATTAAATTGGCCAAAGGTCTGCGTCTGGAGATCGAGAGGTTCACCGGGCATCAAATCGACCACCCCGAGCTCTTGATTTGCTAGAAAGAGCGGTTTGCCAGCGCACTTATATGCTCAAAGGCTGCGTGAGCCAGCACTTCAGCCGCGCATCAAGCACGCCAAGCGTAGAGACTGAACAAGAATCAGTCGATAGGGTTTCGACTGTAATCGTGGCCAGGGTGAAAACCTTAGGGCGAGTTTGACTTACCCTTCTCCGGCAGTCCTTTGCACCTGTGAACTCCCTTGTAGGGGTAAATCCCTCAGTCTGTCCTTAGGGTTTCCATGGGTATCCATCGGGGGTAACCTCCCTATCGACAATGAACCATAGAAATGCTAACTAGGTTCGTCGGCCCCCCTCGACTTCTCTTCGGTCAGGCTGATACCGGTGATTCTGACTACCACGCCGCTTTCCGCCGCAAAACAGATGCGGGGCCCCGCAATCTGTATTGGTCTTCTTCGGCTTCTTGTCGCGCTCCTATCGCTCTTTCCCGCGTTGACCCGTGCCCGGGCACTGCCACAGGAGCAAGAGAGAGAGACTCTGGGATCCCTCACAAGCATTGGGGAGGTCTATGTGAATGACTCCCCGGCACCTGCCGAAATCACGATTTTTTCGGGCGACAGAGTGCGTACCGGGGAATCCGGCTCCGCGACCTTCAACATGAGCGGAAAGGGCTCGCTCAAACTCTCTCCGCGCAGTCAAGTCCTCTTCTCCGGCAAGTACGAATATACGGCTGAGTTGGAGGAAGGAGCGGTTTTGTTGAATTCCGTTACCGGACCAAATGGATTTACACTACGGATTGGAAATGACGTGCTGGTTCCTTCCTTCAAAGAGCGTTCGGCGTTGGCGTCAATTGACCGTGCTGCCGATGGCTCTTTCCTGGTCACCTGTTCGGACGGAGCCATAGGCGTCTTAACCCTGAAGGGGACATCGGGCCTGTTTCTCCAGGTTGGTCAGTCCGTGACCGCGGCACCGAACGGACAATTGCTTCCAGTAATACAACAAGCCGTTGCCACCGAGAAATTGCTTTCCGGGAGATCATCTTCTGGAGCTCGAAAGGCTAGGGGTAGCTATGGGGGATGGGGATTTCTCGGGCTGGCATCTGCCGCGGCAGCCGGAATTGTGGCGGCTCAAAGCCACGGCGGCGGAAAGCAATCCATTAGCCCCTCTGCGCCTTAAGATCGCGGCCCGAGCCTCCAGGCTATTTGTAAAACCGTGGCGCACTGCCTCAAGCCCCGTTTCAATATCTTAGGGGATCGATGAGATGGCCTCTTTGGGTATCGCCCTCGGAAGGCTCTTCGCTTTAATTCTTAGGGTTTGACGGACCCGCCATCCGAAACTTGACTATGACATCTTGCTCCGTTTCCACTGGTTGCCCACCGAGCAAGGTTTTTGCGTAATGCCATTCGCGAATCGCACTCGTGGCTGCCTTCGCAAGCAAAACCGACCCGCTGGTTAGTTCCACGTTCTGCACGGACCCATCGCCGCCGACAACAACGTGTAACTTTACGGTGCCCTCGATGCCTTGGCTCTTCGCGTCCTCAGGATAAACTGGTTCAACAAGCGAGATGGCGCGACCGATCTGCAAACTCCTTTCACTCGATGGTTTCTGTGAACTGATGTCCGCGGGGACTCGGATCGATGGGTAAGGATCAGTGCTGACCGCCACCGACCACGTCGGAGCCACGGAAGCAGTTGGTGGCTTCAAAGGAGGCGGGGGACTCTCTTTCACCTCAGTCGCCGTTCCACTCGGGACACGCGCTGCCGGGTTCGTTGCTGGCATAGCAGTGCTTTCGGTTGGTTGAGCAGGCGAACTTTCCACGACCTGGCTTCGAGCATTCTGCGCAGCTGGGCTCGTTGCCGGCGCGGCGGTGCTTTCAGTTGGTCGAGCAGGCGAACGTTCCACGAGCTGGCTTCGAGTATTCTCCACGGCTGGATTCAGCATAGCGACCACAATGCGCTCCGGAGGCTTTGCAGGCTGACTCTCCGGCAAGGAGTTCTCAGCGCGGCGAACAGCACTATTAGCAGTGGGCGTTGCGGCACGGCGGTCTATTTTGC
>WNGJ01002961.1_pt1 | contig 17352 bp, 11 predicted proteins | sample 5400611 | NCBI WGS metagenome assembly WNGJ01 (sample SAMN13153375, study PRJNA577476) | soil metagenome | isolation source: 40 cm soil or saprolite under Garry oak tree replicate 1 | place: USA:California | collected 2016-06-15 | reverse complement strand
CGCTCGACCCGGCTTTCATCCCCGACTCTATCGATTTCGCAATTGCGAGCAAGGTTCGATCCTGAGGGAGGTCGAGCGTCCTCATCCTATCGCTTTGCAAAAACCTCGCACTGCTGGTCTTGCGTGGTGGAGTGTCTGTCAGCATTGAATCCGCAATTTAGACTAACTCGACTTCAATCTTCCTGGCTGCCGGGTCGAGAGTCGTGATTCGAAAACTGCGGACCTGGCCCGCACGGACTTCCTGTGCCTTGGACGATTCCGCGACAGAGCCAGCTTTCCATCGCGCCGCAAGCATCGAGCTTAGGGATTTTACATCCCGCTTATCCGCGCCAGGTTGTTCTGATTCGGAGTGTTCTTGCCTTGCCGGTTTCGCAATCCTGCACGTTGCCCGGATGCCTTCGCCCAGTTCTGCCAATACACAGTCGCCTGCGACCTCGACGACGCGGCCGCTGACAAGATCGCCGGGTTGGTGCTCGGCGACGTATTCGTCAATGCTGGTTGGAACCAGCTGCTTCATGCCAAGCTTCAGTCTTCGCTTCTCAGTGTCGAGTTCGAGCACTTGGGCCTTCACCGGCTGTCCGATTTTCAGCACGTCCTGCGGATGATTGATGCGCCTGTCCGCGCTGATGTCGCTGACGTGAACCATGCCCTCTATGCCCTCAGCCACCTGCACGAACGCGCCAAACTTGGTGAGGCTCACGACTGGACCTTCGATCGCCGACCCGACCGGAAACTTCTGCGCAGCATCGGCCCAAGGATCGCCGAGAGCCTGCTTTAGGCCCAGTGAAATGCGTTTTTCGCCGACATTGATTCCGAGGATCACCGCCTCTACTGTTTCGCCGGGCTTCACCAAATCGCTCGGCTTGCGCACCTTCTTGACCCAAGACATCTCTGAAACGTGGATCAGTCCTTCGACTCCCGGCTCCAGTTCAACGAAGGCGCCGAAGTCCATCACGCGGGTGACGGTGCCGCGGACACGATCGCCGACTTTGTACTTGTCCGCGACCGAGTCCCACGGATGCGGCTGCAGCTGCTTCGTTCCAATCGAAATGCGCCGCTTCTCCGGATCGATTCTGAGAACTTTTGCTTCGATCTGTTGGCCAGCCGAAAGCACGTTCGCAGGCTTATCGATACGGCCCCACGAAATGTCGCCGACATGCAGCAACGCGTCTACTCCGCCAACATCGACGAACGCCCCATAATCGGTGAGGCTTCGCACTGTGCCGCTCACCGTATTGCCCTCCTTTAATTCGGAGTAGCGACGGTCCTTAACCGTTTGCTCTTCCTCTTCGGCCACAATACGGCGATCGACCACAACATCTTCATCCGCAGCGTCGAGTTTAATGATGCGACAGCGGATCTCCTGCTCGACCAAGTTCTCCATCTCGGCGGCATCCCGCACGCCGCTGCGCGACGCTGGCATAAAGGCACGCACACCGATGTCGACGCTCAAGCCGCCCTTCACGACACCCGTGACCGTGCCAACAATCGCGGTTTTATCAGCAAAGGCCCTTTCCAGTGCCGCCCAGTCAGTCGGACGGGCCGCTTTGCTTCGCGTCAGCAAGTAATAGCCTCCTGGATCACGGCCCTTGATCGTGACCTGCAGCTTATCGCCCGGTTTCACTGCCGCGTCGTTTTGGAACTCTAAGAGCGGCAATATCCCTTCTGTCTTGAGCCCGAGATCAATAAATACCGAGTCGGACGAAACCGACACGACCGTGCCCTCACGCAGTCCATCTGCGGCTTTGGCCGCGTGGCTCCGCTCGAATTGCGAAAGAATCGAGCCGAAAGACTCGCCGGATTCGGCCCTCATCGGAGATTCTGGGGTATTTGGATTGGACATGTAGAGTTACAGCCTGTGAGGCGTGCTCGTTCAAGCATAACATCGCACCAACCATTTAGAGATTGCTGATCAAACGCTGCGTCGTTGCGAGAATTTGAGCAGCCCTGACCCAAGATATCCTCCTTGCGTTTCGAGAAGCGGCGCTGGATAATCCTCAACGCGCATGCGCTACCTCCTGACGCGCTCCTTGCAATGGCAACGATTTCCTCGATATCCCAGGATTGCCTGTCCACCACATCTCACGCGGCGCGTGACATAACCCGGTTATGGATGCGCTGATAACCCGCCGTGATTTCCTCGGCTCCACGCTCTTGGCCTCCGGGGCGGCCTTGCTGGGTGGCGCCAGTCCAGCGGAACTGCTTGCGGATAGAGACGAGTTTACCGGGTACGGCGGAGTCGGAGAATACAGCACTTCCAACGGCAACACACTACAGGTTCTTCGGGATGGACACTCCATTCGCGACGGTCTGTACGATCCGCTTCCGAAGGAGATCGTCGACGCTGGCGAGAGCTACGACTGCGTGATCATCGGGGGTGGCATCAGCGGACTCGCCGCTGCTTTGTTCTTCCAACGCCAGGCGAGTCGAGAGATGAAGTGCCTGGTACTTGAGAACCATCCCATTTTCGGGGGCGAGGCCAAGCAAAATGAGTTCCTGGTAGAGGGCCAGCGGCTGATCGCGCACCAGGGTTCCGCGATTTATCAGCTCCAGTATCCATTTAGTTTTCTCGCGCGCTTCTACGATTCCATCGGCCTAAAGGCACCTAAGCTCACCTATCAGAAATGGGCCGGAGGTCAGCCAGAATTGGTGCTTTCACGGACTCCCTACGAAGCGGCCGGACTCGAGCATGGGCAATACGGATTCTGGTTCGGTGCAAGATTCGGCCACAAACCGGGGATGTGGCTCATCGATCCTCTCGGCAAAAACCTCGAAGGCGCCCCTATTTCCCAAGCAACTCGCGTGGAGTGGCTGCGCTGGCTGAGAGTCCAGCCTGTGGAAGAGAAGAAATTCGAACATCCCAAAGTCGAGGGAGATGCCATTTCCCGCTATCTCGATTCCATTACGCTCGAACAGCATTACATGGAGCGATTCGGCCTCAGCCGTGAGACGGTTCGGACCCTTCTTTCTCCGGTGGAAGGCGGAGGCTCGGGTCTTGGTCCCGACGCCTTATCCGCGTACTCAGACTATGCGTACGAGATGCTCCATCCTCTGGCGGACGAAACTAGCGGCACAGATCAGATGTTTCCAGGCGGCAATACGATAATCGCGAGGCTGTTGGTGAAGAGTCTTAATCCCGCCGCAATCGATGGCCCCAACGACGTGGAAGGAGTCAGCCGTAACATCGTCAACTCCTCTGTTCTAGACGCTTCCGGAAGTAAAGCAAGGATTCGCCTGTCATCCACGGCCATCGCTGTCCAGCATGATGGTGATCCGAGTAAGGCGAGTTCTCTCACAATCGCATATCTCAAGGAAAGCAAACTCTACCGGGTCAGGGCGCGTTCAGCCGTAATGGCGGGCGGAAGTTGGACTACCAAGCACATTGTGAAAGATCTTTCGGCAACACATCGGGATGCATACGCCCAGTTTTACCGTTCGCCCTGCATGATGGCCAACATTGCCATGCGAAACTGGCGCTTCTTGTACAAGATGGGAATGAGCGGGTGCCGCTGGTTTGAGGGGATCGGCAATTACATGGAAGTCCGCAAATTAGCGCTTACTGGGATTGAGAGTCCCACGATCAATCCGGACTCGCCAATCGTTCTTACGTTGAAGGTTCTCTACTCGTATCCAGGGTATTCGACCGAAGAGCAGGGGAATCGGGGCCGCGCAGAAATGATGCGGACGTCTTTCAGGGAGTATGAAACGCGGATTCGCGAACAGTTCACCGAGATGTTCGGGCGAGCCGGTTTTGAGGCGCAGCGAGACATTGCTGGAATCATATTGAACCGTTGGGGGCATGCTTACCTAAGCCCACAACCAGGATTCTTCTTTGGCAGAGACGGTACGCCCGCCCCGCGCGAGATCCTGAGAAACGCGCCATTCGGCCGCATCGCTTTTGCCAACACCGACCTGGCCGGAGCTATGGACCATCGCTATTCCATACTGGAAGCCAAACGGGCTGTGGAACAGCTGCTCGACCAGGTGCTGACATGAGGGGAGCATCTGCCCGAGTTCTCTGATTTGTAGCCCTGCCCCTATATTCCGGCATCGACGCAGAATCGGGGATGCCAACTCAAAGGCGAGGTCGGTTCGTCTATTCCTCTCGCGAGCAATTGAACCGTTGGCTCGGACGCGAGTCTGAAGGAGAGCCTGTCCACATTGCAACCGGAGAAACCGACCTCAGTTCGGAACTTAAACGCGGACTCTCCTACGTTCGCAAACAGGCCGGAACGGGAACTAAGAAAAAGAAAGCAGCGTAGCTACTGGTGCTGCACTCGATTGCCGGGTAATTGCGGGAACCGATTCAAATTCCCACTCAAATAGCCGATCAATGCCGTCCTTTACTCTCTTTTATTGTCCACGCAAGTGAAACCCAGCTCCGCAGTGGGAAAGTGTGCGCGAAGTTCTCCTTCCCTAGTGTTGTTGTGATCTGATCGCCAGCCGGTCATCCACCGGGATCACGACTACGGCAAATGGCGTTCCGGCATCGTCCGACAATTGGGGAAGCGGGCTTCCAAACTGGTTGCCGCCGACCATCGAATTCTCGTAATACGGAGCGAAGACCATCATATGCGGATGCCAATGGCCGATACCCGTGCCCAGGTTCTGATCTGCCGACCACATATACGCAAACGAGACCCCGCCCCTTTTCGGCAGCTCGCCTCTGACGTAGGCCGCCTGAACATTCTCGGCGATCTGGTCTGGCGTTTTACCTTCCATTCCAAGTTTCGGGGAGCACGTTCGCTACTTTCCCGAAAAAGCCAATCAGCCAGATGGGGTAGATCTTACGGGGAACACCCCAGGCCAAGGCCACATGGGCAACTGGATTGACTGCGTGCGCTCGCGCAAGACTCCGAATGCGTCGGCTGAGATTGGCTTCCGCTCGGCCATCGCGGTACATATGGCCAACTTGGCTTATCGGCATCAGAAGTGCCATCCAGATAGTGAGGGGTCACTTTGAAAACCGTGCCGGCGATACCTTCGTACTGCTCGCTTTTGCTGTCAGATGGCTGGTCGAGCGGTTTTCCCGGCGGTATCAATACGCGAGAAATCTTGGTTTGGTGCTGGGCCGTTTGTCGCAAGCGGTAGTGCTCGTTTTTGGGCCGCTGGTTGTAGCAACGGTTGTAGCTCCATCATTTCACACCAGTGACCTCGTCCAGGTCTTAGGTATAGGCGGTATTGCAATCGCGTTTGCCTTTCGAGACATTCTTCAGAATTTTCTGGCGGGAGTCCTGTTCCTGCTGCATGAGCCTTTCCGTTTGAGTGACCAGATCAAGGTGGGACGAGTTTGAGGGGACAGTGGAAGCGATTGAGAGCCGAGCAACGATTATGATCCCGAACGCTGAGGTGTTCACGATGGCTATGACCGTGAATACCGCTTACGAGAAGCGGCGTTCAGAACATATTGTGGGCATCGGCTATAGGGATGATATCGAGACTGCAAAGCACGTCATCCTCGATGCAGTGAAGAAGGTCGAAGGAGTGCTGCATGATCCTGCGCCTGACGCTCTTGCTGTGGAACTGGCAGATTTCAGCGTGCAGATTCTGGTGCGGTACTGGGTGTCGCCCCGGAACACCGGAACATGCTTCACGTCCGCGATCAAGTAATATCGGCGATCAAGCGCAGACTGTTCACCGTCCGTTTCTTCCGTTTGATCGTGGAATAGGCAGCCGAAAGCAAACTCTTGTTCATGAATCGATTCCGTGTTCCCCTTGCGTCTGCCTAGTTACAACCACGAAATTAGTAGATTGAGTTGCTGCCATGACAAGCGGCTCTTGGCGAGAGGAGTTGTTCCTGCTCTCGTTCCTTAGAGTTTCGCGACATCAGAGTGCTTGTCTATATAGGTTTTCAATGACTCTCTCGGAGATCGCTCTGGCGGCTCCGAGAGCGCCGCCTTCGCTTCCGAGGTTCGAAACGGACAATTGCACCTGATTCGCTGACCTCTCTAATGCGCGCTGCTTGATGACGCGTTTTAAGGGCTCCAGAAGATATGGGGCCGCCCGGAACAAGGGTCCACCAAAAACCACCACACCTGGGTTTAATAGGTTTACTACATCGGCCAAAGCAACTCCGATGTGCGAAACTGCTTCATGGAAGACCCGGAAAGCAAGACTGTCGTTCTCCTGCGCCGCCTCAGCAATGATTTCTATGCTGATTCGTTTTAAATCCCCCTCTACCAATTCTCGTATTTTGGAATCGACTCCTTGCTCAATGGCACCTCGTGCTGCATGGATGATGGCTGCGCACGATGCCATCATCTCCAGGCAGCCATTATTTCCGCAGCAACACAATGGTCCATTCTCTTCCACCGTCATGTGCCCGAACTCGCCTGCTCCGCCACCCGGCCCTTTGTACAGATTCCCATTCAAAATAATTCCCGCTCCTATGCCCATACCAACATCGATATATACAAAGTCCTCCAGGTTCCTTCCGAGGCCAAAGCATCGCTCCGACAATGCAATCGCTCGCACGCTGTCTTCCAGAATGCATGGCATAGCGAATTCCTGCTCAAGCATCTGTTGCAGGGGCACATTTTTCCACTCCGTCATTTGTCCAGGCCGGGGGAAGGACAGCACGACTCCAGTCGCGGGATCGATAATTCCCGAATGTCCCATTCCAATTCCGCGAATCGTCTCTTTCGGAATGCCGCACTCGTTTATTACCTTGTGTATAGCAGTGAATGTTTTGTCCAAGACCCTCTCGCGTCCCTCGGAGAGACTCGTTTCCGTGCGGAGCTTGTACACCAAATTGCCGAGGATGTCAGTAGCAACAACACGCAAGTAAAAAGAACCTAGATCTACCCCCACCACATATGCTGCATCGTGGCGAACTTTGAGTGCCAGCGGTTTTCGTCCGGCAGTGCTCGGGCGTCCAAGAGCTTCAGTTACGAGTCCTTTGCTGATGAGAGCGTGAGTTATGCCTGTAATCAAACCCGCGCTAAGCCCAGTCAGCTTGACCAGCTCGACTCGTGACACATTTTTTTTTCTGTGTATCAGCTGCAGCACAGCGAACTCCTTCTGCGCTGATTTTCGATAAGGACTGTTCGCCGGATCCTTGCGATCGACCTGCCGTTGATTTTGCATGAACGTTTGCCTTCGGAATCGCCGAATGAAAGGCCTGGCACCAGGCGCAGAGCATTCTACCCGCTTTATTCATAAATGAACATATTATGATTTTTTTATCTGGAGGTTTGGGTGCGAAGAAATTTGCTTGACAACCGCAAGAACTCGGCGTTATAAAGACGTCCCCTATACCATGTCGTATGTTCCTAGCTGCTTGAGCATTGATTCATATATGAAATATAGGCTTGATTCGATTTCATAGTGCTGTCGACATTCGGGGACTCGCGCGCAGTGAGGATGAATCGTATTTCGGGTGGGCTGAGAGGCACTCTGGCGCTGATGCTGGCTCTATTTCTTGGCAGCGTGGCTACTCGGGGCGCCACGTTCAGAGCGGGAGTGGCGAGGACTGACATTACCCCTCCACCAGGCGTTCGTCTGTGGGGCTATAGCGATCGAAAGAGCCCTGCGACGAGCACCCTTGACCCGCTATACGCGCGTGCCCTAGTGCTGGAAGCAGGCAGCCAAAGGCTCGCACTGGTAAGTGTTGACCTGGGCCGATCCTTCGGGCCGGCATCACTCAAGTGGTTGCGAGACGCAACTCGCAATGATGTCTCTTTCCTCATTGTTGCGGCTACCCACACACATTCTGGCCCGCTAATACAGGATGAATATCCAAGCGGCACGCCGCGATGGGAAACTGCGGCTCTCGAAAAAATTACAAGAGCTGTCGCGGAAGCGCGCAAAAATCTGACAAACGCTCAGATAGGCACCGGATACGGGATCGCGTTCATTGGTCATAACCGTCTTCGAGTCAACCCGGAAGGAGCTGTGAGTTGGTTCGAGCGCAATCTCACTCAGGTTCCGACAACACCGGTCGATGGAACCGTCTCGGTCTTGCGTGTGGACAGCACCGATGGGCAGCCGCTTGCAATTCTGGTGAACTACGCCTGCCATCCCGTGGTTTTTGGCAGCGATAATCTGCAGTACTCGGCCGACTTTCCGGCAGCCATGGCCCGAACCGTCGAAGGAGCATTTGCAGGTAAGCCCCTCTGTTTTTTTCTGCAAGGCGCACCGGGCGACATAAATCCTTATTACGCAGTTACGCCGTTTGAGCAGGATGCGATAGAAATGCGCGATCGAACTGGCGAGAAGCTGGGACAGGAAGCCGTGCGGGTCGCGAAGGAGATTCACACCCAAGCTAACGCCCACCCCGAGTTGCAGTTTGCAGAGGATTCTCTGAGTGTTCGCTCGCGCTGGATCCCGGAAAAATGGCGTGAAGCAATGATTGCGGTTTTTGGCTCCAGTGGATCCGAGCCCTTTGCACCTAGATTAGACAAAATTCGGCTGCCGGTCACAACTGTGCTCATTAACAGGAGGATTGCGATCCTCTGCATGCCTGGCGAGCCCTTTGTTGAGTACCAAATCACATGGCGCCAGCGATGTCCGGTACGCGATGCATTCTTCGTCGGTTATGCGAACGGTTACAACGGTTACTTCCCGACCATCCGCAATGCTGGTTTGGGCGGCTATGGAGCTGCGAATCCTGCCACCTGGGTCGAGATTGGGGCGGGAGATCGAATGGTGGACGCCGGTGTGATCAGGGTCAATCAGATGCTCGGTCGTCTGCGCGAGCTTCCGGAGGATTTTCTAAAGTGAGGAAACTCAGGACAGGTCGAGATTCGAGCGGCGGTACCATACGATGCCGGTCTGAATTCAAGGCGTGGCCGAAAGGCGCTCTCTCGGCGTTACGTCGTGGCATCGGAATCGGTTTAATCTTCTTTGCGAGTTCTGTTTATTTCCATGCCGCGACATTTAAAGCCAGTGTGGCCAAGACCGACATCACTCCTCCTCCAGGCCTGCCAATGTATGGCTTTCTCGATCGCATAATAGACAATAAGCTCTCGACTGGGACCTTGGATCCGCTCTACGCGCGTGTGTTGGTTGTGGAAGTTGGTGAGAGACGCCTTGCGCTGGTGGCGCTTGATCTCGGGAGGACATTTAACGAATCAGAACTAGCCCAACTCCGGAAGCAGGTCAAGATCTCAGCCGGGATTTCTTTCCTAATTGTCACTGCCTCGCACACACACTCTGGGCCGAATATTCTCGATGAATACCCCGGCAATCATCCTCCAGCTTGGGAGACGAGTGCAATCGAGAGAATCGTGGCAGCGATTTTAGAAGCGAGTCGACACCTAGTCAGCGCGCGCATTGGGACCGGACGCGGCGAAGTTTATATCGGCTATAACCGCCGGCAGGTGCACCCGGGCGGAACGGTCAGCATGCTGTGGACAAACCCCGGCAAGCAGCCCACCGCGCCTCTCGACCCATCGGCTTTGGTCATGCGCATAGACGACGCTGATGGCAAGTCGCTCGCCGTACTTGTCAATTATGCATGTCACCCGGTCGTGCTTGGTCCCGACAATCTCAAATATTCCGCAGACTTTATCGCTGCGATGGCAAGCACTGTGGAAAAGGCTTTCGATGGTGCGCCCATCTGCTTTTTCCTCCAAGGCGCTGACGGCGACATTAATCCTTACTACGCCACTACCCCTTTCTCAGATGGTGCCCTTTCAAAGTCTGACTGGAGTGGAGAGCAGCTAGGCGAAGAAGTTGTCCGAGTGGCTAAAGCCATCCACACGGATGTGCCTCAAGAGGCGGCGATTGATTTCGCCGATGACGTCTTGAGTTTTGGGTTACGCTGGCATCCGAGCAGGTTTCATGAAGGGCTGCTCAAGAACTACGGTCCGAGGGTTTTCGAAGATCACGCCGACCTGCTCGCTCATGATCCGCCGCCTAACCATTTAGAGCTCCACGTCACTACTCTGCTGCTGAACAAGCGAATTGCTCTGGTCGGAATGCCAGGCGAACCTTTCGTGAATTTCCAAGTCAACTGGAGAGACCGTTGCCCGGTACCGGACGCCTTCTTTCTCGGCTACACCAACGGTTATTTCGATTATTTTCCCACGATTGACGCGGCCGCCGAGGGTGGGTATGGTGCGGCAGATTCGAACACGTATGTTGAAGTCGGAGCCGGTGAGCGGATGCTCAGGCAAGCCTTAGCACGAGTTTATGAAATGTTGGGCAAGCTCAGCGAGGCTCCCGAAAGAAAGTAGAGCGAATGCAAGAGTGTTGCTAGGAGTACGAATCCATCTTCCACTCAAACTCCAACAGGAAAATACAGGTTGGACTGAAGGAGCGGTTATGAATAGCGGCAAAATACTCGCAATCTTTGTGGTGCTGCTCTCCGGAACAGCAGCCCTGGCCAGCATCACGGGAACAATTTCAGGGATTGTCACCGATCCCGGCGGTGCTGTCGTCGCTGGCGCCTCCGTCAAGGCCACTAACATTCAAACTGGTGTTGAACAGACCATTACCACGGACACGAAGGGCTTCTATTCATTCCCTGCGCTGCCCATTGGCACATACACCATCAGTGTGCAGCGGGGCGGATTCAAGGACTTTCAGCAGACGAACATCGTCATTGATGCAAATAGTGCAGTAAGGGCTGACGCGAAACTGCAAGTCGGCGCAGTACAGCAGCAGGTGACGGTTTCCAGCACCGCCGTGCAAGTGGAAACCACAAATACACAAATGGGGGAAGTGATTACCGGCTCCTCAATGACTTCCATTCCCCTGAACGGCCGCTCCTTTACGGATCTGCTGGCGCTGCAGCCCGGAGTTGTCCCGCAATCGACGGGCGAATACGACGCGGGATTTTCTCCTTCGGGCGACCTGAATCCAGGCAATTTGTCGGTCAGCGGCATGCGCGAGTCCGCTAACGGTTTCATGGTGAATGGTGGAGACGTGGAGGAGGGAGGCAACATGGGGGCGGCAGTCATTCCCAACCTCGATTCGATCGCCGAATTTCGGATCCTCACAAATAATTTCGACGCTGAATACGGCAATTATATGGGCGGTCTGGTGAACGTCGTAACCAAGTCAGGGACGAATCAGTTCCATGGCGACGCGTTCGAATTTCTGCGGTTTCCTAACCTAGACTCTCGCAACTACTTTTCCCCAACGCGTGCCGCCCTCCATCGGAACCAATTCGGCGGCACGGTTGGTGGGCCGATAGTCCATAACAAGATCTTCTTTTTTGCAGACTATCAGGGCACTCGCCAAATCGCTGGCCAGGACAGCGGAGTGATCCCGGTTCTTTCTGGCGCGGATCGAACCGGCAATTTGTTGGACATCTCCAATCAGCTAACTGGGACAGTGAGCGGCTCATCCTGGGCCAATATGCTGCAAAGTGCGGTTAACAATCCGACGCCCGTGTTTTCGGGGGAGCCCTACTACTTTCCCGGCTGCACCAGCTCTAACTGCGTTTTCCCCAATGCGATGATTCCCGCCTCAGCCATATCGGCCCCGGCACAAGCCCTGTTGTCATATATCCCGCAGCCGAATGTCCTCGGAGGACAGTGCCCATCCGTGACCGGCTGTTTTTCCTCTTCGGCGTTCGCGCAAACTGTGCGTGACGATAAACTCGGTTTTCGCGTCGACGCCAACACGGGATGGGGTACGCTCACTGGGTATTACTTCTTCGACGATTTCAGCCTGGCCAGTCCTTATCTAGGCGCAAGTTTGCCGGGGTTCGCGACCACAACTTTTGGACGTTCGCAGCAGGGCAACGTTAGTGACACGAAAACTTTTTCGTCGACGGCGGTAAATGAATTTCGGATCAACTACACACGCGAAGCGACGAACCCGCTGCCGACGGGCGGTATCGGACCAAAGACAAGCTCGTTCGGAATTCCTACGGGACCAAGTACGCCAGGTGTCGTAGTTCTAGCTCCGAGCCTGGAAGGCGTTCCCAGTGTGGCCACTAACGAGTTTTCCTTGGGTGTGAACCCATTTACTGAGTATCAGATCAACAACACTGCCCAGATCCTCGACAATTTCACTAAGGTTCGAGGAACGCATACTTTCAAATTTGGAGGGAGCTTTCATTTAAGCCAGATTGATATTTTTGATCGCGGGGCGAACAACGGAACCTGGAGCTTCGACGGCTCAGAAACGGGAAGCGACTTCGCTGACTTCCTGCTCGGAGCGCCGATTAACTATCTGCAGGGGAGCCAGGTCCCGATGTACACGACCAGTCGGTATTACAGCCTATATGGCCAGGATAGCTGGCGAGCCCGGCAAAATCTGATTCTGAACTATGGATTACGCTGGGAGGTAACCACTCCGTGGTACGAAAAGCATAACCAAATTGAGACCATCGTGCCGGGTTTGCAGTCAGTCGTTTTCCCGGGCGCGCCAAAGGGCTGGGTGTTCCCAGGCGATCCCGGAATCCCGCGGACACTGGCTCCGACTCGATACAAGAATTTTGGGCCACGGGTTGGGATGGCATATTCGCCAAAAGGTGACGGCGGTATCTCGCACTTCCTCTTTGGATCTTCTGGGAACAGCAGCATTCGGGCAGGCTACGGACTTTTCTACACCGCTTTTGAGGACGCTACCAGCTTCAACGAAGTAGGCGATGCTCCCTTCGGCTACTTCTACGGCAGTCCCGTGCCTACGCTGTTTGCGACTCCGTTTGTGGATCGTGCCACTGGGAACCCCGAAGGCCAGCGGTTCCCCGTCGCATTTCCGCCTCTGAATACGGGACCTTCGCACCCTGACACTAGCATTGACTGGACCCAGTTCTCGCCAATTTCGAGTTCGCCAGGCTTTTATTACAAGAACCGCGTGCCTTATTCAGAAGCTTTCATGCTGTCGTTCCAGCGCCAATTCGGCGCCAATACCATGTTGAGTACGAGCTACGTTGGAACTCAGGGTCACCGTCTGCTTGCTGACCTGGAATCCAATCCGGGTAATCCCGCGCTGTGCCTCAGTCTTAGTCAGCAGGGCTGCGGGCCGTTTGGCGAGGACGGCACGTATACGCTGCCCTCGGGAGTAATGGGTTCGACGCGGACTGTATTTCAGAACGGCTTGGGGAGTAACGGATATTTCATCACCATAGCGAATTCTGGCTACAACGCGTTGCAGGTAAGTCTGCGCCATACTAGCCAGCGGGCGACAATCCTGGCCGCTTATACCTATAGCAAAGCCATGGACAATGCCTCCAGTTGGGGACCAGGCGTCAGCGATGCGGGTGAACAGATCAATCCGATAAACCCGAGGTTATCGAGGTCGCTCTCAGCTTTCGATCTGACCCACAATTTCGTCGTCAGCTACTCGTACATGCTGCCCTTCGACAAACTCTTTTCACCGAACAAGCTGACCCGGGGCTGGACCGTGACCGGCATTACGCGGTATACAACCGGCTTACCTGTCACCATCAACGAACAGGATGACAACTCCCTTCTTGGAACATTTTGCACCGGTCCTACCTGCTCCGTGGTGGACACCCCAAACTTCACACCAGGCCCCTTGAATTTTACTGATCCGCGCTCTCGGGATGCGGATGGAAACCCAAAGCCCTACTTCAACACGTCGCTGTTCAGCCTAGAGGCGCTCGGACAACTCGGAAATTCCAATCGCCGCTTCTTTCACGGTCCAGGCAGCGCAAACTGGGATTTTGGCCTGTTGAAGGATCTGCCATTGACAGAATCCAAGAAGCTGGAATTTCGCGCCGAATTTTTCAACATTTTCAACCACGCGAATTTTCAGCTTCCACAAGGCGACATTATCAACTCGTCCTTTGGCTTCGTTACATCGGCCAGCAGTCCGCGCATCGGGCAACTCGCGGTTAAATTTCTTTTTTAATCATAGGAGACTTGATGCCAGAGATTCCCGTGAGAGACTGTGGCGCCCCGGTGGAGCGCAAACTTCAGTCCAGTGCCGCAAGGCGGCTTACGAGAGCACTGAGTGTAGTGCTCATTTTTATTGTGCTGATGCTGCCGGGCAGCGTCCACACGCAATCGTCTTTCCCGCTGTATCTCGATCCGCAGCAACCGATCGAGCGCCGGGTTGACGATCTAATGAGCCGGATGACGCTGAAAGAAAAAGTCGGCCAGCTCAATCTTCCCTGCGTATACGTCGATGATCTCGGGAAAAGTATTCCCGAAAAATTGGAAGCGTGCAAAAGATTTGCAGCCGGAACACAAACTAGCGAAATCGGCCCCGGCGCCGGCTTCTTTACTCTCGCAGACACGATTCTCCATCAAGGAACCGAGCAGCAGGTCGAGTACTTTAACCAGCTTCAAAAAATTGCGCTGACTCAGACGCGGCTGAAAATACCTCTTCTGGAGGACGAAGAAGGCACCCACGGCGGCATGTTTTCCGGCGCAACGGTCTTTCCGGAAGGACTGGCCATCGGCAGCAGCTTTGACATGCCACTGGTGGAGTCAATCTATGCGGCTACGGCCCGCGAGTCCCGGGCTGTGGGGATCCATGTTCTTTCGACTCTGGTGCTCGAACTCGACCGAGATCCCCGGATGGGGCGCAATGAAGAAGGTTACACCGAAGATCCTTATCTTGAGTCTCGCATTGCCGAGGCTATCGTACGTGGTGCGCAAGGTCCAAATATCAATGCCCCAGACCGAGCGGTCGCGCTGATGACAGATTTCCCGACTCAGAGTGAACCTATGAGCGGACTGGAACGCGGTGCCATTAACCTCTCGGAGCGGATGCTTCGCGAGGAAGTTCTCCCGCCGTGGACCACGGCGATCACCAAGAATGGCGCCCTCGGCGTGATGGCTGGGTATCCCGAAATCGAGGATGTCCCCGCGCACGCCTCGGAAAAGTGGCTCAATGATGTCTTGCGGCAGGAACTCGGTTTTAAAGGAATTGTCACCAGTGAAGGTGAGGGCTTTGGAACGCTAATCTATGAAGGCATTGTTCCTACCCAAAAAGAAGCAGGCATTCTCGCCCTGAAGGCAGGCGTCGACTTGAATATCACGTACGAGCCTGCCTACATGGGACCGCTGATCGAAAATGTGGAAGAAGGCCGAGTCCCGATGGCGCTTATTGATCGCGCGGTGCGGCGAGTCCTCGAACTGAAGTTCCGCCTGGGACTGTTCGAGCACCCCTATGTTGACCTGGCCCGTGCCAAACAGGTTATGCATTCGAGCGAGCACCAGCAGCTCGCTCTTGATGCTGCTCGCGAGGGCATCGTCCTCTTAAAGAACGAAGGGAATCTTCTGCCGCTTAAGAAGAACCTGAAGTCGATTGCCGTCATCGGTCCGAACGCGGATAGTGCGTCGAATTTGTTCGGCGATTACTCGCCCCAGGTCGTTCTTCAACACGTCGACACGATCCTTGATGGGATCAAAGGCAAAATCTCGCCTGCCACACGCTTTGTTTATGCCAAGGGGTGCGCCGTTAACGATCAAGACAAGAGTGGCTTCCAACGCGCCGTGCAGGCGGCTAAGAGCGCTGATGTTGTCGTCGTAGTTATGGGTGAACAGTCCAGGAGAGAAGGAGACAACGCTAAAGGCTTGCCGGCTCCCACGGATGGCGAAGGGTATGACGTTGCTAGCCTGGATTTGACCGGCGTGCAGGAGGACCTCGTCAGGGCGATCCAGGCAACGGGCACACCAACGGTTCTGGTATTGGTTAACGGCAGGCCCCTTTCGGTTCGCTGGGAAGCAGAGCATGTTCCCGCAATTGTCGAGGCTTGGGAACCGGGGGAACGTGGGGCCCAGGCAGTCGCTGATGTCCTGTTTGGTGACTTTAACCCGAGTGGCCGGTTGGCGATCACTATTGCTCGCAGTGTGGGACAGTTGCCGGCATATTACAACTACAGACCATCGAAGTCGTATTGGATCAACGGCGGTTGGACCCATACCCAAGGTTATGTCGATATGCCCGGTACACCGCTCTATCCGTTCGGGTATGGATTGAGTTACACGCAATTTCAACACAGCAATCTCCGCCTCGATCCGGCAGAGATTCGCAGCGACGGGAATACGCATGTGAGCGTTGATGTCGAGAACACGGGGAAGCGGGCCGGAGTGGAGACCGTTCAGCTCTACGTTCGCGAGCGATTTACTCCAGTGGCGACTCCCGTTAAGCAACTTCGCGGTTTGGAACGCGTCTCGCTCGCGCCTGGCGAGAAGCAGACTGTGAGCTTCACATTGGGACCTGAAGACCTGAAATTGCTTAATCAGGATATGCACTGGGTTGTGGTGCCGGGCACGTTTGACATCATGATTGGAAGATCTTCGGCAGATATCACCGCCAAAGGCACGTTGGAGGTGAAAAGCGCGGGCTCAGCTCATGAATCTAAGCGGCATGAACCCATTCCGACTGCGCTCGCGTACGGCGAATAGTCGCGATACTAGCGTTATTAACCTGAAATCTTGAAATTAATCAACAGGTGGTGAGGCGTGACGATTAAAAACGAAGAGGTGGCTCGCGCAGCGGGGTTGAGCAAGGAAGAAGGGCAGCTAGCGATCAATGGAGGTTCGCCCGTTCGGACGCAGCCTCTGCCCCTCGAGTTCCCAGGCATCCACTACATGGACGAGGAGGAGATTGAAGCGGCTACACGCGTGCTACGCGATCGCTCCCCTTTCCGCTATTACGGAGTGAAGCTGCGCGATGAAGTTGACCAGTTCGAGAAAGAATTCGCCGCACACGTCGGATTGCCCTATGCGGTTGCTGTCAGCAGCGGGACAGGAGCGCTCCACACCGCGTTATCTGCGCTAGGGGTTGGCCCCGGGCAAGAAATTATTGTGCCCGCATACATGTGGGTTGCGGTCGTGGCCGCGGTCGTGAATCTCGGCGCCATTCCGATTCTGGCGGATATTGATGATACGTTCGGTATTGATCCTGAAGATTTGCTACGTCGCGTCACACCGCGGACGCGCGGCATTATCGCTGTCCACATGAGTGGTGCTCCCATAAATGTGACTCCCATCGCAAAGATTGCTCGCGAGCGCGGCCTCTTTCTGCTGGAAGACTGCGCGCAGGCAAATGGCGCCAACATTGGGGGCCAAAAGGTGGGGACGTTCGGCGACATGGCAGTCTTTAGCTTTCAGATGAATAAAAACATGACCTCTGGCGAGGGCGGGTGTGTCGTCACGCGCGACTTGCAACTGTACCGCCGCGCTGTTGCCGGCCACGATCTCGGTTACGCTCGCGATGAACAGGGGCGGCTGATGTTTGATGATCCTGATTTGTGCGTGTGGGGAAGAGGATATCGCCTTGACGAGCTTCGGGGAGCTGTCCTTCGCGTGCAGTTGAGAAAATTGCCAACGATCATCGAAAGGATGCGAAATAGCAAGTACCGAATCCGGCAGGCTCTCGAGACGCTCTCAGGAGTAAAGCTGCGCCGAATTGTCGATCCCGCTGGCGATACGGGAGCATTTCTCATAACTATCTATGAGGATCCCGCGATTGCCA
>WNGJ01002959.1_pt1 | contig 17359 bp, 10 predicted proteins | sample 5400611 | NCBI WGS metagenome assembly WNGJ01 (sample SAMN13153375, study PRJNA577476) | soil metagenome | isolation source: 40 cm soil or saprolite under Garry oak tree replicate 1 | place: USA:California | collected 2016-06-15 | reverse complement strand
AGAAAACGATCCGGCAATACACAGACGCGCGCGCAAGTCTGCCGGTAAGCCGGCAGCGCTGAAGATCTGCCCGGGCGAATAAACAAAGCGTAAATAACATTCGTCGGATATGACGTAGATGCCGTGATTGGCAGCCACCTCCATAATTCGTTGAAACTCTGCTGGTGGAATCACTCGGCCTGAGGGATTGCAGGGCGAATTCAGGACCAGCAGTTTTGTTTTTCGCGTGATCGCGCGTTTCACCTGGTCTGCGCTCAACACGAATCCGGTGTCTTCAGTCTCAATAAAAGCCGGTACGCCACGGGAAAAAACTACGATCTCCGGAAACGTTACCCAGTAGGGTTTTGCCAGTAAGACCTCGTCCCCAGGATCGATCAGACTGACAACAGCATTGAAGATCGCCTGTTTGCCCCCGCAAGTTGCCATTACTTCAACGCGTTCGTAGTTTGCTCCAAACAACTCTGCGTAAAAGTCAATAATTGCCTGCTGCAACTCACGAGTGCCGCCGGTGGACGTGTATTTAGTCTTGCCGGCACGCATCGCGATCTCTGCTGCCAGCTTGATATTGTCGGGTGTGTCGAAATCCGGCTCCCCGGCGCCGAAGTCGACGACATTTTCACCTGCGGCCCGCAGCGCCTCAGCGGCCTGCATCGCTGCCAGGGTCGAGGAGGCCTGCATCTTTCCTACATTCTCAGAAACTTGAAACAAGGGACTTGCGAGTTTGGTAGTCATGAGTGTCGTTTCGATTTGATTACTTTATAAGGCGGAATGGTCTTAGCCGTTTACCTTCTCTTTCATTCGTGCTTCAACGAGCGGTGGCACTAGTCCATCCAGTTCACCGCCCAACAAGAAAACCTCTTTTACCAGCCGCGAGCTGACATATGAATATGTTTCGGCAGGCATCATGAATACGGTCTCAATGCTTGGCTCAAGGCGTCGATTCATCAAAGCCATCTGCAACTCAAACTCGTAATCGGAGATGGCCCTGATCCCGCGCACAATTGCGTGGGCTTGTTGCGCAAGAGCATAGTGAACCAGCAGTCCCTCAAAATCGTCTACCCGCAAAATGCAATCTCGACGTTCAATTGTGTTGAGTACTTCCTCGAGCATGGCACGGCGTTCTTCGATCGAGAAGAAGGGCTGCTTATCAGGGTTTACAAGTATAGCGATAATGATCTCGTCAAAGAGTTTGCAGCCGCGCTCGATGATGTCGAGATGTCCATTAGTAACTGGATCGAATGAGCCCGGGTAAATGGCACGCCGCATGGAGGTGAATGGTAGTTGGTAAACGGCAAATGGTAAATAGAAAACAGCCGCCCGTTAGAATGAACGCGAACATCGAGAAGGATTTCCCCATCCCTCCTTTCTAAATTCCGCCATCTGCTTGATAGGTTTCACAGGTAAAACCTTATTGCTAAGCGATATCAAAAGGAGTATGAAAGGCACACCGCTCACGGCTCTTCCTTTCGACTAGTGACCCTTAGAAGTCGAGTTTTTTTCTCAGCTTGCAGACCGAAAGAGCCGTCGGCGTAGCCATAGTACTTGAGATCGGCAAACAGCATTCTCACGCTCACTAAATCAGGAGACAAACCAAAATGATTACAAAAAAGAAAAGCCTGACCCGCAGACGTTTTCTGGAGCAGGTTGGTTTAGCAGGCGGCTCGGCAGCGCTTTACGAGACGATGACGGCGATAGGATTGATTAATCTTCCGGAGGCGTGGGCCGGCCCACCGGAGCTGCCTCCGGGTTCGGGAGCAGGGAAATCAGTTGTCATCCTCGGGGCAGGCATTGGCGGATTAACAGCTGCGTATGAACTGACACGTGCAAACTATAACTGCCAGGTTATCGAACTGACCGAGCGTGCCGGTGGACGGAATCACACCGCGCGGCGGGGCACGGTGCTCAAAGAAGTGAACGAGAAGGGCGTTGAGACCGAGCAGGTTTGCAACTTTGACGAAGGCCTTTATCTCAATCTGGGTCCGGGTCGTCTCCCTTATCATCACCGAAGAGCGCTTCACTACTGCCGCGAATTAGGCGTAGCGCTCGAAGTTTATGTCATGGAGACGATGGCTAATTTGTTTCAGAGTGACAAATCCTTCGGCGGCAAGCCACAGATCAGGCGGCGCATCGCCAACGACATTCAGGGCTACATCTCTGAGATGCTGGCTAAGGCCGTGAACCAGAACGCCCTCAACGCAGAACTAGACGAACAGGACCGCACAAAGCTCCTCTGTCTTTTAAGAAACTTTGGCGATCTCGGCGACAACGACATCTGCAGTAAATGCGCTCAACCCAAATGCAAGAAATGCAATACAAATTGTCAGGATTGCATGGCTTGCGAAAAGGAATGCATCGCATGCTTTAAGTATAGTGGTTCGACTCGCGAGGGCTGTGCGATAACTGTTTACGAGCCCTGTGAACCCGGAACGAAGCTTGACTTGAAGGAACTCCTCAGCTCGGAATTCTGGCGCTTTCGCTTCTACCAATCTCTTGAATATGAGTGGCAACCGACTCTATTTCAGCCTGTTGGCGGCATGGATAAGATCGTAGAAGGCTTTGTTCGCAAGGTTGGATCGCTTATTCAGTACAACACGAAGGTGCTCGACATAAACATTCGCAATGACGGCGTCACCGTCGTGGTGGAAGACCGGGGAACACGCCGCAACATCGAAGCGGACTACTGCATCAGCAATATCCCTTTACCGCTGCTCAAAAAGATCAAGAACAATTTCACGCCTGACTTCAGCGATGCCGTCAAGCTGTGCCGGTATGATCCGACCTGCAAGCTCGGCTGGCAGGCCAACGAGCGCTTCTGGGAGTCGAACAAGAACCAGATTTACGGCGGCATCAGTTATACCGACGATCCAATCACGCAGATGTGGTATCCGTCCTATGACTATTTCACCAAAAACGGAACGCTGACCGGCGTTTACAACTACGATCAAGACGCCATTGCTTTCGGCAACATGAGCCTCGAGGATCGCATCAGGACTGCACGACAAGGCGCCATCAAATTTCATCCGGAGTTTGCCGACACGCGAATGGTCCCGTCAGACAAGGCAATTTCCATAGCTTGGCAAAATATTCCGAACGAGGGCGGCGGCTGGGCTAACTGGGACCCAAATAGCGCCGCTGACGCCAAGGCCTACTCGCGCCTGCTGGCTCCGGATCGTCGTTTCTTTGTGGTGGGTGATCAGGTCTCGCAACTGCCGGGCTGGCAGGAAGGAGCTATGATGTCTGCGCAACATGTCGTCGAGCAAATAGGTGGCAGAAGACTTCTAACGGTGCCGCAGATCAGGCACGCTCCCAATACGCGCCGTCTGATTCATGGCCGTAGTTAGGGCTATCCAACATCGATTCCTACGATCGAGGAATCCGTTCGCCGTATGGATTCCTCGAAGGCGCTAAGTTCAGGTGAGAGTCTTCGCTGTCGCACACGAGGATTGGAGATACTTTGTACCACCGGGTAGTGATGCAGTTTGAGGCCGGAAGTTCATAGTCCAGCTCCGGGGTCCCCACGCGGGCAACCCGCGTGGGGTGGTAGCCTTTACGCTGCCGATTCGGCACGCAAGCTAAAGCTTGTACTCTAAACTGCATCGGTACCGCGAGTTGTCTTGACACTTCAAACAGGCGGTGTTTCAATAACGCTTGGACGAAACGTGGTGAGTTAAGGCGACTTGCGGCCACGAAAAACAATCCGCTAAACAGCTCGGCGAGTCTTTCCCGTGAGACTAATCGAATAGGGTTTTAGGAAAGCCCCGCGTTGTTAAGCGCGGGGCTTTTTATATAGGACAGGCATACTGCCTGTCCGCGAGTTGCTCAGACAGACACGAGTGTCTGTCCTACTCTATGGCTAATTTTCTCTACACTCTAAAAGAACGCATCGTCGTCTTCGACGGCGCGATGGGTACCAATATTCAGGTGCAGAATCTTACGCCCGATGATTTCGGCGGGCTGGATGGCTGTAATGAATACCTGGTGGTGACCAAGCCGGAAGCGGTCGAAAAAGTTCATGCGGGTTTTCTGGAGGTGGGTTGTGACGTCATCGAGACGGATACGTTTGGCGCCGCTTCAATCGTGCTCGCCGAATACGACATTGCCGACAAAGCTTACGAACTAAATCTGAAAGCAGCACAGCTCGCAAAACGTGTTGCGTCTGACTATTCAAAGACAGATTGGCCGCGCTGGGTCGCCGGCTCAATGGGCCCGACGACCAAGCTCCCTTCGCTTGGCCACATCTCATTTCTCGACATGAAGAAGTCTTATTATGATCAGGTGCGCGGCCTGGTAGACGGTGGCGCGGATCTTCTTATTGTCGAGACCTGCCAGGACCTTCTGCAAACAAAGTCGGCATTGGCGGCTATCTTCGAATACTTTGAAGAGATCAAGAGTCGTATACCGGTCATTGCCCAAGTAACAATTGAAGCCTTTGGCACAATGCTGATGGGAACTGAAATTGGCGCGGCGCTTACCACGCTAGAGCCCTTTCCTATCGATGTCATTGGCATGAATTGCGCTACCGGCCCCAAGCAGATGAGCGAAAACGTTCGGTACCTGTGTCAAAACTCAACATTGCCGGTCTCCGTGATCCCAAACGCTGGCATTCCGGAGAACGTCGGAGGTCATGCCCATTACAAGGAGACGCCTGAGTCGCTGGCGGCCGACCTAGCGCATTTCGCGCGTGACTTGGGCGTGAGTATTGTCGGCGGTTGTTGCGGCACGACCCCCGCTCATCTCCGCGCAGTTGTTGAGGCGGTCAAAAACATTAAGCCAGTTTCGCGACAGATCGAGCGCTTGCCGGCGGCATCGTCGAATTTCATTCAACAACCATACCGGCAGGACACTTCATTCCTGATCGTCGGCGAACGAGTTAATGCAAGCGGCTCAAAAAAGATGCGCGATCTCTTAAGTGCCGAGGATTGGGATGGCCTGGTTTCACTTGCAAAGGAACAGGAACGTGAAGGCGCGCACGTGCTCGACGTTAATGTTGACTTCGTGGGCCGTAACGGCGAGGCTGATATGCATGAGCTCGCCTCACGTCTCTCCACGAACATAAAAATTCCCCTGATGTTTGACTCCACCGAGTGGCAAAAGATGGAGGCCGGATTACAGCACGCTGGCGGGAAGTGCATTCTGAATTCTACGAACTACGAAGATGGTGTGCCGCGCTTTGCGAAAGTTATCGAACTCGCAAAACGCTACGGCTCGAGCGTGGTCATCGGCGCCATTGATGAGGAGGGCATGGCCCGCACTGCGGACGGAAAGTTCAAAATTGCCAAGCGGGCTTATGACCAGGCCACTGCAGAATTCGAGTTGCCGGCTTCTGATATTTTCTTTGATCCGTTGGCGCTGCCAATCTCTACCGGTATCGAGGAAGACCGTCGCAATGCCCTCGAAACAATAGAAGGAATTCGTCGAATAAAGAAGGAATTACCCGGCTGCTTCACCATCCTCGGTGTTTCCAACATTTCCTTCGGACTCAACCCGGCGTCGCGCGTTGTGCTTAATTCAGTTTTTCTGCATGACGCCGTGGAAGCGGGCTTAGATGCTGCAATTGTTAACGCCAGCAAGATTGAGCCGCTAAACCGGATCGGCGAGCGAGAACTGAGAGTCGCGCGCGAGTTGATTTATGACCAGCGCAAGTTTGAAGGCGATGTCTGCACTTACGATCCGCTGACGGAATTCACGAAACTGTTCCAAGGCGTCAAGGCGAAGGGCAGCAAGAAAGCTTCCAAAGGCGCCACTGTTGAAGAGCGACTGAAGAACCACATCATCGACGGCGAGAAGATTGGCCTTGAAGAGCAACTAACGGCCGCTCTTAAAAATTATTCGGCACTCGATATTGTCAACAACATTCTATTGGAGGGGATGAAAGTTGTGGGCGACTTGTTTGGCAGCGGCCAGATGCAGTTGCCCTTCGTTCTGCAATCCGCCGAGGCAATGAAGGCCGCGGTACGTTTCCTCGAACCGTTCATGGAGAAAAAAGGCGGCGCCACTACCAAGGGCACGATGGTCCTGGCGACCGTTAAAGGCGATGTGCACGACATCGGCAAAAACCTGGTTGACATAATCCTGACGAATAACGGTTACAAGGTCATTAACCTCGGCATCAAGCAACCGATCGAGAGTATTCTTCAGGCGCATGAGGAGCACAAGTCTGACGCTATCGGCATGAGTGGTTTGCTGGTTAAGTCGACGCTGATAATGAAAGAGAACCTGGAGCTGATGAACGAGCGGGGCATCAATGTTCCAGTCGTGTTGGGAGGCGCTGCACTTAACCGCCGTTACGTTGATGATGATTTAAAGCCGCTCTACAAAGGAAAACTATTCTACGCTCGCGACGCGTTTGCCGGCCTTCACACGATGGACAAACTGGCGGGCAATGGAGCGGAAGCCGTCACAAGTGAGCTGGCGAAGGCCGCGAGCGTATCTGTAAGCGACGATAGGGAGGCGGACGAAGACGCGGAAGACCTCGTGGGCGAAGAAGCGAAGCTGGGTATTCGTAAGCCCTTGAAACCACGAGGGACGACGAAGATTGCGGGTGATACAGCACACACCCATCGCTCAAACGTTCGCAGAAACGTTACCGTCCCAATTGCCCCATTTTATGGATCACGAGTTGTAGAATATATCGAGCTTGATGAGGTGTTTTCCTTCGTGAACGAAACCGCGTTGTTCAAAGGGCAATGGCAATTCAAACAGGGACGCACGCCGGCAGCAGAGTATGAATCGTTTGTTCGCGATACGGTACGGCCAATCTACAAGGAGTTAAAGGAACGAAGTAAATCCCAGCAACTCCTGACGCCGCATGTTGTTTACGGATACTATCCCTGCCAATCATCAGGCAATGATCTAATCATTCTTAACGACGACGAAAAGACCGAACGGATGCGGTTTACTTTTCCACGCCAACCTTCTGGAAAGCATCTTTGCCTCGCAGACTTTTTCGCCGCGCAGGATTCGGAGCTCATTGATGTGGTGGCTTTTCACCTGGTCACAATGGGAAGCCGCGCGAGCGAGTATTCGCAGGAACTTTTCAAATCAGATAACTACGCGGAGTATCTTTATTTCCACGGTTTGAGCGTGGAAGGCGCCGAAGCGCTGGCCGAACTTTGGCACAAACGCATTCGCGAAGAATTGGGCATTGCCGGAGATGATGCGGATGAGGTGAGGAAGTTGTTTCGCCAGCAGTATCAGGGTTCGCGCTTTAGTTTTGGTTACCCTGCATGTCCGAACCTGGAGGATCAGGCTAAGCTGTTTGAGCTATTGGATCCGGCGCGGATCGGCGTTGAACTAACCGAAGAGTTTCAACTCGAGCCGGAGCAATCGACTTCGGCGATCATTGTTCATCATCCGGAAGCGAAATACTTTTCAATTGACTAGTACTTAGTCCAAAGTCCAATGTCCAATGTCCAAAGTGCTGAGCCTAAGGTTGTAGCGAGCAAGGACGCGAGCCCCGGCAAAACGGACGTTGGACGTGGGACGTTGGACATTGGACAACTCCCCGAGCCCTCCACCGAAGAATTTGCCGTGTTGACATCGTTCGAGCGTTTTGCCTTTCGGCTTGTACGTCGAATGAATCAAGGACTTTGGAAACGCTTCTGGACCTGGTGTCAGAAAGTTTTCGGCGCCGGGTGGATTCATCTCGCCACTTACAATCTCATGCAGGTCTATGGGCTGGAAAATATTGAAGCGGCTTCAAGGGATCGACCAATACTGCTAGCCGCAAACCATCGATCATTTTTCGACATGTACACGGTATCGACCGTGCTTTTTCGCAATACCTCCTGGCGCAAACAGCTCTTCTTTCCAGTCCGCGGCCGATTCTTTTATGACTCAGTGTTGGGTATGTTTGTGAACCTGGTGATGGGCTGGTGGTCAATGTATCCACCCTTTTTCGCCTCGGGTGAAAAACCCATTCTGACGAAACGAACATTTGATAAGTATTCGTTTCGAGTTCTGACGGAACTTTGCAGAAACGGTCCCGGTAACGTTATCGGATTTCATCCCGAGGGAACGCGCAATAAAGGAGCCGATCCGTATTCATATTTACCTGCGCAGCCGGGCATCGGGAAGCTGATCAAGGATGCGGCGCCCCAGGTCATTCCGGTTTTCGTTGCCGGCTTGGGAAATGATTTGCCGAAACAAGTATTGGGTAACTGGAAAGGCGGCGAAAAGATCCGCATACATTTCGGGCCGCAACTCAATCTGTCGACTTTCCTGTCTAAAAAAGATCACGTGCGCACCTACAAGGAAATCTCTGAATTTGTAATGAGCAGGATTGCGGACCTTGGTGAACAGGATCGAAGCATGAGAGATCAGTAGTCAGAGGACAGAAGTCAGAGGACAGAGGACAGACGTCAGAGATCAGAGGTCAGAGATCAGAGGTTGCCAGTTTTGACTGAGTCCCCATCCAAGCTTGACTTCTGACTTCTGACTTCCGACCTCTGACTTCTGACTTCTGCTACTATCGAATCAATGTCTCTTCCTGTAGTCATTATCAACCCGGAATCTGCTGGCGGCGCAACGCGCGACGCTTGGCCGAAGATTGCCAGTGAACTCGCCACCCACTTTGGACCATTTACACCAAAGTTTACGAAACATCCGGGTGAGGGAATCGACCTCGCAGCGGCTGCTGCGCGCACGGGCACGAAGGTAATAATTGCCTGCGGTGGCGATGGGACGATTTCAGAAGTGGCGAACGGTATTCTGTCGGCAGGGAGCGACACGGAGTTGGGAATTCTTCCGAGCGGCACCGGTGGCGACTTTCGCAAGACACTTGGCATACCTACGCGTTCGAGCGATGCTGCCAGGATACTGCGCAATGGCCAGACGCGTCTGATCGACGTAGGCAAGGTTATCTATACAAAAGAGGATGGTGAACAAGAGTCACGCTATTTTCTTGGCGTAGCTTCATTCGGCCTGAGTGCTGACGTGGTCGCGCGCGTAAAACAGGGTGGCCCCGACTGGATTCCCACAAAAGGACCGAAATGGTTAATGAGCCGAGTTTCTTTTGGAGTCGCCATGTTGCAAACAGCGATGAAGATGGGCCCAACTCGCGTGATTGTGCAACTTGATGAGAATCCGGCGCGCCACCTGACGGTCGCGAATCTTTGCATCGCCAACGCGCGGTACTTTGGTGGCGGCATGAAGATCGCACCCCGTGCAAAGTTGACTGATGGAAAGTTTGACGTGATTAGTATTGGCGATCTGGGAGCGGCGCGGATTCTGGCGAACTCGCCGCGCCTATATCTGGGCGGGCACCTTAGCATGGATGAAGTAGGCCACGCATTGGCCGCCAGAATTGTTGCTCGTCCGCTTGATGAAGATCAACGGATCGAGATTGAAGTGGATGGTGAGATTCCGGGCCAGTTGCCGGCGACATTTCAAATGCTTCCTAACGCACTTCGCGTACGTTGTCCGCAAAAAAGTGTTTAGACTTCAAACTTTTAGTTTGTGGCCGTTGCAGTATGCAACCTGATGCTCGGACTCTGAACTTTGAGAAACCGCTTGCCAGTAAATTGGGAAAAAGGGTATAAATATCGCACCGAGCCCCGATTATATGAATTAGATTTGTTTGGCACGGCGCTCTTCATGTATAGACGAATAATTGTTCTTACGCAGAGAGTAATCCCTGCAGTGCGGGGAGTTGTATAGTTTTTACTCTTTGCTGCGTTGAAGTGTATCCACACAATTCCATCAATGGAGGATTCGCATAGTGGATAGTCCCCTGAACACAGAGCTATCCGCCAACAGCGCATCTACTTCGCAGCCTGGGGATACCATTCCGGCTGGGGAACCCTCTCGCGCGCCTACGCCGGCGAAGACTCCTTTGCCGCCGGCCGCGAAGGCGGCGCCGAGATCCGTGGGCGCAGTCGTTGAAAGCACACCAGACGCACCTGTTAATAAAATGCGGCGGAGAATAGTTTGGGCAAGCATCGTTGGATTTCTTACCACATGCTTTCTAATGTTTCTCCGTTTTTTCCTGCCACGATCCATTCTCGAGCCCTCAAGCAAGTTTTCGGTTGGCTTTCCTTCGGATTACGCGCTCGGTGTCGATACGAAGTGGCAGCAGCAATACCGCATCTGGGTGGATAAGACTTCCGATAGGATCTTCGTGATCTACGCGCGTTGCACGCATCTCGGCTGCACGCCCGATTGGAAAGCGAGCGAAAACAAGTTTAAGTGTCCCTGCCATGGTAGTGGTTACGATAGCGAGGCGATTAACTTTGAAGGTCCGGCGCCACGGCCAATGGATCGCGCGCACGTGGAACTCGATGCGGAGGGACAAATCGTCGTGGATATAGGCAAGCTTTACAAATGGCCCAAGGGCGACAGAAATGAGTTCAACGACCCAGGCGCTTACATTCCACTGTAAGACTTGAGCGATGGCTTGATGAGGTACAATGGACGAAAAGCCTGATCAGAAAGAGACGAAGCAGTTAACTGGCGATGAAAAGGGTAGCCAGGGCCTTCTTGAGAAAGTGAAGGAGGGCAGCACTGCGCTCAAGCAGCGGGCCATTGAAGAGGCTAAAACTTACAAGGACGTTCAGGATACACAACTCTGGAAGTCGATCTTTCGCGTCTCGCACGATCGTTCAGATCCGCGCAATCGTTCGTTGGCTGTTCTGTCAAACGTTTTCCTTCATCTTCATCCGGCAAAGATAAATCGCGACGCAGTCCGTTACCAGTACACATGGGGAATGGGCGGCATTACGTTTTATCTCTTTATCGTGCTGACCTTCACTGGCGTGTTGTTGATGTTCTACTACCACCCGACCAAGGTTGATGCCTTCCGCGATATTCTTTACCTCGAGGCCGATGTTCCTTTTGGCAAGTTGCTGCGAAATATGCACCGCTGGGCGGCCCACCTAATGGTGATTACCACCTGGCTGCACATGTTTCGCGTGGTGCTGACCGGATCTTATAAACGTCCACGAGAGTTTAACTGGGGCGTAGGCGTTGTGTTACTGGTGCTGACTCTGTTGCTTTCGTTCACCGGGTATCTGTTGCCGGACGACCAACTTGGTTTCTGGGCGGTTACAGTCGGCACCAACATGGCGCGCGCAACTCCGATGTTAGGTTCGGAAGGACCCTTCGGCGTGCAGTTGGGCATGACTCCCTTTAATGACGTGCGCTTTGGTTTGTTGGGCGGCTCGATCGTCGATTCGAATGCACTCTTGCGGTCCTACATCTGGCACTGCATCGGCATTCCCCTGGTCGCGTCGATCTTTATGGCGGTGCATTTTTGGCGCATACGCAAGGATGGAGGCATCTCCGGCCCAGCGCCCGTGATGCTTGAATCCGAAATGAAAGCGGTCAAGAAGAAATAAGTCTTTGTACGGTCCGACGGAATTCATGTGGCGATTGTGCCAACGTAAAATGATCCGTTTAGAGTTGGATCTTGTCCCACGCGAGCCGGCGGACAAGTCCGCTATCTAAACGGTCACCTCGGTATGAATCTCAGACTAACGGTACCCGAATGGCGAAGCTTAGAGTGAGCAGAGGTAAGTTAATAACACTAGGAGTGGTCGTGCTCGTGGTGGTCCTGGCGATCTTCTTCGTGCAGGACTGGCACCAGCTCTGGACCATCTCGTCGGCGCCCGACAATGTCCCAATCGTGGCGATGCTTTTCCTGGTGCCATTCTTTACCTGGCTCGGGATCAAACAGTCGCGGGCCAACGATCGGCTAATCGAAAAGTTAGAAGAAGATCCCAAGCTTGCGAAAACGCATCATCGCAAGGCCGAACCCTGGCGTCCGGGATGGGCGCGTGAGATTCACGTCTGGCCTTATCTCGTGCGTATTGAATTTCTGGCGGCGGTGATTGTTACAGTCGTCCTTTTTGTTTGGTCGATCACGCTGAACGCGCCGTTGGAAGAGCCTGCCAATCCCAACCTGACAATGAATCCTTCGAAAGCGCCCTGGTATTTTCTCGGGTTACAGGAAATGCTGGTCTATTTCGATCCCTGGATTGCGGGCGTGGTGATGCCGTCAATTATTATGGTTGGTTTGATGGTTTTCCCTTACGTTGATTCCAATCCGCTCGGAAACGGTTACTACACTCTGAAGCAGCGGCGCTTCGCGGTGGGCATGTTTGCCTGGGGCTTCCTGATGTGGATTCTTCTGATTGTTATCGGGACTTTCATCAGGGGACCGGGCTGGATCTGGTTCTGGCCGGGTCAGACCTGGGATCACAATGCCGTCGTGTTCGATAAGAACGTTGACCTTCATGATTGGATTGCCACCAGTCGGATCGGCAAGGCACTGCATCTGGGATTTCTATCGGCGAATCCCTGGAAGTTTATCTTCGGCCTAATGGTGGTGAGCGGGTTTTATGTTATTGGCGCCTTGTTCTTTCACTGGCTAATGACCGTCGACTACAAGAAGCTTTCATTACGACGGCCGTGGCGCTTGTTTCCCAAGGATGCGTTTGAGCAAAAGTTGCTGGCGCGAACTAGTCTGCTGCAATACCTCACATTTCAGTTTTTCGCGGTGAGCGTACTGCTGGCGATGCCAGTGAAACTTTTGCTGCGCCTGGCCCTGACTATTAAGTACGTTTGGGTAACACCGTGGTTCAATATCTAGTTGGTCTCAAGCTTTGACTGAGTGCGGAGGAATGATCCCGAGTGGCGGACTCTACTGAAGCTACCGAATCGTTGGTAAAGAAGGAGCCCGAAGTTCCGGCCAGCGATCCGATCGTGAGCCGCTCTACCAGCGGCATCATGCTCGTCTGCGCCTTGTTGCTTACCGCGGCGCTCGCCTGGTCTCTCTACGATGAAGCCTTCGGCCAGCGTCCCTGGAAAGGTATCCAGAAGCAATTCGTCAGCCGTTACACGAAATATTTGAAGAGCATCAAAACACAGGCTGGCAAGACCGAAGCGCAGGTTAAGGAAGATCCTGAGTATCAGCAGCTCGACTCGGACGCGCAAGCCGCTCTGGAAAAAGTGAAGCCGGACATCGGAGATATTGATCATAAGGTAGTCGAAATTCAACGCCAGCTTGATGCCGTCACTGAACCGTTCCAGAATCAACGCGGCAAACTAACAGTCATCAATTACAACGTCGAGATCGCTTCCAATAGTGCAAAAGACAAATATCGCAAACAGGCCCAGGCGAAAAGGGCCGAGTTGGTCGAAGTGGATTTGCCTGCTGCGGATGGTTCTGGGAAACCAACTACCCAGAAAATGAATTACGAGCAACTCGAGAAGTTGTTCAACGATCTGCGAGATGAAAAGGCGAGACTGCTGGGACAAAAAGCTGACTTCCTCAAAGAGCCAACCGACCTTAGTAAAAAGCGCGACGATTACCTCAAGCACCACATGACCGGTTTGGGTCCGGGCCAGATCGACGGGCTGCTCCGCAAGATGGACCAGTTTGATTACTCCATTCTGCCCCATCAAATCAGCGTTAATGAATTCAATATCGTGGATCGTTGCGAAGTCTGTCACGTCGGAATTCGCGAGCCGCTTGACCTTCGTCCGGAGGATCTGGCGCCGGCTGGGCCCGGCAAGAAGCCCGACAATCTGGCGCGCGCCTTTGTTAGTCATCCGGACAAGGAGCTGCTGCAAATACATGCGCCTGATCGCTTTGGTTGTTCAAGTTGTCACTGGGGCAACGGCCGCGCGACCACCAGTGACATCAAGGGACACGGTCGACACAAATTCTGGCTCTGGCCAATGTTTGAAAAAGAAAACACGGAAGCCGGATGCCAGCAGTGTCACGCAAAGGATCGAGTCACGCAGGGAGCCGATACGCTCAATCTCGGACGCGATCTGTTCTACCAACGCGGTTGCATGGGGTGCCATCGCTACGAAGGATTCGATCGCGAAACAGACGCTCTGGGCGCGGCGCGACAAAGTATTAGCCAGCTCGAGGATCAAATTACCGCCAACCAAAAGCAGATCAGGTTAGACGAAAATCCGCCGGAGGGAACCACCGACGAAGAAGCTCAAAAGATGCTGGCTCAGTCCGAGGCTCTGAAAGTAACAAACAGCATTCTGGCGGCGCGTATCGATCAGTTGAACCTGCAGGCGAAATACTTGATGCAGGATCAGAAGAAGGTTGGACCAAACCTGAAGGATGTCCGTTTGAAATTACGCAAGGAATGGATTCCGAAATGGCTTTCAGACCCGCAGGCTTTTCGTCCCGGCACCAAAATGCCAACGTTCTGGCGCTTCGCCAACAATCCCGAAGATGGCGGGCCGCACATGCGCGATGCTGATGGCCAGGAGCAAATACAGGCCATCGCAGCTTATCTGTGGCAAGACGGCTTTGAGGGAAAGGTCCCGGAACAGCAACGCGGGGATGCCGCGCACGGCAAAGACCTCTTTGAGAGTCGCGGCTGTCTGGCGTGTCATTCAATAGGTGAAGACGAGAACAAAATCGGCGGGACCTTTGCCGCAAATCTGCAGAAGGTTGGCGAGAAGGCAAACTTCGATTACATCGTTCGTTGGGTTCACAACCCGCGCGAACGATTCGCTCCTTATTGTCCCAAGGAAAAGCGCGACCTTACAGCCGATGACTACGCCAAGCACAACCTGCCTTATGTGTTTGATACTGAGTTGCACTCGCGTTGCCCTAACGATGGCGCTGAACTGCAAGTGCAGAACATGACAGTGATGCCGAACTTTCGTTTATCGGAAACCGATGCGCGCGATATCGCCACCTATCTGTTTTCGCTGTCGTCGCCACCGCAATATGACGCCGCTTCATTTATGGACAGTCCGGAGCTCAAAGAGAAGGGTCACGCGTTAATCAAGCAATACGGTTGCGCGGGTTGTCATGAAATCAAAGGCTTTGAAGAAGAACAACGGATCGGCAAGGAACTGACTGTTGAAGGAGCGACACCGATTGAGCGTCTCGACTTTGCGCTGCTGACGAAGAAAGCCGAGGAGGGGGTCGATCCTCTGAAGTTGCATAGCGGCTTGTCAAATGAACAAACTCCCGCTCAAAAGGATGAAGAGAAACCCTGGTATAACCACAAAGGATTTTTTGAGCACAAGATCACCGAGCCGTCAATTTACGATCAGGGTAAGGAGAAGGATCCCAAGGACCGCTTGCGTATGCCGAGGCCCTATCTGACGCCGGAGTGGCGTACAGCCTTGACCACATTCCTTCTTGGCAGCGTCGGCTCTGAGGGTTCAAATGTACCGTCGTCGCTTTTCTACAATCCGCAGGACACGCGCCGACAGGATATTCAGAATGGCTGGTGGGTGATTAAGAAGTATAACTGCATGGGTTGTCACCAGCTCCAGGTGGGCCAGCGTTCGGTGGTAATGGATCTGCCTTTTTATCAAACGCCGGAAGGTAAAGATTTATTGCCGCCGCGGCTGACGAGCGAGGGTGCGCGCGTTGACCCGAGTTGGCTGTTGAAGTTTCTCCACGATCCATCGCTCAGTGGGGAGAAGACTCCGGCAGAGCAGGCCGCGATAGATAATGCTGCGCAGACCGCCAGGAACGCGAATGCTTCGCCGGCGGCGACACCAAACGCATCAGCGCCTCCCGCCGCGATCACCGGTGGGCATTTGAAGCCACAGCCGGGATTGGATCGAAATGGTGTTAGACCTTATCTGAAGTTTCGCATGCCGACGTTTACCTTATCGCCAAACGAGCTGCAGACTCTGGTGCGCTTCTTCATGGCGATGTCAGGTCAGCAGGAGCCTTATATTAAGGAGCCGCTTCAACCATTAAGCGAACAGGAGAAGTTGGTGGCCCGCCAGATGTTCACTTCAGGCACGCCTTGTTTGAAGTGTCACATTACGGGTGAACCGACACACGATGCAAGAGCCATCGCGCCAAACTTCCTGCTCGCAAGTGAACGCTTGAAGCCGGAGTGGACGTTTCGCTGGCTTTTGGATCCGTCGCAAATCAGCCCTGGCACCGCCATGCCTACTGGTCTTTTCCGGAAGGAAGGCGATCGTTGGGTTATCAATCTGCCGAATCCTCCGGCGAGTGCAAATGAATATCATGACGACCACGCGAGGTTGTTGGTTCGCTATATGATGTTGATGACGCCTGATGAGCAAAAGCGTTTGCTGGCAACGGCACCGGTGGTCCCAGCAACTGCGACGCCGCCCGCGCAAAAGGCGCAGAACAAGGCGAAGAGCAAGAGCGGGGAAACCACGCTGAACAGAATGCGGCGCCCGAAAAGACAGACGCTGGCTGCAGTCCCAGCTGCGAGGTGGAACGCACGGCCCGCAGGTATGTAATGGCATGGGCATAGTTCGACGGGTCTACTTCCAGTGGCCTCCCGTGCTAAAGTTATTCGAAAAGTGATTCTAATTTGGAGGAACCGATCATGTTTATGAAGCAGACCAAAGTCTGGCTGATTCTGACGATTGCTCTTTCGTTATTGGCACTCGCGTCAGCTTGTAGCAAGTCCTCGCCCAACGATAATGAAGCTGGACCAACAGCAACAACGGGTGGCGAAAAATATAAGGGTGATGTTGGCAGTGTCACTGGAGCCATTGCCTACACCGGCACCCCTCCCGCGCCGAAGAAAATCGACACTTCCGCTGATCCGGTATGCGGACAAAAGAATCCAACCTTGACCACTGAGGACACGGTTGTTAATAACGGCAAACTGGCTAACGTGTTTGTCTACATCAAGGATGGAACAACCGCTGCCGGAAAAAAAGTTGGCGACTATGCGTGGGAAACACCCTCGGCCGAAGTAGTGTTGGACCAGAATGGCTGCCACTACCGGCCACACGTTCTGGGTCTCATGACAAACCAAAAGCTGAAGGTGACAAACAGTGATCCAACGCAGCACAACATCCATCCGACTCCGAAGAACAATCCGGAATGGAACCAGACACAGCCAAACGGCGCCCCTCCGATCGAAAAGACTTTTTCGCGGGCGGAAGTCTTGATTCCGGTAAAATGCAACCAGCATCCGTGGATGAAGGCATATATCGGCGTATTGAAGCACCCGTTCTTTGCAATCAGTGGCGAAGACGGCAGCTTTACTATCAAGGGCGTGCCGGCCGGGACCTATACCGTCGCAGCTTGGCATGAAGGCGGCGCAACGGGAACAGAGAAGACGATGCAGGTTACCGTGCCCGCGAACGGTAGTGGTAAAGCCGACTTTGCATTTGGCGAAGCTGCTGCGGCTACGGGCCGGCCAGGTCTGGAGATGTTGCCGGCGCTTGACGTTCCCATGTTAGGCCGGCACTGAAAACATTGCCAATTGCCGATTTGCGCTTGACGGTCTTGCGTTGGTAGTCAGAAGGTGTCGGTAGTCCCATCAAGCAAACAGCCAGCATTCGAAGTTCGGTGCTTGCAATCGGCAATTGGCATTTGGCCATCGGAACTTAAATGAACAAGGGGCTCCATCGTTTCGCGCTGCTGGTAGCATGT
>WNGJ01004161.1_pt1 | contig 17370 bp, 15 predicted proteins | sample 5400611 | NCBI WGS metagenome assembly WNGJ01 (sample SAMN13153375, study PRJNA577476) | soil metagenome | isolation source: 40 cm soil or saprolite under Garry oak tree replicate 1 | place: USA:California | collected 2016-06-15 | reverse complement strand
CTACCAGCATCCGGAAGAACCAATCATCATCAGCCAGGCAGCTTCATCCGGCGGGGGAATGCTTGCTTCCACCTTGCCTGTACGAGATACTGATTATCCAGGTTATAGTGTCGCCTCCAATCGCCCAGAACAGAATATGCAGCTTCCGCTAGAAGAAGTAACGCCTGTCTCTCCTACTGTGGCTGACGTTTCCCTTAAGTTAGCATCTGCACGTCAGGCAGCTTATCCTGACCCTGTAACCGAGCAAAGAGGGGGTTCATCTTTTCTTCCTATCCTCTTAATCGGGCTGGTTGTGTTCGTGCTGCTCTTCATTATCGGCTACTTCGCCGGGCATTTTCTCGTCCCCTAAATATCCTCTATTTATGACAATGGAAACACCCGGGTCACCTTCGCGCAGCCGTGACAATAATATATAGTTGATCCATTCACAAATATTGCTTATTTTTCTTTTTTTCATTGAATAGGAACCATATATGCGCCATTTTGGGCGGTATTTTTTAGCACAACCATTGTCACCTACGTTCCGCAGTTTCGGAGAGTACTATTCCGAATTCAGATAAATTTCGAGCCAAACTGCGGAACGTGAGTGACATCGTCGTGTGAGCAAAGTCTGTTTTCTGCGTTTGTGGGCTTATGTAATAAACTCTCTGGCAAAGAAGCGCAGCGAATCCAGCTGCAAGACATCGGGGAAACCGATGATCAGTTCCTGAACTCCAGCTGCCTCAAAAGCTTCCAGGCGTTGGCGGATTGTATCCGGGCTGCCGATCAGCGCGCTATTTGCCATAGCAGCCATAGCACGGCTGCTCAGGAGGGCAACGGGGATTTTTGCCCGTGCCTGCTCATCGGTCTCGCCGATACAGCAGAAGGTGCCTGCCGTGCGGTGGATGCTTTCGTAATCGCGCCCAACGGTCGCGCAGTGGTCTTTGAGTACGGAAAACTTATGCTTGATCGCCTCCGGATCGCCAAACACGTTACAGGCATCGCCGTACTGCGCCACCAGTTTGAGAGTGACCCGTTCGCCGCTTCCGCCGATCAGCAAAGGGATATGCGGTTTCTGAACACCTTTGGGCTGGTTGATGGCTCCACGCACCTGGTAGTATTTGCCCTCGAAGACCGCCTCTTCCTGGGTCCACATAGCCAGGATCACTTGCACAGCCTCGCCGAGGCGCCGCAGCCGGTCGGGCGTGTCGGGATAGTCGTACCCGTAAGCGCGGTACTCGTGTTCGAACCAACCGGCCCCGATGCCAAAGTTGAGTCGCCCATGCGAGAGAACATCGACGGTGCTGGCCATTTTGGCGAGCAGCGCGGGATTGCGGTAGCCGTTGCAGGTGACCGTTTGCCCAATGCGGATACGCCTGGTGTCGCGCGCCACGGCTGCGGTAGTGGTCCAGCACTCAAATGTCACTTCTTGCGACAATTGCGGCCTGGTATGAAAGTGATCGACGAGCCAAGCGGACGCAAAACCCACCTCGTCGGCAGTCTGCACCACGCGCGTCATCGCCTCATAGGCTTCGACCGGGTCTTGAATGCTCGCCAGGTCCATTATCCAGCCTTGTGGCAGCGATACACCAAATTTCAAAGACATAACACATACCTCTTTCTCTTATGGTTTTTGGGTCTCTGGATCACCAACACTGATAGGTGCGTCGCTTTGGACACTCATGTGAGCGGGCGGAGGTGCAGCGTTTTGCTGTGCTTCGCGCGCTTTCAGGTGAGCAATCTTGTATTGCAACACGGTAAGGTGTTGCTCCAGTTCCTGCATGCGTTGTTGCAGGGTTTGCTGATGTTGTTCCAGCATGAGACGGCGTTCGGTGAGCGTGGCGGACCCCTGGCGACCCAGTTGAGCAAAGCGCACCATTTGCGCGCGAGGCATGCCGGTATTCCGCAAGTGAAGGAGCAAGTCAATCCAGTTGAGATCGGACTGCGTATAGCGGCGATGACCGCTCTGAGCCCTCCCGACCGGCTCAATCAGCCCAATGCGCTCATAGTAGCGCAAGGTATCGATGCTCAGCCCCGTCCGTTTCGCCACTTCCTGGATAGTCAGTTCTGTTTCCATACCACAAGTATAGAACCTGGAGTCCACTCCAGGTCAAGGGGTCCTGCATATTCCCCAAACTCTGTCAATCTAGACTGCGGAATGTAGGTTGTAAGTGGTGGAATGCGAATTTGAGATGAGGATGAGATGTAAAAAGCTCATCAATACTATGTGAAGGTGGATTAAAATCCAGCTTGGGGTTCTTCCATACCTTCGACGATGTAGGCGTGTTTCATGTTTTGGCTGTTCCAGGCAAAACCGATGTTGCCTTTTCGATCTACGATAATCAGGCCGCCGGTGCCGGTGGCTTTGGCGCCGAGGAAGGCGATGGCTGTCTCGGCTGCTTCTCGGGCTGTTTGTCCTCGTGCGACATAATCGGCGGCGCGTTTGGCTATGAGCAAGCGAGTGAAATCTTCACCGTAGCCTGTGCAGGAAACAGCGGCGTTGTCATCGGCGTAGAAGCCGCAACCTACGAGGGGCGAGTCGCCTACACGGCCAGGGTACTGGTTGGGAATGCCACCTGTTGAGGTCGCTGCAGCGAGTCTGCCTGTCATGTCGATGGCTACTGCGCCAACAGTGCCGTGTTTCTCCTCGCGCGCTTCTATAGAGGCTACCTCACGCCGGTGATGGCGAGGCTCCTCTTCCGCTTCGCCGCCTGCCTGTGCTTTGGTGTCTAGCCAGATTTGATATTGTCGCTCGGTCACCAGGTCCTCTAATTCACAGAGGTGAATGCCTCGTTCGAGTGCAAACTCCTGCGCGCCTTTGCCTACAAGTAGAACGTGGGGGCTTTCTAAAACTTCACGGGCGAGCGAGATAGGATTTTTGATGAGTTCGAGACAAGCCACGGCTCCGACCTGGAGTGTATACCCCTCCATAATGCCAGCATCAAGTTCGATATTCCCATCGCTGGTGAGGCAGGCTCCAGTACCCGCGTTAAATATGGGATTATCTTCGAGCGATCGTACCGCTGCTTCGACTGCTTCAAGCGCGGAGCCTCCTGCTTGCAAGATGAGCCATCCAACTAGCGCTGCTTCTTTGCAGCCCTCCTGGACACCTTCAGCGCGCTCAGGGGTAACAATTCCCGCGCCTCCGTGAACGATAATAGCTATTGGCATGTGCCTGATCTCCTCTCAAGTAGTATGTGGGCATTGTATCACGAAACGAGGCGAGGGCGGGGGCAAGCCTCGCCCCTACAATACACGAGATATGAGGGGAAATCGTTCCAAGTGTATGGATTATAATTAAAATAGTTCTCAAAATGATGGGTATTTTTTCTGGAAGAGGTTTGGTTGTCCTGGACATCATGACATTGACAATCCCCTCTTTTGCCTGTTACCTTTTTGGATAGAGCGTAAATTGTTTGTCCTCGCATCGAAGGAGATTCCCATGAGCCAGCCTCTTAGTGGCATACGTATACTTGACCTTTCTCGCTTGCTTCCAGGCGCTTATGCTTCACAGATGTTAGCCGATTATGGCGCTGATGTGATCAAAATTGAAGAGCCGGGGAGTGGCGACTACGGGCGTTTTATGCCTCCGCAGCTTGCTGGAGGTATGAGCCTGTACTTCGTGGCGATCAATCGCAATAAGCGCAGTATGACGCTGAATCTCAAAGCGCCAGAGGGGAGAGAGATCTTTTTGCGCATGGTGCGCCAGGCTGATGTGGTGCTGGAAAGCTTCCGGCCAGGGGTGATGGATCGTCTTGGCCTGGGTTATGAGCAGCTCAAAGAGGCGAATCCTGGAATTGTCTACTGCGGCATTAGTGGTTATGGCCAGGATGGACCGTATCGCCTGCGTGCCGGGCATGATCTCAACTATGCTGGGTACGCGGGGTTGCTCGACTACAATCGCGGGCCAGGTGGCGAACCTGCGATGCCACCAACGCAACTGGGCGATCTGGCAGGCGGCAGCTTTATGGCCGTGATCGGTATCATGACGGCACTTTTCGGGCGCACACGAAGCGGCGAGGGCCAAATGATCGATGTCTCGATGACTGAAGGTGTGATGTCACTCCTGCCCCTGACGGCAACGGCATATTTGAATACAGGAGAGGCGCCGCAACCTGGGAGAACGGCGCTTGACGGGGGACTTCCCTGCTACAATATATACGAGACACAGGACGGTAAGCATATCACGCTGGCCGCGCTTGAATACAAATTCTGGCATACCTTCTGCACACGCATCGATCATCTTGAATTGCTGCCATTCCATACACCAGTTGGCCCGATTGAGCGCAAAAAGGCGATAGATATGCTGCGCGCCATCTTCAAGACTAAAACACGCGATGAATGGCTGGCTGAACTGGCCGAAGTCGATGCCTGTGCCGGCCCGGTCTACAGTATCGACGAGGCCCTGAACGATCAACAGGCGCTAGCGCGTGGTGTGAGCGTCACTTCCGGACCGATTGGCGAAACAGGCGCATCGTTCCGCACGTTGCCGAGTTTTCCGCGCATATCGGGTGTTGAGGACGAACAACGCTATGCGCCCCCTGGTCTGGGGGAACATACTGGCGAGTTGTTGAGGCAGATCGGTTATAGTGAGGAGGAGATCGAGGGGTTTAGGGTGGGGGGGGTTGTATAAAGTGGAGATCCATGGAACCGCGTATCTGAGCCATGAAGACAGGTCGGAGGCCCGATTATCCGTAGGGGCGAGTGGTGTTGGGTTGGGAAGGGAGGGCTTTCATGGTCGCCCGTCGGGGATGGGATCCTGCATTGTTCCTTGATGTGAGCGGGATGGACGGGCAACACGCCCCACCCACGGGCGACCATGAAAGCCCTCCCAACCCCGCGTCATCCACCCTCGCCCCTACGGATGGTGATGGGCTTTTTCTGATGATGCCTATTGGCGTGCCTTTGCGGATGCCATCGGGGAATATAGTCGCCATCTTATCGGGAGGAACGAAATGAGTAAGCATCGCGATGTTGAACGGGCTGATCAGCTCATGGATGATTACCTTGAGGATTTGAAAACGATTGTTAATATTGACTCTGGCACGTTTACTAAGGCGGGTATCGATCGCGTAGGGGCGTATTTGCAAGAGAGATTTCAGACGCTGGGTTTCTCTACACGTTTCGATAGGCAAGAACAGTTTGGGGATCACCTTGTCGCTACGCATATGGGGAAGTCGCAGCGTGGCCCTCGCATAGTGCTGATCGGGCATATAGACACCGTGCTGCCCGATGGCGAGGCAGAGCGCCGTCCATTTACCATCAGCCAGCGTGATGGAATGCGTATCGCTACGGGCCCTGGTGTGCTGGATATGAAATCAGGCGTGCTGATTGGCTTGTATGCACTGCGCCTGTTGGTCGAGAGCCAGGAGGCGAATTACTCGAGCGTGACGTTCATCTGTAATAGCGACGAGGAGATAGGCTCTCCCAGCAGCAAGCCGCTCATTCAGGAACTGGCGCAACAAGCCGATGCTGTTTTGGTGCTGGAGCCTGGCCGCGCTGAGGAGACTATCGTCTCTTCGCGCAAAGGCTGCGGCCAATATCGCGTCGAGGTATACGGTGTGCCGGCCCACGCGGGTGTTGAGCCTGATCGCGGTCGCAATGCTATTCTTGAACTTTCATACCAGGTGCAGAAGATGCAGGCGCTCAACGGCACCATCCCCGGAGCGACACTTAGCGTTGGCATTATTCGTGGTGGTGATCGCACCAACGTCGTGCCCGATTACGCCTACTTTGACATGGATGTACGCACAGCCGATCAGGCCAGCGCCAAAGCATTGGAAGCCGCCATGCGCCAGGTCACGTATCAAAACAAGCTGCAAGGAACACGCATCAAACTCAGCGGCAGCATGCTCTGCCAGCCCTTTGAACGCAACAAACAGAATGCCCATCTCGTCGAACTGACAAAAGAAGCAGGCTACGAACTTGGTTTAAAGATCCAGGATACCGGCAGCGGAGGCGCCTCCGATGCCAATACCACTGCCGCGATGGGCATTCCCACGCTGGATGGCCTGGGTGCAGGTGGTGGCCTTGCCCATAATCCGGGGGAGTTTATTGAGCTGGATTATTTGCCGACGCGGGTGGCATTGGTGGCGGGGTTGGTGAGGAGGATTGGGGGGTGAGGCGGGCATCTTAATGTCCACCGGGGCGGATCAATCGGCGGTGCGCACGATGAATCGGCGCCTACGGAGGGAGAGGCTTGCCAAAGGAGTTACAATGAGATCATGATGTCAATAATTCATAATAGAAAAACCTACTTGTATATCGCTCTTCTTCTACTTCCCATCATCGTAATTACTGCTTTGTATCGACATACAACACCAAATACGTCAGGAAATGCTTTCACTTATACACCACATCAACAAAAAGCAAACTACCATGTGGCAGGAGGTATGATCACCTTTACACCGGGTGCTATCCCTTTCTCAGCTCAAGAGATTGGTAATCCAATGCGTGGCCCGGAATATTATGGTACAGAGCAACCGCCTCCTGATTTCCCCCTCGTCCAGTATTCAAAACGGCTCTGTTGGAGCGATTTCGAGCCCCTTGAAGGCCAATATGATTATTCAATTATTGACAATGGTGCAGCAATTGCCAAAGCACATGGCGGAACATTTGGGTGGCGTGTTATGCCCATCAATGGCAGCGATAATAATTGTTTACCCGACTATCTAAAAGCAGTTGTCGGAGGTCCTATACCGGATTTTAACAACCCCTTTTATTTACAACGCGTTCAAGCAATGGTAACGGCATTTGCTCAACGCTACAACGATGATCCCCGAGTTGATCTTTTAGATATGAGTTACTATGGGTGTTACGGTGAGTGGAATGAAGCTTGCGCGGATTTTGGCAATAACGCCATGACTGAAGCGAACAAACAAAAGCTTATTGACATTCAATTTCAGGCATTTTCGAACAAACGCTTTCTTATGCTAACACATGACCAGGTCGCACTTGATTACGCCTTAAATGCCCAACGTCCCAAACCTACTGGAGTCCGTATCGATTGTCTGGGTTTTGATAATCTGGGTAGCGCACGAGCTCATCTGGATGGAAATCCTATTGAGCATAATCAATGGCAAATTGCACCGCTCTTTTTCGAATATTGCAGTGGTGCAAATTATGCGCTCGCTGTACAAGACGTGAAAAAATATCATGCATCACTGATAGGTGACGGCGATGGAAACTTGCAAGATTTTGCTAACTACAGTGCTATCGATCAAAGGAACATACTACAGGCCTTTAAGGAGGCAGGGTATCGATTTGAATTAAATGCGCTCACTCTTCCAACTCAACTGACAGCCGGTACGCCCTTTACGGTTATCAGTCAATGGACGAATGTCAATACTGCACCTGCCTACATTCACTGGCGTGTAATGATACAGCTAAGAAACGCATCGGGGAATATTGTCTGGCAGGGAATTTCTCTTCTAGACTTAACGAGACCATTTTCCGCGGACTCGCTGGGGAATGATGCAAAAACCATTACCGATACGTTCACCCTCCCCAATACTGTCGCTAATGGTAGTTATAATGTGTACACACAAATTCTTGATCCCGGTGCATATTATCCGCCATTGACGCTAGCAAATACAGGAAAGATAAGTGATGGCAGTTATTGTTTGGGAACAATAGGTATAGGACAACCGCCCAGGGGAAATGTTCAATGCGCTGCCTGAGGGGGCCGATTTATCATCGTATCCAACGAGGGCCGATACATCGGCGCCTACGGGTACTGATGCAAATTCGTGAAGAGAAGTCATAACTATTGCTTTCTTTTTCTATTATGTATTGAATAGGCCACAGATAGGCCACATTTTGTGGGGTATTTTTTAGCACAACAATTGGTTTGGTGTATGCATGTTTGTTGGTTGTTAGAATGCGCCGTTTGTACTGTTCATACCGTTTATGCCGTTGGTACCGTTTGTACCGGGCGACCGCGAGGGTCGCCCCTACATTTCATGTAGGAGTGGACGGGCGACGTGGGCCGATAATGGAGTTTCAAAAAATAATCCGGATATTAGGAACAGCCACCGAGGGCCGATAAATCGGCGATGCGCACGATAAATCGGCGCCTACTGAATGCAGGATGAGTTTGTTAACGTGGATCAGTAATAGACGCCAGGGGAGAGGTGGCTTAGTGTTGCGCTCGTTGCTTAGCTATCTGCTACTCCACCAGCTCCACCGCGTGCTCATCGGGCATCCTTTCAATACAGAAAGAAGCCAGGCTGTGACGCTTACTGAAGTCAAGGACGCTTTGTTTCGAGACTATGTGCAGGGTGATAACCGCAGTTATGCATCTACCTGCCAATTACATGTTTCATTGTCCCTGCTCATTGTCACAGCCTGGTCGGTGTGCAATTATCATTGAGTGGCATTTTCTCCTAGTGTTTGGTTGGAGGGAGGGCGCATAGAGCGCCCTCCCTCACCCTGGCACTTTACTAAGCAACTGATGGTGTCAGGAGTTTCACTCACTCTCCTTCACTGGTCTCCCACCCCCTCACTCTTCCCAAGTTTCCCGGGATTGCCTTGAGAAGCCATTGATGAAGTCTAAGACATGGAGCCAGTAGCACTATATGGTGCTACTCACCTCGCCCGCTTCCGTCTCAACACGTGACCAACGAGGAGATCTAGTAGAAGCATACGCTTTGTATCTCACATTCTGTTCTCAAAAGGGGGAGTAGTCTCACAATGGTGTCACAAAAAGAGATCCGCGGTGGAGTCGGTAAGAAGATAAGGCTGTAAGTGGCGATTCATCGCGCCTACGCCTGTGGGGGACATAAGTTACATATGAACTTTGCCAATGTGCCATCAGCGGAGTAAAACGATGAAACTCCCCATAGAGCTTCAAATGGAAATTGTCGATAACCTCACTGCAGCGACTAAAATGGCAACAAGCGTCGGGGTCATGGTTCCGTAGCTCTTTCTGGCATCTCTAATGTATGCATATCTTGTTTCCTTTCCTGGCCATTTTTTATGTAGTCTGATGAAGTGCTGCTTTGCTGTGGGGAAGCACTTGGACCATAGCATTCTCGATAGAGGAAAAGTGGAATCCACTCTATACAATAAAATGGTTGCAGTCTTTTTCCTAAAGAAAGTACTTGGCCTTCATCTTTTTGCAAGTAACTTCTTAAAGTGATGTATGGTTGGTCCAGTTTGATGCAACGAGATTTGCCCGATATGAATGTCAAGGTCTAATAACGGGAGGAGTGTTCCATTCTGGAAAGCTCTATTCTGCAACCCTCAGCTCACGTATTATACGGGCCGGAATACCACCCACTATTGTGTTAGCGGGTATATCGTGGGTGACTACTGCGTTCGCCCCTATCACAGCATTATCTCCAATGTGAACCCCTTGTAAGATAGTGGCCTTTGCGCCCACCCATACATTCTTACCAATGGTAATCGGTTTTACTACAAAGCCACGCAAGGGAAGTGGCTCAGAACTAGAGCCAATAACATGATTCTCGTCGTGAATCGAAGCCCCTTCACCGAACATGGAATAGTCACCGATGCTCAGTCCACCATGAACTGAAACGTAACAACCTCTATTAAACCAGACCCTATCACCAAATGTAACGTTCCCATAAAATACACCACTAAAGTCTCGCGTGAAGTTTACACCGCGTCCAAAGTGGATATTTGCATTGGGACCTACGTCTATTTGACTACCGCGGCCAAGGTAAAAGAGACCAGCGTGCAGATTCCGGTAGCGAAGTTGCATTACGATAGACCGACAAAATCCTCCCAGATTGCGGCGGTAGCGGAGTTGCGTCACGATAGACCGGGAAAGTTTCTCCAGCTTACGTATTAACCCAAACAAGGTCATACTAGTGTTCCTCAGTGTAGGTGCATATCATCACAAAAATATTGCTCGCCGTTTGTTTTGTCCTGTAAATTTAACTACGTATCCTTTACGTGGCGGTTGCGCGAAACATAATACGTCCCATCATAGAATGCAAATTGAACCGGTATACTAGACGAGAATAGAGTTTGGGAAACCAATGCAATTGCCTCGGAAGAACATAGCGATACTCTATCCAATTATCAAAACAGCGAAATTCAACATCATCAAATCCTGTACGAATGAGTATGTTTCGCATAGCACGAAAGCTATTTACCCGATAGAAAGTAGGAAAATGATACGCCTCTTTTGCTTGTTTTCCTATTAGCCTGTCAAGCAACCATTCATTAATCTTCAAAGTCGAAGTGATTTTAGTTGCTAGTCCGAAATAATGCCACATATTAGGAGTAACCGCAAAGAAACATCCCCCTGGTTTTAGTAGATGCCTACATGCTGAAAAGAATGCATCTGGATTAGCGACATGCTCCAACACCATTGTACACACAAGTATATCAAATTTCTCGTGTGTTCCCGGAGCAAAGTTCTCTAGTGAGATTTGATACCTTTCATGCACTGATTGATTGAAAAGAATATCCTCTGAAAGGTCAATGCCGACTAAACGCATGACACGAGGTTGGATAGAAGCATCTATCTGGTTTTTGTCTTTCCCTGCGCCAATATCAAGCACGCATGCATCAGAGGTACAATACTGAGTAATCCAATCAAGAAAAGCGCTCTTGAAGTATGAGCTTGCGGGCAAAATACTCAGCAGAGCTTTGCGCCTGTCAGGTTTTCTCTTAGATACTCGGTATTTAACAGACATAGTCAACACCTTCGTTCAAATCAGGAAGTTCACACTTTGCGAACATAGTAGAGGCGGTTGAGCAAACCATGTTCGGAGATCTCAGCTAGATGTTTCTTTACAAAGATATCCACTCCCTGCTTTGCTCCCTTAAACTCAGGGGAGTGGTAATCATCGAAAAGAAGGCATCCACCAGTTGAGAGTTTCGGCCATATGGCCTCAGCCGCGTACACGAGGCTTTCCCTCAAATCGCAGTCGATCAGCCCCAGACAGAAAGGACCAGACAGGTTTGGTAAAGTATCCCGAAAATACCCCTTGACAGGAATAACCGCATTTTGGAACCCTAGAGCAGCGATTTTCTTTTGCACATATTGGTATGAAGTAGAGGTAAAGGACTTGTTCGTTGCCGTGGTTAACCTTGCCTTTTGTTCCTGTTTCAATTCAGCCCGGTCAAAACCTTCAAAGGAATCGCAAGCAAGAATTTTCTTGTTAACCCCTTGGGTTTGCAGATACTTCGCCATGATGATGCTTGCACCGCATCTTGAACTGCCACACTCGATAATTTCTCCTTCAACATTCAGAACAGTCACCAATTGGGATAACAGTTCGTCTATTCCTCCTGCCGTTAAAAGAGTTGTTTCATAGAATACAAGCTTGGTTTGGTACAGAAAGGGGAATCGAAGCAGAACTGCGTTAAGCAACCCTGGCGGAATAGCATGTTTGAGCCTGACCTTCAATGAATGTTGCAATTTACACCTCATCATCTTCTTCGCTCACTTGATTGGCGATCATTCTGTATCTCATTGTAGAGACGAATAAGTTTAGGTTTCTCTTTTTCCCAGTTAAATTCGTTTTGGGCTGCGTCCAGCGCATTACGGTGCATGCTGGCAAGAGCGGCAGAGTCTGCTAACATGGTATTGATAGCTGCACCAATAGCTTCGGATGCCAGGGAAGGTAGAATCTGTCCGATATTATGGGTTTTGAACACATCTATCACTGCGTCAAGTGATGATGTAAGTACAGGCAAACCTGCCATCAAAAACTCAAAGAGTTTATTCGGCAGGCACATTTGAAAATTTAGTGAGTAATCCGGTTGATATGTAATCAAACCTATATCTGCTGAAACTATCCAATCAAGCAACTCCTCATATTGGACGTGAGGGATGATTTTGACACGATCGTCCAACTTTTCTCGAGCAATGAGGTCTCTAAGTTGCGACGATGCATCTCCCGCCCCTTTCCCTTTCCCCATCATCACGATCACGATGTTCGGATCCAGGAACGCTGCTGCTTGAACTAGTTTATCGAGCCCACGACCATATTGCAAATAGCCCTGGTAGAGTGCGATACGCGTATCGGAACGAAGATTTAGATGTTGTCGCAATAGATCATTCTTTGGAACAAAACGATAAGGAGGAACATTGCGAATGAGGGATACTCTTGCAATATGATAGCACTCACGAAGATTCTGCTCGTAGAAAGGAGCAGCACCAATACCTCCAGCGCAACTTGATAGCATATGTGAGAGAAGAGGTGTCAGCAAAATGCGTAACCAACGCCGTCGTGAACCATCAAGTTCAGATAAAGGTAGTTCATGTGCATCAAAGATGAGTGGCTTACCACGCAAGCGCGCCGCAATATAACATGTAGGAAGAGCCGTAGCATCATGTGCATGATAGAAATCCGCGGGGGTTCGTAGGACATGCAGCGTGCTACGTATAAATAGTAGCAAGGCTTTGAGGATTGCCCATAGTTTGAAATTGGTCGCTATAAACGCACTAGCTACTTTCACATGTTTTACAGAGATACCATGGATATCTTCAGTAGACTGCGAGCACTTATCTACAACATCAACGACGCAAACAGCGAAACCCGCTTGTGATAATGCGCTAGCTGCACGCATCACACGAGCATCCATTCGGAGTGTGTTTAATACAAACATACACACTCTACCGGAATATGAGTTAAGGCTTGCGTTTTTAGCTTCATAAACGTCCAATTTTAACGCTGTTTTCATGAAGTAACCTCGTATGTAATTATTGATGCATTGCTAAGTGTAGATGTGGCATGTAGCTTATGGCTCAAAATCTATTCGATAGGCGTTATTTTGTCCGCTTCACCTTTTGCTTTGAAAGTATTGCTTCATAGAGATGAAGCAATTTTTGGCTTTCCTTTTCCCAATTGAACTCCTGATGCGCAACTGCTAAGGCATTCGCACTCATACGGGCAAGACTATCATGATCTGCCAGCATCGCATTGATTGCTGCACCAACATCCTGGGGTGCAAGCGATAATACAACCTTTCCAACGTCATATGTTTTGATCACTTCTACAATGGCATCTAGCTCTGAAGAGAGTACAGGCAGACCGGCCATCAAATATTCAAAGAATTTATTCGGTAGACATTTTCGGATGCTCAATGAATAATCTGACGGCAGAAGAGTTAGACCAATATCTGCAGACGCTGTCCAATGTAAAAGCTCTTCATAGGGAACGGGAGGGAGAATCTTTACGCGATCAGCAACTCCCTCACTTGCTATGTGAGATTGAAGCAGAGCAGGTGTTTCGGTGTAGCCCTCACCCATCATCACGATCACAATGTCTTTTTCTAAAAACGGTGTCGCCTGAATCAGTAGATGCAGTCCACGATTCGGTTGTAAATTTCCTTGATAGAGCGCGATTCGTACATGTGGGCCGAGACCAAGGCGTTTATGAAACCGATTACACTTTGTAACTGCCTTAAAAGGAGGCACATTTCGAATGAGCATCACATCTTTGGCGCCATAAAGCTTCCCAAGCTCCTGTAGGTATAGAGGTGATGCTGTAATGTATCCAGCGCAATGCGATACTAGATGTTTAATAAGCTGGCTTGCCAGGATTCTCAATCTGGACCAGCGTGCATAGCTTGGGTCAGTTAAAATTAGCTCGGGAGTATCAACAATGAATGGCTTACCTCGTAAGCGTGCCGCAATGTAACATGCAGGCAAAGCCCTTTCAACGTGAGCATGATAGATGTCCGCTTGCACCTGCAATAATTGAATGGTGCCATAAACCATTATCATTACTAATTTAACGAGAAACCAGGGCTTGAAGCGCGCCGAAACAAAATAACTCGGCATGAAAATATGTTTCAAATGAACGCCGCTAATATCTTCCTCTGCTGGTCGCGTACGATCGCTCATAACATCAACAATCGTGACGTTAAATCCTGCTTCCACGAGTGTAATTGCGTCACGCATGACACGAGCATCAGTCCTATTTGCATAGTGCATACAAACCCTGGTGGGTTCCCTGATTGAGAATGTATCTTGTGTTTTCCGTTTCTCTACGGTTGGCATAGATTTCATAGCGATCCTTCTAAATTTATTTAAACGGTCATGTTGTAGGAAATATATGTTTGGGCTGGATCATGCATAAGCTTTCTTCCCTCTTTTACGAAGAGCCACCTGTGTATACCTGAATATTTTTTTGAGCTTCTTTATTGAAACTCCTCCAAGTAACATCAAGAATACACCGTAAAGAATAAGGGTACCTATCGAGATACTCCACCTTATCATTGGTCTCTCGGTATGAGCCAATAAACTGCTTCCAACATAGAGAGCAACTCCAATAAGCAGCCTGATGATAAAAAGGCCAATTTCGAATGTAACAGGATATATTCTTTGATTCACAACATAGGTAATCAAGACAAGTAGCATGTAGGCGAGGAGTGTTGAAACAGCAGCTCCCAGAGCTCCATAGTGAGGAATAAAATACATATTGAGAAGTACATTTACTGATGCAGCAATGAGCAAATACAGAAATTCCAATATGGTTTTACGGCGGATCAAAACTCCAATTGCGAAGAAATAGTAAACACCTAATAACATTGTCGATAGAGTAATGATGGGGATAATAATTGCTGTTGCCTGATAGGCAGGTGGGAAGAACAACTCGAGAACAACTGTACTGAGAAGTGAAAGAGCAAAAGTAGCGAAAAATAAGATAGTGCTATACCAACGGAACACAAGTCGAAAGATATGGGCTGCTTCCTCTCTTTTAGCAATAGCATACATTACAGGGATCCATGCTAATCCAAAGGGTGCCAGAAACAGTGGATTCAATACCGAGCCTAAGGTGTAAGCGACGCTATAGCTTGCCGTTTGGGCTAATGACCCAAAGTGGCTGAGCAGATAGCGGTCTGAAAGTTGTAGTACCCAGGCTGCTATGGAACTGAAGATAGTTGGTACTCCAAAGAAGAGCATATTTCGCATAATATCGGACCGTAGATGTAAGCTCTTTCGACGAAGAAGGAGTAGAAGCCACCCACCAGCACAATATTAGTACCCAGGATAAGTAGCACATTGATTATGGACAAAGCTGAATAAAATATCGCACGCTTTTCTGCTCGCAACCATGAGATCCCAGGCACGGTAAGATTCTCCAAAATGATAACCAGAGCAGTAAGTCTTACAGACTCACTGAATGCTGGGCTATTGAAGAGAACCTCCGACAACCATGGAGCTGCTACCATTATTACAACGGCAATAGGTATGGAGACCAACGTCAACAGAATGATAGAAACAGAAAGGACACCTGCTCGATCGCGTGTTGTTTCGTAATCGCCGTTGTAGGCTCGGAAAAAAGCCGGGCTTATTCCAAGCTGTGTTATTATCGTAACAAGATCAATAATAGTATACAAAACAGCAAGGGCACCAAAATCTCTTCTGGATAACTGATGAGTTAAAAATGGTGTAAGTAGAAGGGAAATCAGTGGAGATGCGAAAGCTCCCAGGGCATAGATGCCAGAGGTTTTGATCATTTCAAGCGCAAGTGAAAGATAGCTCCCACTATCTGCCGTTTGAGAAGTTGATACGCTTACCGGGTTGGCAGCCCTTCCTGGCCCTGCTATCACAGGCAGAATCCAGGTCGGTTGATCAGCGATCGATATACCGTTAAAGATCGGGTGCGATGAATGGGATAAAACTGATGTAGTTCGTATTCCTATCTGAGCCGGTAGCTTCTGTGTTGGCAGCTGTGCTATATNTATATCGACAATAGGCAACTCAGGTGTCACAACCTCATCTATTCCTGTGGTACCGGCATAAGTTTCAAACCTTACACGATAACTTCTCATTCTACCCAACGAAGGCGTCAGCTTGTCCGTCATCCTCATTTCATATTCACTCATATCACTTCTAGCGCGAAACTTGCTTTGCCCTGTACATTTAAGATACCTCTGACTGGGTAGGGATTACCCCTCCCGACTTATCGACTGCTGGCGTTGACTGTTTGGGCAGGCAAGACCCAATGAACGGTGAGGCAACAAGACCAGCGATCAGCCAGCCGAGGCTGACTGTTCCTGATGGACCTGTCCAACCATCAATAGTCAAACTACTCATACTTAGCGCTATGAGAGCGGCTATTCCTCCTCCAAGTAGAGGGCGATAACGAGTATCTATAGTCCGCCAGTTGCGCCAGGAACGCCAAAATGCATAACCCAAAAGTAAAAGAAATACCAGCATGACAGGTATACCCGCCATTGCTCCCCACTGCAGGTAGGAATTATCTGGCTCAATTAAAGGCACAATCTGTGCAGGTACGCGGAAAGGATTCGAACCAAACATATATGCCTGATTACCCAGGCCAACCCCAAACAGTGGAAACGCTTCGATGACCCGAATAGCCGTTTGCCAGCTTGCTATGTGCAGTGAGGACTCGTTCCGAGCGCTAGCATGAGATAGTTGCATTGCAAGCTGCGATGGAAAAACGGTGAACACTATCACTGTCAAGGCAACTATCAATATGAGTAACAACACACTATAACGTCTACGCCCCGCTAGGAACATGAAGGCAAGGATACCTGCGAATTCGGCTATCCACGAGCCAGTGCTATATGTAAACATGAGTGCCAGTAGGATCAACAGTATTTCTAAAAGATAGATTATCTTTGCCCAAAACTGCTTACTTGCAATAAATAAGCCTAATGGAAGAAAAAAGCTGAAAGCAAGAAAGGTGCCGTTTCCGTTCGGATTTCCGAAAAATGAACCGGCGCGAGAGACACCTGCCCCCGCTATTTGCAACGAGTTTTGGACAAGTTGAAAGCCCGAGTTTTGGGTAATCAACGCTTCAGCTCGTGTGGATTCAAACAAAAACTTGCCCGTGGTTGCTTCGATGATAGTATGTATGGCGATGAACGTCGCAAAAACAGCCAGCAATTGAAACACATGCTGCACAACCGTAATATCTTTTGCGATGATGTTACCAAGCCAGAACATCAAGAATGCACTGAAAACGAGACTAGGATAGAAGGTGTCAGCGTCGTAGAGGTTGAGCCTGCCACCATTAATCGCAGGATAGATTGCCAGGGTGAGAAATAATCCCCAGAGCCAGAATGGTCGAGGCTTAACCCAGGGATGATCGGCAGAACGCCTGAAGTAGCAGACAAAGAGAAATACCAGACCCATCAGCACTGAGACCAGGCGCAAGGCGAGATACCAGTCAACTAATATATGAACAGCGATGATCAGCATCACCGTGAGTTCATCCCATCTGAAGAGCATAATAAGCAACATCATTAAAGCGCCTGCAACGGCAATACCATATGCCAGGTTTGATGCGCCTAAGACTGCTCCCAGGAAAAGCGCGGCTAACAATGCCAGGATTAAGCAAATCAGCAAAGGAGAAAATTGTACTCTCTTAGTTTCCCCCCATCGGGATAGCTGTGCTACGCTTTTCATGATGTTTGTAACCTTTTTTCCATACT
>WNGJ01012588.1_pt1 | contig 17375 bp, 20 predicted proteins | sample 5400611 | NCBI WGS metagenome assembly WNGJ01 (sample SAMN13153375, study PRJNA577476) | soil metagenome | isolation source: 40 cm soil or saprolite under Garry oak tree replicate 1 | place: USA:California | collected 2016-06-15 | reverse complement strand
CCGCTCGGTCTCGGCTACGATCCGGGCTCGGAGTGGTGCCGGAAGCTCGGGCGTTTCGTCACCGAGAGAGACTCCTGGTCGGAACTCGGGGGTGCGCCCATGTCGAAGACGGCCGCGTTCGTCCAGCATTCGATGCGCCGGGGACTCATCGCGCGCTGACCATGCCGGCGGACTTTCGATCTCCCGCGTTCTTCGCTCGCATGGCCGGTGTCGCGGCGGTCTACTTCGTCGCAGGCAAGATCGGCCTCTCTCTCGCTCTCATCCATCCGAGCGCCAGCGCAATATGGGCCCCCTCCGGGATCGCGCTCGCCGCGCTCTTGCTCATGGGCGTCCGCCTGTGGCCCGCCATCTTCGTGGGGGCCTTCCTCGTGAATGAGACCACCGCGGGCTCGCTGGTCACCTCGCTCAGCATAGCCTCGGGCAATACTCTCGAAGCGGTCGTCGGATCGTACCTGGTCACCCGCTTTGCTCACGGCCGCAAGTGCTTCGATCAGGTCGGGGGCATCTTCAAGTTCGCCGCCCTCGCCGGTCTGTGCAGCACGACGGTCAGCGCCACGATCGGCGTGACGAGCCTGAGCCTCGCGGGATTCGCGCCGTGGGCCGGCTACGGCTCGATCTGGCTCACCTGGTGGCTGGGCGATGCCACGGGCGTGCTCGTCATCGCCCCGCCCATCGTCTGCTGGGCTTCCGACCACTCCCTCGCCGATCTGCGCCGCCGCTATCTCGAAGCGGGATCGCTCCTGCTGGCCGTTGCCGCCACCGGCATCATCGTGTACTTCGGGCTCATCCCGTTCCCGGAGACCGGCTTTCCGATGCGGTTTCTGTCCATCCCAGTCCTCCTGTGGGCGGCCCTCCGCTTCGGCCGCCGCGAGGTGGCGACTCTCCTCGCGCTGCTCGCGGCCACGGCCATCGTGGCCATCCTTCGGGGCCACGGCTCGTCACCGGCCGTGCCGGAGAACCAGCTGTTTCTGCTGCTGCAGGTGTTCATGAGCGTCATCAGCGTGACCATGCTCGCGGTGGCGACGCTCTTCGTCGAGCGCAAACGGGTGGAAGAGGCGCTTCGGCGAAGCGAGGAGCGCTACCGCATTCTCGCCGATACCGTGCCGGTGATCGTGTTCTCGACGACGGGCGACGGCCGCGGGACCTATTGCAATGAGCGATGGTTCGAGTACACGGGCATGACACCGGAGGCGTCACGAGACCGCGGCTGGATCTCCGCCGTGCATCCCGACGATGCGCGGATGCACGAGGCCGACTGGCCCCGGCAGCTGGCCCAGGGCGAGCCCTTCCGCCTCGAGGTCCGCCTCCGCCGCGCCGACGGACTCTATCGCTGGCACGCGATCCGCGGCGTGCCCTGGCGAGACGGGCGGGGGGACATCGCCAGGTGGATCGGCACCTGCACCGACATCGAAGACAGGAAGCGCGCGGACGCGGACCGCGAGAGGCTGCTCAGCAGCGAGCGCTCGACACGGGTCGAAGCGGAATCGGTCTCGTCGATGCTGCAGCGTCTCCAGATGGTCATGGACGCCGCGCTGCCCGAGGTGGGCCTTGAAGATCTGCTGCACGCGCTCCTGGGACGCGTGAGGCTCGCCCTTGGGAGCGACACGGCCACCGTCCTGCTCCTGGACGGCGGCGGTCAGCTGCTCGTGCCCATCGTCTCGGAAGGTCTCCAGGCGGAGAGTGGTGAAGCGATACAGATCCCCGTGGACAGGGGGGTCGCGGGACGGATTGCCGCGAGCGACGACGGCCTCATCATCGACGATCTGGCCACGGTGGATGTGGTCAATCCCCTTCTCAAAGAGCGGGTCACGTCGATCGTCGGCGCCCCGTTGAGGGTCGATGGGCGGTTGATCGGCGTGATGCACGTCGGCAGCCGGAATCCGCGCCACTTCACCAATGACGACCTTCACCTGCTGCGGCTCGTCGCCCATCGGGCGGCGCTCGCGATAGAGCGGGCACGTCTCCACGAGACGGAGCGAGCGGCGCGGGTCGAGGCCGAAGCGGCCAGCCGGGCCAAGGACGAGTTCCTCGCCATGCTGTCCCACGAGCTCCAGACTCCCCTGAGCGTCGTGTTGCTGTGGGCGACTCTGCTCCGGTCCGGGGGACTCGACCAGGCCGGCGTCGCGCGCGCCCTCGACATCATCGAGCAGAATGCGCGTGCCCAGAATCAGATGATCGTGGATCTCCTGGACGTGAGCCGGATCGTCGCGGGGAAGCTCACCCTGCACCCGCAGCGGATCGATCCGGCGCCGGTCATCGAGACCGCGATCGAGTCCCTCCGTCCCATCGCGGAGGCCAAGGGTATCTCGATCAGCGCGCAGGCCGATTCAGACATCGGTGTCATCGTCTGCGACGCGCAGCGACTCTCCCAGATCATCTCCAACCTGCTCGGGAACGCCATCAAGTTCACCCCCAACGGTGGTCGAGTCGAGATCGCCCTCTCCCGGGTCGGCAACCAGGCCCGCCTCACGGTCACTGACACGGGATACGGAATCAGCCGCGAGTTCCTCCCGTACGTCTTCGAGCGGTTCCGGCAGGCCGACACCGGCTTGACGCGGAAGCACGGGGGCCTTGGCCTGGGACTCGCGATCGTGCGTCACCTCGTGGAGTTGCACGGGGGAACCGTGTCGGCAAGCAGCGACGGAGAAGGCAAGGGCGCCATCTTCACCGTGCTGCTGCCCGTCAGCGGTCCCGGCATGGCATCGTCGCTGTTGTGATCCAGCGGCCCGAGCCGATCGGGCTCCTGCCGCGCGATGCCTGGAAGCGCCCGCCCATATATAAGTCTTACCTCTGGACCCGGTAAACTTGACGCGGGAGGGACTCGTCGAAGAACTCCCATTTTCCCTTCCTCGGTAGTCTTTCCAGGAGATTGCCGACCCGGGGCCCCTCAACCGGCGCGGCATTGAAATTGCGTCCTTGTACCGCGGGAGGATCTTGTTCATGCCGACCGCGGGTTTGCTTGCTTCGGACCGGGCCGCGCGAGGGGGCGCGAATGGCGACTCCTTGAAGAGGCGCCGGCGCCACCGGAACGCGCTCGTCCAGATGACGCGAACGGGCATCCCGTTCCTGGTGGGTGGAGGTTATGCGCTGAGGCACTATACGAAGGGCGTGCGGGGCACGAAGGACCTCGACGTATTCGTCTGCCGGCGCGACGCCCTCGCGCTGCTGAGAGCGCTGTCGGCCGGCGGATTCAAGACGGATCTGACCTTTCCGCACTGGCTGGGGAAAGCGCGCTTCGAGGGCGACCACATCGACGTCATCTACAGCTCGGGCAACGGTGTCGCCGACGTCGACGGGGCCTGGTTCACTCACGCCGTGCCCGCGACCGTGCTCGGCGTGCCCGTGCGCCTGTGCCCACCCGAGGAGATGATCTGGTCGAAGGCATTCGTGATGGAGCGCGAGCGCTACGACGGCGCGGACATCTCGCACCTGATCCGGGCCTGCCACGGGCCGCTCGACTGGCGCCGCCTCCTGGCCCGGTTCGGTCCCCACTGGCGGGTCTTGCTCAACCATCTGACACTCTTCGGCTTCATCTATCCGGGCGAGCGCGCCTGCATTCCGTCGGGCGTCATGCTCGCCCTGTGCCGACTGCTCGAGCGAGAATCGCGCCAGCCACCACCCTCCGCCCAGCGCCTCTGCCGGGGCACGCTGCTCTCGCGGGAGCAATACCTCACCGATGTGTCGCGCTGGGGCTACGCGGACGGGCGCGTCGCTCCCCATGGGCCAATGACCGCCGAGGACGTCGCGCACTGGACCGCCGCTATCGAGGCGGAAACGGAGGGACAGGATGAAGGTCGCGACGGTCGGTGACCTCCACTGCAAGAAGACCTCCCGGGGCGCCTTCGAGCCCCTCTTTGCCGCCATGGGTGCCGCCGCCGACGTGCTGGTCCTGTGCGGGGATCTGACCGACTACGGGCTTCCGGAGGAAGCCCGCGTGCTCGTCAAGGATCTCGGCGCCGCCAAGGGCGTTCCGGTGGTGGGAGTTCTCGGGAATCACGACTACGAGTCCGGCGAAGCGGAACAAGTCAAGGCGATCTTCGGCGAAGCCGGCGTGCAGCTCCTCGATGGCGACGCGTGCGAGATCCAGGGCGTCGGCTTCGCCGGCGTCAAGGGCCTGGGCGGCGGTTTCGGGGTGCGCGCGCTCCAGCCTTGGGGTGAGGAGATCATCAAGCGATTCGTGCGAGAGACGGTGGACGAGGCGCTCAAGCTCGAGTCGGCTCTCGCCCGGCTCAGGACCACGCAACGCGTGGCCATCCTCCACTACTCGCCGATCCAGGAGACCGTGAAGGGTGAGTCGCCGGAGATCTTTCCCTACCTTGGATCGAGCCGCCTCGAGGAGCCGCTGCTCAGGTATCCGGTGAGCGTCGTCCTCCACGGGCACGCTCACCACGGACGACTCGAGGGACGGACACGGAACGGCGTCCCCGTCTATAACGTCTGCGTGACCGTGCTCGAGAGAGCGGCCCCCGGCCACCTGCCGTACTGGCTGGTCGACCTGGACCATGCCAGCACGGCGGCGCCGGATGCCGGGGTTCAGCCCCTCTCCGAGTCCCGGGAGACCCGCGGTTAGGAGCGGGCTCTCAGGTACGGATCGCCCGACAGGTAGAGGGCCCGGAACCCGCTGTCCACGATCGTCGGCGCGGTATCTCTCAGGGCGGCCTCGCTGCCGTAGCCGTAGTAGTGGGCGAAGCCACCCTCGTCGAGGCGGGCGAGCAGCCGCGAGCCACTCTCCTCGATCAGGAGCAGCACGCGCCGGGAATCGCAGGCGCCGGGGAAGCAGCCGGTCACCGCGATGTAGTCCGTGCCTCCAATGCGAACCTTCCGTACCGGCCCACCCTGATCGAAGTACACGGCGGCGCCGGGAGTGAGCTGGCCGCCCGCGGACGTCGCCGGCATCCAGTCCGGCCCGAAGAGCGCGTGGATCTTGTCAGCCATCTCCGGGTTCTGCAGCACTTCGGCGGTGGTGCCGCCGTAGGCCAGCGTCCGCGAATCGGTGGGCAGGACCTGAGCCGAAGGCGGAACCGGTGCGCCGCGCGGTGATGCAACGGTGCAGCCCGCGGCGGTGAGAAGGGCCAGAGAACAGAGTGCAAGACAGATCCCCGGATAGCTGTTCCATTCACGAGCACGCAGGTGGCGCATGGGATCCTCCTCTTGTTCAGTTCAGCCACGTGTCTGTCCTTGAGGTGGGCAACCTTCGTGCCACGGGTATCGGAGGCCCCATACGCGGTGACGCGCATGGTTTCTGCCGGGTTATGCGGCAACATGCGGCCATCGACAATCTGTGTCGTCGCTCCTGCACCGGTAAACGTTACACGCCCTCAACCAAATTACATTCCCGTCGAGAAGTAGGCGGTGTCCCACGGGAAAACATCGTCGGCTCTTGCGCCTGAAAGCCCAGCGGGAAGCATTTACCTCTGCAGCCTCGGTCTTTGGCACGCGAGTTGCGGGTAAACGCGACTGAACAGTCGCCCTCGTGACAGCGGAGAGAAGGATATCGAAGTGGAGAGGAGGATATCGAGATGAAAGCACTGGCAAGTCTTGCAGCCCTGCTGCTGACGCTGGCACTGCTCGCACCCGGGTCAGCGGGGGCGGCCGATGACCCCAGGCGAAGACCGCGTGGGGGAACGTTCGCGATGGCGCGACCGCCTTCGGCCACAGCGTGAAGACGTTTTTCACGCGGCCCTTCAGGAGCTCGTCCGAGCAGAAGGAAGAGAAAGGCAGGAGTGGATCGTGATCGCGACGGGGAACGATTTCGCTCGCCGGGATACCCGTCAGCGCCAACAGTGAAGGTCCGAGACCAGCCTGCCTCGGCGAGTCTTTAGTCCTTTGTTCCCGGTCAACCTTACCGGATCTGGAGCGTCGCGGCCTGCACTCCGGTGCCGGCGACAGCGTTCTCGCGCGCTTATTACGCCTTCCGTCTCTGGCACGCCCGTCGCAAGGCATTGGGTAAGGAGGAAGACGCGATGATTGGCTTGGGAAGAGTGCTGTGGATGTCGGTGCTCATCGGCGGCCCGGATGGCGTGGCGCTCATCGAGACGACGGTGCCCCTCAAAGACACGTCGGATGCGGGCATCGCTGACGCTGTCAACCGGGCTGTCACGAGCGCAGTCCGTGGGGCGGTGGCGATGGGGTTGTCGTGGGTGCAGCTGCAGCGCGCCTACGTGTCAGGCGGCTACGTGAGTGTCCAGGTTCTCGCTGCCACCGAGTCCCTCGACAGTGCCGCACAGGACGAAACCGGGGTCGCTCCGGACATTGACCGGGGGAACGGGGATCGGCGCGGGAAGGGGGATCGGCGGGAGAGCGGGACGCTCACCCGGCTGTGAGCTCGACGGAGAAAGAGAGGAGGAATCAGAGATGGGCTATCGGGCAATGACGGCTCTGGGCGTCGCTGCGCTGATGCTTGCCGGTGCGCCGATGTACACGCGTGCGGAGAGCACCAGTGAAACGCCGAGTGCGACCGAGAAAATGGAGCAGAAGGCGGAACAGCTCGGCGGCAAGGCCAAGCGCACGGCCAAGGAGGCCAAGGGTGACGTCACCGATGCCTGGGTGACGGCCAAGGCGAAGATCGCCCTCTTCGGCGACGATCGGGTCAAGGGACGCCAGATCAGCATGGAGACCCAGGAGGGAACGGTTGTCCTGCGCGGCAAGGTGGATTCCGAGGAGGCGAAGACGGCGGCGGCCGAGACCGTCAAGGGCGTCGAGCACGTCAAGGGCGTGCGGAACGAGCTCCAGGTGGTGTCTCCGGCGGAGCGCAAGCAGGTCGACACCGATGACAAGGCGATCACGAACATGGTCCAGCAGCGGTTGAAGACGGATCCGCAGCTCAAGGGCGCGAAGATCAACGCGCGCGTTGATTCCGGCATCGTGACGCTCACCGGTGAGGTGACGAGCCTCATGGTCAGCTCGCACGCTTCGGAAGTCCTGAGCGACGTGCCGGGCGTCCGCGCGGTGAGGAACGACTTGAGCTACACGCCGCGCACCAGCATGGGGCAGGCGGTCTGCGACCCGCCACAGAACAATGCCGTGACGCCCGGGAAGGCCGAGGGCGAGGTGGTGAAGGTGGATACCGCCGGCGGCAAGGTGACGATCCGTGAGCCCGACGGGAAGAGCCACGAGTACCTCGCTTCGCAGAAGACCCTGCGGGAGTTCAAGGAAGGTGACCGGATCCAGGTCACGTTCACGCAGGCGAGGAGCTGCTAACGACCCGCGCGACTGATCGCGGGGGGAGGCCAGGGCCATGAAGATGCCAGGCGGACCGCGCTGGATGTGGTGGACGGGGCTTGGGGTGGGCCTCCTTGTCCTCGTAACGGTGATCGCCGCACTGTTCATCGATGAGCCCGCGCGCCGGTACATGGAACGCAAGATCAACGGCCGGCTCACGGGGTACACCATTGCGGTCCCTAAACTGCACGTCCACCCCTTGACCGTGTCCCTGGAGCTGGTGGACGCGACGCTCCGGCAGGACGCCAACCCGGATCCGCCGGTGGCCCTCTTCCACTCGCTGAAGGCGAGCCTCCACTGGAAGGCTTTGATCCACGGCAAGGTCGTCGCGACCATCACGTTCGACCGGCCGGAGCTCTACGTCAACCTGAAGCACCTGCAGGCCGAGGTAGCGAGCGACGTCCCTCTGAAGGACCGTGGATGGCAGGACGCCCTCGAGGCCGTGGCCCTCGACCTCAAGATCGACAAGCTGACGGTGCGCGACGGCGAGCTGACCTACGTCGACGCCGGCCCCTTCAAGCCGCTGCGCCTGAACCGGATCAATGCGAACGCCGAGAACATCCGCAACATCAAGTCCAAGGACCGCGTGTACCCCTCCGACCTCCACGTGGAAGCCGTTGTCTTCGACTCTGGAAAGCTCTGGCTCGACGGTCACGCGGATTTTCTCGCCGAGCCGCACGCGGGGATTCAGGCCGCGCTCAAGCTCGAGCAGATCGAGCTCGACTACTTCAAGCCGATCACCAACCGGTACAACCTGTCGGTGACGAAGGGCACCCTCTCGCTGGCCGGAGACGTCGAGTACGCCCCGACCATCACGAAGCTCGCCCTCGACAAAGTGGCCGTGCAGGGCGTGCATCTGGAATACATCCACAAGCCCGGGACTGCGCAGGTTGAGCAGGCCCGGAAGGACCAGACCGTGAAGGCGGCAAAGCAGGTAGCGGACCAGCCAGACATCGAGCTCCGCATCAACCGGGTCGAGGTCACCAAGAGCACCTTCGCGCTCGTGAACCGAGCGGCCTCGCCCGAGTACCGGGTGGACCTGACCGATGCGGATCTCACTGTCGAAAACCTCAGCAACCAGCGTATAGAAGGCGCCTCCTTTCGGCCCGCGTCGAGGACGCCGATATGGCGCGCATGAACAATCTCGTGCACAACTACGGAGGTTTCGACGTCGCCGCGGGCGAGATGTCCGTATACACGGAGCTCCAGGTCAACAATGGCGCCGTCACGGGATACGTCAAGCCGCTCTTTCGCGAGGTGAAGGTTGGTACGCCCGCCGGGGAGCCGAAGCCGACGCTCGGCCGCCGCTTGTACCAGGGCGCGGTCGGGCTGGCCGCGAAGATCCTGAAGAATCAACCGCGCCGCGAGGTGGCGACCGTGGTCACGATTTCCGGGCGGGCTGACCAGCCCGTCTACAACATGTGGGGAGCGGTGGGCCATCTGCTCCAGAACGCGTTCATCAAGGCGATACTCCCCGGGTTCGACCCGGAGCAGAAAGCGAAGGCCGAGCAGCAGGCATCCCAGAAGGCGGGAGCCAAGGGCGGCCCCGGGTAAGTCTTACACCAGCGCGCTGGAACGAATTACAAATTAGGACCCGCCGGGAGGTCGGAAACCCTCACGCGATGGATGCGAAAAAGGTTGAATCCTCGCGCCTTACCGCCCCGGGGCCGATAGTGGCACGTCTGATGCTGCCTTCCCAGTAGTGCATCCACCAACGGAGGCCCCATGATCATGATCCGACAGGTACTCGCTATTTTCGTGCTGATGCGTATCTCCGCATCGTTGGCGTTGATCCTTTTCGAAGGCGCGTCGAGCGTGCTCGAGGCGGCGGCATTCACGATCGCCCTGATCGGACTCGTGCCGGTGGCGCTCGTGATCGGCAGCATGAGCTCGGCCGGCCGCGCGAGCATGGCCGCGCAGCGAGTGATGGAGGGGGGAAGCTCCAGGCCGGTCGCGGCACGATGAAGATCACATTGTCCGTCATCAAGGCCGACGTCGGCTCGATCGGCGGCCGCACGAAGCCCTCGTTGGCCATGCTCGAGCATGTCAAGGAACGCGTCGGGAGCGCGATAGGCGGTGGGCTCCTGATCGACGGCGCCGCCGTGCACACCGGAGACGATATCGCGCTGATCATGAGCCATCGGCATGGGGTCGGCGCCGCCGCCATCCATCGATTCGCCTGGAACACCTTCGCGATCGCGGCGTCGGTCGCGAGCGACGCCGGCCTGTGCGCGGCCGGTCAGGACCTGCTCGCCGAGGCGCCCTCCGGGAACGTGCGAGGCGCCGGTCCGGCGGTCGCCGAGATCGAGTTCTATCGCGATCCCGCGAACAAGGATCGGCCGACGGAGGCGTTTCTCGTGTTCGCGGCCGACAAGTGCGGACCGGGCGCGTATAGCTACCCGCTGTATACGGCCTTCTGCGATCCGATGCACAACGGGGGCCTGCTACTCAATCCAAGGATGCGCCCGGGGTTCGCTATCACGGTCAGGGATATGGACCACGCCGGCCGCGGCGACCGCCTCATCCGTCTCGACATCCCGGAGCGGACCTGGGACCTCGCGTGTCTCCTCCAGAACGCGGATCGCTTCGCCATCGAGGCTATCAATTCGCGTCATCGACCCGAAGAGCAGATCGCCGCCGTCTCGACCTCGCGGCTGCAGAATATCGCCGGGCGTTACACGGGCAAGGACGACCCGGTGGCCATTATCCGGACCCAGGGGATTTTTCCGGCGCCCGAAGAGGTGATCGAGCCCTACACGCTGGGCCACTTCGTGACCGGCGACTGTCGGAGCTCCCACGTCATGCCGATGATGCCCGTCGCCATCAATACGGCCGGCACCGGGCCTTTCTGCCTGCCCCTCGTGTCGTGCCTCGCGTTCTCGATGGATGGCGAGGGATGCTTCACGCGGGAACACGTGGACGTCTTTGCCAATGTGGCGTGGGACCAAACGCGGCTGAAGGTCCAGGCGAAGGCCGACGAGTGGCGCCGCCAGGGGTTCATCGGGCCGACGATGGCGCCGCAAGCCGAGCTGCCCCCTACGGGGATATCCCAGACGCTCGCCTCACTCGAGCGGGACTTCGAGCTGCGCCACGACGACGGCGCCGGCGCTCCCGACCTGGACCCACCCGACCTGGAGCCGGTGGCCCACGCCCCGGCAAGGCGCACGTCGAGCTTGTAGGACCCGAATCCGGGCCGGATCAGTTGAAAGCCGGCCACATGTTTATCGGGTGCGTTCCGTGCCGTGCAAATTGAGGTGGCCGGCCGCCCTCTTCGAATAGCGGTTCGTGAGGATGCTCTGGGCCAGCTTGGCGTTGGGCACGATGATGAGGTCCTCGCCCGGTTGGCGTATACGCGTGGAGCGCCACCCGATATCCTCCACCACGCCCTCCATGCCGTTTTCCAGCCTGATCGCGTCTCCGACTGAGACGGGCCTGTCCGCCAAGAGATGAAATCCCGCGAAAAGGTTGGAGAGCGTGTCCTGGAGCGCCAGCGCGACCGCCAGACCTCCGATGCCGAGCGCTGTGAGGATGGGGGTGATGGTGATGCCCAGGTGCCCCAGCATGACGAGGCCTCCGATCACGATCACGACTGTGCGAATGACGGCTTGGGAGAGACCCGTCAGGGCGAGGGTAAAACCCTGGTGGCGGGCGAACCGCGCGACGCCGACGACCACGAGACCTGCACAGGTCAAGGTGGTTGTCGCGATCACGAGGGCCTGGAGGAGAAGCTCTAGCCGAGCGGCCGGCCGGGCGGGCAGGCTTGCCGCTTCGAGGCCCGCCCACGCTCCCACCACGAGGCACCAGAGCAGGGACGGCATCCGCGCATCCCAGGACAGCGAGCCCAAGCCCGCCGCGTCCGTAGCGCGAGCCAGCCGCCTCAAGAGGACTACGCGGAGAGCCAAGGCGATGCAGACCACTCCGACCGCGAGGGCGATCGGCGCGATCAAACGGGGCGTGAGCGGAACCGCCTGCCAGCCCGCCATGCCCATGGCCAGGAGGGTCGTGAGTCTCTCTCGCTGTCACCCACGCGACAGACGGTTCAATCCAGACCCGCTCACGCGATCTTCGTGACGCAGTTGCCTGTCGCGGTCCCGCCCGAGCTGCTCGTCGCTCGAAAAGGACTGCCAGAGGAAGAAAAAGACCACCAAGCCTACGGCCAACGCCAAGAGATCAGTGATCGACTCAAGCATGTGTGGGTCCTCTGTCAAGGAATAGGTGGCATTCCCCGTGCCAAGGCTTCATGGGCCGGTTGCCACGGGAGGAGCCCGATAACCGCTCGCTTTGATTGCGGACCGCCCGGATCCACACTGTGAAGTCCGCCTGGACAGAAACTCCCATCGGTCGAGTTTGCACGGTAAAAATTTCAGGCGGACCCACTCAGGTGCCGGGACGGGGCTGGGTCCCGACCCCTGCTCTCGGCCACCCGCTCGCCGTAACCCGCGTTCCCTGCTGCAGATTCGGCTGCGAGGGCGCCACGCTCCAGGTTAGGCACATCGCTTGCTGCCTACGGAGGCCGGCGCCGCCGGGAGAGCGGCGCTTCTTTCATGGCATGAACCTGAGGACTCTATGAGGTGACGACATGAGACACCGCGTTCTCATCGCCGACGACGAGGAAGACGCCCGGATCGGACTGGCGTCGCTCGTTTCCACGTGGGGCTACGAGGTCGCGGAGGCCGTAGACGGCAAGGACGCGCTCGAGCGTGCCAGCGCGTTCCACCCCAGCGTCGTGATCGCGGACGTGATGATGCCGAAGGTCGACGGGTTGGCCATCCTGAAACCTCTGGCCGACCTCGAGCCGGCCGCCGCCGTGATCCTCCTCACGGGTCGCGCCAGCGTGGAGGACGCGGTGTCGGCGATGAAGGACGGCGCATACGACTATCTGACCAAGCCCGTCGACCCCCAGCGCCTCGGGGTGCTGCTGGAAAAGGTCGTGGAGCGCGTCGAGGTACTCCGGGAAGTCACCCTGCTGCGTCGCCAGCTCAGGGAGAGCCGAGGGTTTGGCGCGCTCCTGGGAATCAGCCCCTCCATGCAGGAGGTCTATCAATTCATCGAGCTGGCCGCGGCCAGCTCGGCTCCCGTCCTCGTCACCGGAGAGACGGGAACCGGCAAGGAGCTCGTCGCACGCACCATTCACCAGATGTCGGCCCGGGCCAAGGGGCCCTTTGTGGCTGTCAACTGCTCGGCTATTCCCGAAACACTCTTGGAGAGTGAGCTCTTCGGGCACGAGCGAGGCGCGTTCACGGGCGCCTTGGAGCGGAGAGCCGGCTACTTCGAGCTGGCCGATGCCGGCACGATCTTCCTGGACGAGATCACGGAGATGAGCCCGGCGCTCCAGGCAAAATATCTCCGCGTCCTCCAGGACGGCGTCATACGCCGAATCGGGGCCAAGACGGAGCTGTCGGTGGACGTCAGGCTCGTGGCGGCGACGAACCGGGACGCCGCGCAGGCCGTGCAAGACAAGACCCTCCGCGAGGACCTGTTCTACCGGATCAACGTGCTGAGCATCTCTCTGCCGCCGCTCCGCCGCCGGACCGGAGACATTCCACTCCTCGTCGAGGCGTTCATCACCGAGTTCAACGCGAAGTACGATCGCCAGGTCAGGGCGGCGGATGACGCCGCCATGGCGCAGCTGCGCGAGCATGGCTGGCCCGGAAACGTGCGAGAGCTCCGCAACGTCATCGAGCGCGCGGTCGTCGGCTGCGAAGGTGATCTGATCACGCCCGGGTGCCTCCCGTTCTCGTCGAACCGGGCGCCCGACGCGGATCACAACGGCGCGGTCGTCTTGCCCGTGGGCACGACGCTGGAGAAGGGCGAGCGTGAGCTGATAGAGAAGACGCTGGCCTCGGTGAACAACAACAAGACGCGCGCCGCCGCGATCCTCGGCACTACCCCCAAGACCCTTCACAACAAGGCCCGGCGGTGGAGGAGCGAAGCGGCCCAGATGGCCGAGCACTGATCGGGGTCCGCCGTGTGCAAAGTTTACACTCGGTCCGAATTAGTGACCCTGTCGCGGCCGCGCCCGGTCGGTCCGTGAGGAGAAAAACGGGAAACTCCGCGGCGATACAACGCCGCACGCCGTGGCACGGCCGATGCAAAACCAGTCATGCGGAAGGAGGTAACCGTCATGAACTGGATACAGCGACTTACGTTGTTCGGACTGACGAGTACCGTGAGCCGCGCCTGGGCCCAGGCGCCTTCGAATCCCGCACCTCAACCGGGGCTCCCGGCGCCGGCGGACCTCCCGGCGGGGACGGGCCTGCCGCCGGTGACAGGCGTCCCTCACATGACCGGGCAGGCTGTGGACGCGAGCACGGGGTTCGTCCTCGTGTCGGCCGTGATTCTACTTCTGCTTATCGTTGGCATCGGCGTGAAGCTCTACGATCGCAAGCAGAAACGGGAGCAGGAGGCGGCGGCGCTTCAAGCGAGGATTTCCGACGCGCTCATGTCCGATCCGCTGCTGTCGCGCCTCCCCATCACCGCGACGGTGCGGATGCCGCTGTGGAACGGGAAACCGGTGATGGTCGAGGTGACCGGTACGGCTCCGCGGGCCGGCCTGCGGCAGGCGGCGGTGGACCTTGCCCTGCGGGAGGCACTCAGGACCGGCAAGACCTGTCGTATCGAGGACCGGGTATCGGTGGATCCGGCGATGCTCAGGCACGCCGCCTAAGGGGGTCGTCGAGCGTGCTACCGCCGGCCACGTCTGGACCGGGGCACATGCCCCCGCGAGTTCTCGTCGCGGATGACGATTCATCCACCCTGACGGGGCTGCGAGCGCTGCTGGCAGCGTGGGGATACGAGGTGGAGACCGCGCCCAATGGGCGGGTGGCTCTCGAGAAGATCGCCTCGGCGCGCCCGGCGGCCCTGATCACCGATGTCATGATGCCCGTGATGAACGGGCTCGAGCTGCTGGACGCGGTGCGGATGACGAGGCCGGCGATGCCGGTCATCATCCTCACCGCGCACAGCAGTCTCAACAGCCTTCTCGTCGCTGCAGCCGAGGGCGCCTTCGCGTATCTCCCGAAGCCGGTGGACGTGGCGAAGCTGAAGGTCGTGCTCGCGAGCGCAGTCACAGAGCCAAAACTGGAGACGACGGCGCCATGACCACGACCCAGCGGGACGGGCTGAAGGTGCTGCGGCAAACCTTTGCGGTGTCGAGCGAGACGCACCGGCAGGCCATCGACATCACCCCGCAGGTGCGAGACGCCCTCCAGGGCGGCGCGGTACACAGCGGCCTCGTCATAGCCAACTGCCTGCACACTACCTGCTCCGTGTTGATCGCCGAGTTTCGGCCCGCGCTCCTCGACGACCTCGCCCACTTGATGAGCGACCTTGTCGATGACGGGGCGCGGTACAAGCACAACGATGCGCGCCTGTCGGACTGCGAGCGGGGCAATGCCACCGCGCACCTTCGCGCCAGCCTGCTGGGCCACGGCGTCGCCCTCGGCATCACGGACGGAGACCTGCTGCTCGACGGATCGGAGTCGATTCTCCTTGCGGAGTTTGACGGCCCGCGCCAACGGCAGATCCACATCCAGTTCGTCGGAGTGTGACGAAGCGATGGGGGTGTGATATGTCGATCACACGAGTTTACCGGAGCCGTGTGGACGGATTGGCGCGGCGCGCGCTGGCGATTTCCGCGGCGGGCCTGCTGTGTCTCTTCTCCGCGCAGGTGTGGGCCGGAGCGCCCACGGAGCAGCTCAAGGGATCCATCGATCAGGTGATCCGGATCCTCCAGGACCCGAAGCTCAAGCAGGAGTCGATGGCGGCCGAGCGGAGGGCCGCGATTCGCAAGCAGGCGGAGGCCATCTTCGACTTCACGGAGACCGGCAAGCGCGCGCTGGGCCAGCACTGGCAGAGCCTGACCGACAGCCAGCGGCAGGAGTTCACATCGTTGTTCACCGATCTGCTGGAGCGGTCGTATATCACGAGGATCGAGCAGTACAGCGGGGAGCCGATCGTCTACGTGGGCGACTCGACCGACGGCGACACCGCGACCGTCAGGACAAAGTTCGTCACGAAGCAGGGAACCGAGATTCCCATCGACTACCGTCTCATCCGCCGCGGCGACCGCTGGCTCGCCTACGACGTGCTCGTGGAGGGCATCAGCCTCGTCTCGAACTATCGCACCCAGTTCGACCGGATCATGCGGACCGCCTCGTACCCCGAGCTCGCCCGGCGGATGCGGGCCCACGAGGCGGAGTTCAGCGCGCCTGGGACGCAGCCCGCGCGGACTCCGCGATCGTAGTCCGACGTATTGGCACATTCACGCCTGGTGGGGATGGGTTAAGGCGTCGCTATCACCTCGATGCTGGTGGCGAAGCTTTTCCCGACGCGCGTTTCATAGGACGCCTTGATCTTCTCTCCCTCGTGCAAGTCCTCCAGGCTGGCCTTCCGGCCTTCAACCCGGATGTCCGTGGCGCTGCTCACCTCCAGGCTCTTTGCCCAGAGGCCAAACCGATCGGTGGAAACCTCGACGGTACTCGTGGCCGGATTGACCTTCTTGACCGTGCCCTCGAGGGAGGCGCTTGGCTGCACGCCGATTGAACCAGGCATGGACTGCTGAGCCTGAACGTATCCGGGCCCCCCAACGTATCCGGGCCCCCCAATGATGCCGAGCATCACGACTGTCGCGCCCATATTCCGGATTTCGCGTCGCATATGCCGTACTCCTTTCCTACTGTTGGCCTGACGACACCGTTCGCCCCTAACCGCTTCAACAAAAGAGCAAGGGCTGTGCCACCGAGCTCAGACCTTGGCCACTCTCGACGCGCGCAGGCGTGCTGGGTGGCGCACGCTGATGTTATGATGTTCTGGATCGCCCAACATGGACCTCAGGAGGTTCGTGACGAAATGCTAGCGAGGCTTCGAGCGCTCGGTTGGCCGCTGGTCATCATCGTCGCGACTGCCGCGCTCGGGTATGGCTGCGCCATCGCGCGACTGGGCGTGCCCAGCCGCGAGGACGTGCTCGCGGGCGTTCTGCCCTCCGCCGTCCAGATCGTGATCGAGCATCCGGAAGGCCGGCGTTTCCGCACGGGCTCGGGCGTGATCATCGCTTCCCGGTCCACCGCTTCCGGCACCTCCGAGCGCGCGGACTGCTTCGTACTCACGAGCGGCCATACCGTGGCGGGCCTCGCCGGACAGAAGGCGATCTACCTGCTCTTTGGCCGGCAGCGGGGTGAGGGCACGAAGGTCAGTGCCGTGGTGATGGCGCATCGCGAGACCGCCGACGTAGACGTGGCCCTGCTCCGCGCCGAGAGCCATGACTGCGTGCCCGCCCGCCCCGCGGAAGCACCCAGGCTCGGTGAAGAGATCTGGGTCCTGACCTTTCCGTGGGGCCGCAACATGGTGCTTGCCGGCGGTATCGTGAGCCAGGTGAACGGGGTCGAGGCTGCCGACCGCGAGTTGGCATCGCACCTCATGGTGGATGCCTCGGTCAGTTACGGGTCGAGTGGCGGAGGAGTCTACGAAACGCGCGGCGGCGGGCTGATCGGGCTCGTCGAGGGCTATCGGACGGCGCGCGTGACAGCACAGGGGAGCGAGTCGCCGTGGTACATCGATGTGCCCATGCCGGGCCAGACCCTGGTGACTCCGCTCGCCGAGATCCGGCGCTTCCTCACCGACACGGGTCACGCCGACCTGATCGACGGCACCCCGAGATCCGCCAGTAGCGCGGCGCGCTGATCGCGCGCCCGGCCGCTTCGCCCCGCGCCTGACAAGCTCAGGCTTCGGAGAGGGGCTGGTCAACCTGCCGTGGCTCGACGCGCCGAGGCTGCTTCGCGGGCGCGGAGAGCTTGGCGATCTGCTGCTCGAGGCGGCGAATCCTGAGCTTCAGCTCGATCTGCTTGGCGAAGGCACTGACGGACGCGACCACGATACCCAGGAAGACCGCCAAGAGCAGCAGAAGGGACAGGGGCATCCCCACGCTCCGCCAGCTGAGGAAATTCACCGAGACGGGATCCGGGTTCTGGACCGTGAAGATCATTGCCGCAGCTCCGAGCACTCCGAACAGCGTGTACAGGAAGACCATGGGGCACCTCCCGTCAATGAGTTCCGTCGCCCGCTCGCGGCCGATGCTTACTGGCCCTGGCGCACCTCATTCGACGACCTGAACTGCGAGATGACCTTGTCCGCCGGGCTCGGGACCTGGGGCGGGG
>WNGJ01004651.1_pt1 | contig 17381 bp, 18 predicted proteins | sample 5400611 | NCBI WGS metagenome assembly WNGJ01 (sample SAMN13153375, study PRJNA577476) | soil metagenome | isolation source: 40 cm soil or saprolite under Garry oak tree replicate 1 | place: USA:California | collected 2016-06-15 | reverse complement strand
GGAGAGAACGAAAATACCGGCGCCAATGATTGCCCCGACGCCGAGCGCAGTAAGCTGAAATGCGCCGAGCGTGCGTTTCAAACTGTGCTCGCCGCTTTCTTCAGCTTCCGCGCACAGCAGGCTCAACGGTTTCTTGGCCAGCAGATTACCCATATTCTCCTCAGCCGACGGGAGCTTCGTTTACTACCCGTCGTGCGCGCCACGCGTAATACACCGGAATCCCCAACAGCACAATAATCAGCCCCGGCCAAGTGTATTGCGGCTTATAGCGCAATAGTACGACATCAATGAACGCTGCCATAACAATGTAAATCGCGGGCAGCACAGGATATCCAATCGCCCGGTACGGACGCTCGGCATTCCGCTGTTTAAACCGCAGAATGAACAGGCCAACGATGGTCAGAATGTAGAACACGAGCACCGCGAAAACAACGTAGTCCAGCAGCTGCCCGTAGCTTCCAGAAACGCATAGAATACAGATCCAGACCATCTGTACCATGAGCGAGACTGCCGGCGTCTTATACGTGGGATGCAATTTCCCGGCACCGTGGAAAAACAAACCATCTTTGGCCATGGCGTAATAGACACGCGCGCCCGAAAGAATGAGCCCATTATTGCAGCCGAAACTGGAAACCATGATGGCGGCCGCCATGAGGTATCCGCCAATAGCTCCAAACATCTGAGTAAGCGCGGCGGTTGCCACCCGATCCTCGGTTGCGTACTGGATGCCGCGCTGCAAAATCGTTGCGCCGTCCGGTGTGCCCGAGAGCGGTAGCACATTCAGATAAATAACGTTGCAGGCAATGTATAGAGCAATGACGACTCCCGTCCCTAGCGCGAGCGAGAGCGGCAGGTTCCTCCTCGGGTTGATCACTTCCCCGGCGGTGAACGTCACATTGTTCCAGGCGTCCGCGGAAAACAGAGAGCCCACCTGAGCAACAGCAAGGATGGTAAGCGTCCCGACCAGGACGGGAACACCCACCGCTCCCACCTGCACCGTATGCAGTGACCCCAACCCAGCATTGCGCCAGAAATTCGCGCCGAAATTGGCGGCCAGAGCGGTTGCATTTCTGCCGACGAACAGCCCGACAATCACCAATCCTAGGAGAGCCGAAACTTTCGCGGCAGTGAAAATGTTCTGAATAAGCGCGCCCGTCTTCACGCCGAAGATGTTGATGATCGAAAGCACGACCACCAACAGGATCGCCATCAGGTTCTGCGTGTTCAGCCCGACGTTCATGCCACCGAGCCGGACCGGGCCAATGTCATAGGTCGGAGCAGTCCAGTGCAGCCCGGCAATCCAGTGGGAAGATGAAATCGAAGGGAAGAAGACGCCGAGAAACCGGCCAAAAGCCACGCCCACTGCGGCAATCGTCCCAGTCTGAATGACCAGAAACAGGGTCCATCCGTAGAGGAATCCCCACAGCGGCCCCAAGGCTTCGCGCAAATAGACGTACTGGCCACCGGCATGAGGCATCATCGCAGCCAGTTCTCCATAGCTGAGCGCCGCGACGATTGTCAGGAATCCGGTGACAAGCCAAGCGCCAATCAGCAGTGCGGGAGAATTGACCTGCCGTGCAATATCGGCAGAAACAAGAAAGATGCCGGAGCCAATCATCGAGCCCATCACCAGCATGGTTGCGCTGGTTAAGCCAAGACCTTTGACAAACTCGCGATCGGTCAAGTCGCTTACGATATTTGTGGGGGCTTGCTTGACTTCAACAATCAACAATCCTCCAAGGACAGTGGTTAGTGGTTAGTGGTCAGAAAATCCAGCCTCAGAGCTCTGATCCGATCTAATCACTAGCCACTAGTCACTAGCCACTGCCCACTGACTTTACCCTAGAATCCGCAAAAATTCCTCTGCTGATTTTCTGGGATCCGGTATCAGATCCGATATCACCGCCACCGAATCGGCGCCCGCCTCAATCACTGAACGGCAGTTTCCCCTGGTAATCCCGCCGATCGCGACCAGCGGCTTCCTCGTAAGCTCACGAGCTCGCTGCAGCCCATCAAGGCCAATTACCGGGTCTGGATTCGCTTTAGTGCCGGTAGCGAATACCGGTCCGATAGCAATATAGTCCGCGGAAGTCCGGTCGGCCTCGACGACCTGCTCAGGATTATGTGTCGAAACACCGAGCCAGCGCTGTGGGCCGATGATCTTCCGCGCGCTCTCTGGCGAGAGATCGTCCTGACCCAGATGTACACCGTCGAATTCAGCCGCCAAACCCAGGTCGGCGCGGTCATTCATGACCAGCCGAGGCATCTCTGGCGCGGGCGCCCTCGCCCGCGAAACCTGCTCGCGTAATCTCCGGGCTTGTTCGAGCACAGACTGAGTATCGCCCAATTTGTCCCGGTATTGGATCAGCGAAACTCCGGCAGCAACCAGTTCCTCAGCGGCAGCGAGAAGCCCTGTAGGATCAGGGAAACAGGAAGCATCAAGAATCGCGTAAAGCCGGGGAAGCAATATCATCAGCTTGGAAACTAGGCAGGAACCTTCTCCCCTTTGCCGTTCCTCGCCAGGAACCGTTCAATAAACGTTGTGTCCGTGTGCCCCGCGCGAAATTCTGGATCGGCGAGAATCTTCCGGTGCAGCGGAATTGTCGTGTACACGCCTTCCACAATAAACATCTCCAACGCCCGTGACATGCGCGAGATTGCTTCGTCACGGTCCTTGCCGCGCACGATCAATTTTGCGATCAAGGAATCGTAATACGGAGGAATTGTTCCTTCGGCATAAGCTGCCGTATCCACGCGGACGCCCGTCCCCCCAGGTGGGTGGAATGTGGTTATCTTTCCCGCCGACGGCGTGAATTTCTCCGGGTGTTCGGCATTGATGCGGCATTCGATGGCATGGCCGCGCCGCACAATGGGGCCATGAAGCACATTTTCCAGAGTTTCTCCTGCGGCCAGTAAAATCTGGCTTTTGACTAAGTCAACATCCGTAACCATCTCGGTGACCGGATGCTCCACCTGAATGCGCGTGTTCATCTCGATGAAATAGAGTCGCCGATCCTGGTCCATAAGGAACTCGATGGTGCCGGCATTCACGTAACCGATGTCGGAGAGAGTGAAACTCAATGTGTCGCGGGTGCTCGACGTACTTCTCCATGTAAAGATCGCCATTGCCGAAAGCACCGGCAGCTTCCGACTGCGCCGCAATGAAAAGGGCAGGCAATTCTTCTTCGGTGCGCACGATTCGCATGCCTCGCCCGCCGCCTCCGGCTGAGGCCTTGATAATTACTGGAAAACCCACGGTACGCGCCCATTCCAGCGCCTCGCCCTCGCCGCCGAGAACGCCTTCGGAGCCAGGAAGAATGGGGACACCAGCCTTCTTCATTGCCGCACGGGCCTTTTCCTTCTCCCCCATAAGCCGGGTGACCTCCGGAGGCGGGCCGATGAATTTGATGTTGCAGGTCTCGCACACTTCGGCGAAGTTCGCGTTTTCAGAAAGCAGGCCGTAGCCGGGATGGATGGCGTCCACGTTCGCAATCTCGGCTGCGCTGATAACGGCCGGAATATTTAAGTAGCTCTGAGCAAGCTGCGGTGGCCCGACACAAATGGCCTCATCCGCGAAGCGCACGGGCAATGAATTGCGGTCGGCTTCGCTATAAATTGCGACCGTGCGGATGCCAAGTTCCTTGCAGGCGCAGATCACCCGCAGTGCAATTTCGCCACGGTTAGCAATCAGTATCTTCTTGAACATGCCAGTTGAGTTCAGCCACAGCGCGGGCGGGGACGCCCGTGCCTCCACAAAGTTGGGCTTTGGAGGCACGGGCGTCCCCGCCCGTGCTCAGCTGAGTCACTTCTTCGGTCTTATGGCGAACAACTCTTGTCCGTATTCAATGGGCTGGCCGTTCTTGACCAGGCACTTGATAATTTCGCCGCCGACGTCAGCCTCGATCTCGTTCATCAGCTTCATCGCTTCGACAATGCACAGCACTTGGCCTGCATCCACGCTATCGCCGGGCTTCACAAATGGGGGCGAGCCAGGAGACGGAGATTCGTAGTAGGTGCCCACAATCGGCGAACGCACGATATGCAGCTCTTCTTCCGGTGCTGCGGGCGTGGGTACCACCGGCGGCGGTGCTGCAGGAGGCGCAGCAACCGCAGTAGCCGGCGCTGGATGGACGGTTATAATCCGTTCGGTTGGCGCCTGAGCGGCCTCCACGCCTCCCCGCTTGACGCGCACTTTGACATCCCCGCGTTCCAGTTCGAACTCGGTGATGTCCTTTTCGATCAGGAATTCTATGAGGTCTTTTAGCTCTCGTTGATTCATGCGTGATGCTGCTGGCCTGTTTCGAATCCAGGCAAAATGTTCGAAAGCGCAGAAAAATGCGCGGTTCGCCATCCGCGCACTCGCACTCGGAAAACTTTCTTTCTCAGACGGTTATCAAGCTCTTGGGACAGGGCGTAAGAATCTCGCAGCCTGTCTCCGTAACTACGACCGTATCTTCGATGCGCACTCCCCATCTACTGGGCATGTAAACTCCGGGCTCGATCGTGATCACCATTCCTGGTTGCAGCGCTTCTTTTTGGCCCGCCGCCACCTTCGGGGCTTCGTGGATTTCTAAACCCACGCCATGACCGGTTGAATGCGTGAAATACTTAGCTAAACTTTTCTTCTTCAATAACTTACGGATAGCACTATCGACTTCGCCGACGGTCACCCCGGGCCTGACCGCCTCTACAGCCGCTTGCTGAGCTTCGCGAATCGCCTCGTACACCTGTCGTGCCGCGATCGTTGGCAAACCAACATGCACGGTGCGGGTCATATCAGAACAGTAGCCGGCGAGTATAACACCGAAGTCGCAGACGACGAATCCCTTCCTTGGAATCGGCTTCGCGGAGGCCCTCCCATGAGGCAGTGCCGACCGGGCCCCGCCAGCGATGATCGTTGGAAATGACATCTGCTCGGCGCCGGCTTTGCGGGCCTCAAACTCAAGCCCACCAGCCACTTGCAATTCGGAGACACCCGGACGAATCGCGTCGAGTAGACCTGGGAATAGGTTAGTACCAATTTGGCAGGCCCTCCGGATCCGGGCAATTTCGTCCGCGTCTTTGATCACACGCATCCGCTCGATCGTGTTGCCAGAAGGCACCAGCCTTCCCCCACTCCCGAGCAACTTTCCCAGGCTGTCTCGGTCGGCAACGCTCATACGCGCGGCCTCAATGCCAATCCGGCGCAGCGAACGATGCTTTTGTAGCCAATCCGCTGCCGCAAGCAATGCTGGCTCCCGAACGATGTGTACACGTACACCATTCACCTCCTCGCGCACCTGTTCGGTGTACCGGCAATCTGTGAAAAGTTGCGACTCGCGACCACATACGACCAGTACGCCCGCGCTGCCGCTGAATCCGGACAAATAGCGAATATTTGGCAGATGTGTGACGACCAGGACAGCCAAACGGGCGCCATCGACGGCGGCCATTGCCTGCTCGATCCGGCCTTTGTAGTTCATGAACAAAGTCTATCTCAGGTGTCAGAAACCATTGCTGGGGGCCGCGAATCGGACCGGGAATCGCGCTAAATACCTTGATTAAAACGGTTTAGTTGGGAGGGAATTCCACACTGACACTTTGCGGTTTTTCATTTAGACTCTGAAGGTGAATCGCCGCTACTGCGGCACCCAGGTGGAATAATGACAGGTCAGGTTGACCGCTCCCAGGATAAAGACACGTGCCGGAAGTTAATCAGCCTTGGTTATGCCCGTTCCAGTCGTGTGCGGCTCTACGGCCAGGAAGTTCAACTAGTTTCTGATCCCTTTCCCAACGAGGGTGGGATCGCAATCGAAGTGGTTGGCCAAAATGAAGCGACTTCTAGAACCATGAAGCTGCCGCTTTCCATTTTGCAAATAGCCGCTGCAAAACGAGTCGCCTAGCAGTTTCGGGGCAACGAGCAAGTCTCCGTTGCTTGGGCAGTTCGTTTTCTAGTCTTATCAAAAACAATCCGCCGGCCTGAAAGGTCTCAGGAAGCCGGCGGCTGCGTACTTCTAACTGATCCAAACCAAGTCCCTCACGTTTCCGTGAGGGACTGCAAATTATGTCTCGACTACCCTCGGAGTAATGAAGAAGATCAACTCCTCGTTCGAACTAGTAACAGACTGATGTTTGAACAGATTTCCAAGCCAGGGAATGTTCCCGAGCAGCGGCACCTGCGCGATACTTATCGAGTTGTTTGTTTGGATCACGCCACCGATGACAACCGTTCCCCCGTCACTCACCAGGACCTGAGTAGTTGCTTGCTGCGTGATTAGGGTCGGGTTATCGCCGACCTGATGACCAAAGTCAGGCGTCGTGTTCTCGACATCCACATTCAGGAAGATCGTGTTCTCAACCGTGATCTGCGGAGTCACCGTCAACCGTAGGAACGCATCAATGTAGGTAGTGGTGGCGGGACCATTAAGCTGGGCCTGCGTCACGACGGGTATACGAACTCCCTGCTTCACAACTGCCTGTATATTGTTCTGCGTCACCACACGGGGGCGGGAGAGAATCTTCAACAGACCTCGGGATTCCGCCATTGTGAGGATCGCATCCAATTGCACGGTTTTGCTGATGTTCGCAAGGCTTATGCCGCTAGTCGGCCCGACCGCCCCAAGGTTCGAAAAGAGAGGAACTTTTGTTGTTGTGCCACCAACCGTAGCAGAAGCGGTGCTGCTACCCGCAGCCCCACTCACAGAGCTGGCACTATTGCCCCAACCAAATGCCAACTGAGTGCCGATATCGCGCGCAAAGCTGCGGGTTGCAGCGACCACGCGGGCTTCGATCTCGACTTCCTGGGTCTTGCGGTCAAGCTGCTGAATCAGGCGGTCGATTGCAGGAATCGTTGCTGGAATATCGGAAATGATAATCGCGTTCGTGCGTTCATCGGCAACAACGTCGCCACGCTGGCTGAGAAATTTCTTGATAGTACTTCCGACGTCTTTCGAATGGGCGTAACTGAGGAAACGAGTCACCGTGACTTTGTCTACCGCCAGTGCCTCGGCTTCCTGTTGCGCACGGCGCGCTTCTGCCTCTTTGCGCATAGTGTCCACGCTCGCGATACGCAGCACATTGCCGTCGAGCTGGCGTGAGAGTGAGTTGTTCTTTAAAACGATGTCCAGCGCCTGGTCCCACGGCACATCATCAAGGACGATGGTGAGATTGCCTTTCACGTCGGGATCCAGAACTACATTCAGTCCGCTGATTTCATGAATCAGGCGGAAGAAGTCCTTCAAATCAACGTCCTTCAAGTTCACCGAAATTGGTTCGCCAGTGTACTTAGGACCTGCGGCCGACTGCGTATGTGATTTCTGTTCGGCGGCGAGATTCACCGCCGGCTGGATCGCTTGCGCTCCAGACTGGCTGGCGGCAGGAGTTGCGGAAGTTTGTCCGGAGGCCTGCATCGTGGCGTTCGTTGCCGGCAACAAACTGCCTTCGGGCCGCTCCACAAACTTCGAGGCCGCCTCGACTACCCGCACCGGTGCTTCCAGAGGAGCTGAATCTTTCTTGGGCGAATAAGAAGGTTCGACAAACACAAAATTGGAAGGGGCAGCGGCGGCTTTCTCCACTGCATCCTTGTGCTCAGCCGATAACGCGAGAGCTGCGGTTGTCACCGGAGCACTTACCTTCTCGGGAGCAGTCGCGGCCTGCACGGGGGCAGACGCCAGCTTCAAAACTAGCTTCTCGCCTGTTCCGGGCACGAGCTTGTATTTGCACGGCCGTTCCAGGTCAACCACAACTCGCGTCGTGGCGCTCGCATCGGTACCGATGCGTACGCCGGTCACCCCGCTGTTCCCGACGTGAATGCGGTTAAGCGAAGTGGCCATCGCCGTGTTCGGCAGGTTCACCACGATCCGCGCCGGAGAGGTAAGCGTCTCCACTTTGGGCGTGACGGCGCCTGTGGCCGTCATCTCAATGCTGATGCCGCCATCTCCGCGCACCACAGCGACTTTCTGCAGCGCAGCGTGCGCCGCCGTCTCAGTGCCCGGAGTTTGCGCTCCTGCCACCAGTACGATGACCAGCAGCGCTAAAATTGTTCCCAGCAGTTGCTTTCGCATTTCCCGTCTCCCCGCCTCTGATCTGCTTAAAGCCCCAACTCGCTTCCGAATCGTTCAGCCGCGGCTTACGCCACCGGCCGGCTGATTGTCTTCGTGATATCGCGCGTCAGTGGCTTGCCCAACTTGTCTTTGAACGTCTCTTTAAAAACGATGGAATCGCCCGTAATCTTTGTTACATAGCCGTTGAATACAGGATCGTTCTCGCGAAGGAAATAAGCCTTGTCCATTGCGTTCACGACCACGGCAATCATTCCGGTTTCCGATCTCACAACTCCCTTGAGCGCGATCTGGTCAATCGCCAGGCATCGTTTGCCGGAGCTGCATCCTGAACCGACTGCTCCCAGGTTCACCACCGGACTCACAAACGGATCGCGCCGTCCGACGGCATTGATAGCCTTAACAGGCTGCTTCTTCTCAGCATCCGCCTTATTATCCTGAACGGCGACTGCAGCTTTCGGTTTCGCCACATTAGCCGACCGCTTTCCCGGCGCTTTAAAAGGAGTTTTTGCCGCTACCGCGGCAACCGGTGAAACTTTTGAACTTTGTGCCTTAACAACAACCGCAGTAGCTTTGGCTTTGTTGTCCGCTTGCTTCGACGGGACCACCGCCACATTTGCTTTTGCCGCAACTGCCACTACCTTGGCTGGGGTCGCAACCACAACCAGTTTGGTCGCGGGAGCCGCGCTTGCTTTCACCGTGGTCGCAGCATTAGCGTGCCCCGCGGCCGGCTTAACCGAGACCACCGCTGGTTTCGGACTAGGTGTAGTAGCGACTTTCACGGTATTCGGAGAAGGTTTCGCACCCTGACCGGCGACTGCGGGTGCAACCTTGACCGTCTGACTGGACGCCTTTGCCGCAGGTTTCTCCACGATTGCTGGAGTCTGCGCAAATGCAGCTGCTGCCATCGTCAATAACAAAGCCAGATTCCGCTTCATTGCATCCTGCCTTTGGCCGCTACCGCAGTCGCGGCCGGCTGAGTATCGTGGCTGAAAAATGTCGACGCGACACAGGTTGCGACCACAGTTTCGTTGGGCGCGTACTGGTACGTGTGTTTGGTCTTAGCATCGCTACCTTTTTTCGTATTCGCGACGAGCAGATTTGACACGTTGACAATCCGCTCCAGTTTTGCCACATGATCGAAGAAGTTCAGCATTGAGTAGTACGGGCCGTCGAGTTCCACTTCGAACGGCACCTCGGTATAGAACTCCTTCGACGAGGTCTCGCGCGAGGTGTAGCGCCGCAGCTCGATGCCGGATTTCAGTGCTTCCGCGTCCAGCATCTTCATAAATCCGTCCACTTCCTTCTCATCCGGGACGATGCGCTTCTCGATTTCGAGCTGTTGCTGCAAGCTCGCCAACTGACGATCGATCTCTGCCAGCTTGGTGCGGTACGGTTCAAGCTCGCGGTTTTCCTGCAGCTTGGCGTCCAGGGCCTGCTGGGCCGTGGCGTTCGCCTCCCGCTGGCTCTTGAAATATGTGAAGTAGAGTGCGGCATTCAGCAGCGCCGCTGCACCCAGCAGCAACGCCCACTGTTTGATTCCTGACATTTCGCTGAAATTCATGGTCGTTGTCCTAGGACTTCCCCTTGTCGGACTTACCCTTTTCGCAAGTCAGCTCGAACTGGAACGCCTGCATGTTCTTCACTGATTCGTCCTGATAGGTTTCTTTAATCTCGATATTCCGGAAGAACCCGGTCTTCTGAAGGTTCTGGATCAGGTTGGCGACAGCATCGGTGCTCAGAGCCATGCCCTGAATTGAAATATTCGCGCCCTGGTCCTTCATGCTGTTCAGCCAGACCGCTTCGGTGTTGTTGACGGTATCGCCTATCGTATTCAGCAGGTTGGAGGGCCCGGATTGCGCGGCGCGAAGCTGATCAATTACATCTACGCGTCGCTTATAGTTATCTGCCTGCTTCTGACGCTCCAGGTATTTGGCCTTGACTACTGAAAGTTCGCGGTTTTGCTGCTCGGCGACTTTCATTTTGGAGTCGATGTCCTGCGCCTGGCGGTCTAACCGGTACCAGTAGCCGCCGTTGAAGCCGATCGCCAGTATCACGGCGACCAGTACCTTGACCATCGGCGAACCGACTTCGCCGAACTCCATGGCCGGCGCGCTAGCTACCGCAGATCCACGTTTGCTCTTCGGTTTGGGTGAACCCAATAGATTGATTCGGATCATAGGTCTTCAAAGCTCCTCAGGGCCAAACCGACCGCAACCGCCAACTGCCCGGCGTTGCCCTCAATCAAGTCCATGCCCAGGCCGTCCACCGGCGGTGCGATCTTCTGAAACGGATTCAGAATTTCGACCGGCAGCGAGAATTCCTGGCGCAGCGCCTCCAGCAATCCCGGCACTTTCGATGAGCCGCCCGCAACCAGGATCTTTTCAATGTGCTCTCCCGCAGCACTGGCGCGGAAGAAATCAAAGGTCTTCTGAATCTCGAGCACAATGATCTCAGTCACCTGCTGCAGGATCGGCGCCTTCGCATCTTCGCTCACCGTGCCAACTTTCCTGCCCAGCTTCAGCGATTCCGCGTCGTCGAAGCTCAAATCCAATTCCTTCTGCAGCGAATCCGTGTACTGATGTCCGCCTACGCTGACGTCGCGAGGAAACAACGGCGTTGTCCCCTTCACGATGTTGATGTTCATCACACTGGCGCCCAGGTTCAGCAAAGCCACAACCTGGTTCGGCGACGGCTCGTAATTGAACTCGTAGCAGTTCTGCAGGGCCAACGCGTCAATGTCCACAATAGCCGGAGTTTTACCAGCCATCGAGAGTACGTTGGTGTAGTTCAGTATCTTGTCCTTCTTGACAGCTACCAGCAGCACATCCATGTGGGGCTGGCCTTCGTCTTCGGAAAGGATCTGGTAATCGAGGTTCACGTCGGCCAGGTCGAAGGGTATGTGCTGCGCCGCTTCCTTCTGGATCGTGTCAGCAAGTTCTGTGTCGCTCATCGAGGGTAGCGAGATCTTCTTCACGATCACCGAGTGGCCGCTTACCGCAGTAGCCACGTTCTTGGTCTTGATTGCATTCTCGGTGAACAGCTTCGAGATCGCGCTTGACACCGTGCCTGAATCGACGATCATCGAGTCCACGACGATGTCGGGAGCCAGCGCTTCCAGCCCCAGGTGCGCAACTTCAATGCCCCCGCGCGTTTTCTTTAACTCGACTGCCTTGATGCTGGAGGAACCTACATCCAGCCCAACGATTGATTTCGATCCAAATCCAAACATGTGCCCGCCTTTACAGTTGCCCGGCGGCCTGACCTGCCGCCTTCGGTTTCTTCGCTTTTTTCGCTTCCATCTCGCTGGACTTCTCTTCCATCCACTGGTCCAGCCTGGATTTCTTAAACCGCCACCGGTTTCCCAATTTGAATGCTGGAATCTTCTGCTCGTTTACGTACTTGTAAAGCGTGTCCGGACTGACGCCCAGGTACTGCGACGCCTGGCGAATGTTCATTACTTCGCGCGAATCTGCCATATTCATGCCTTTCCACAGAGAACCTGTCCTGCTATGTCTATCTGCGCAGGAGATCATTTGGGAGAAGAAGCCCGCTTGAAGAAGCGCTTCAAGTGAACTTGAGTGGACTGAGCATATATCAACGGCGAAACAGGCTAGGTCAAGGCAGAATTCCGCGTTTTTCCGGCTTTTTTGCCTTTTTCTTGGAAATTACTCTTGGTGCAATTGCAGAATGACTCTAGATATTGTGGTTTTTTGATTTCGGTGGTCGATTACTGGGGTTGTTTACCGACCGGATGCCGCGGTCCCTCAGCGCACATAACCGAAGTACAACAGACGGTACTAAGGTTGGTGTACGGGGAGAAAGGCAGTGGTTAGTGGGCAGTGGGCAGTGATCGATGTAATAGTTTGAACTCGATCTTGCGGACAGCCTTGGCAAGGCTCCATGTATCGGACACGGGCGATATTCTGCCCCTAGCTCGCAAGCGCCCTCGTTTTGCCCGACCCTATTGGGGGTTTTGAGCGTTATCGCGATGTTTCGCCACCTATCAACTAGTGTCGAGTCGCCGACCATCCAGAAACGTCGCCTGCAGCCTGTACAGGCCTCACCTACTGTCCTTTGAGCCCGTTTCGATCAGCCGCTTCGTCAGCAGCACGAGCCCCAAGACTTGCGTCCACTCCGATACAATGTTCCCCACCACCTGCCCCCATTTCCCTTGCGCGTCCATATGCATAAACAGCGCCAGCCACACCGCGCCCGTCACCAGCAGGAAAATGGTCAGTGAGTGCTCACGGACCGCCTCCCCTACGCGGTTCGGCACGATACCCCGCGGCTGCTTGCTCTCAGCGGAACCTTTTTCGTACAGGTACTTGGTCGCTATTACCATCACCACTAGTCCGCTCCAATCAGCGATGGCATTGCCGAAGAATGACCCCGCGTGCGTCTGGGGTGACGAGCGTGCATACAGCACAATCCATAAAATGAGAATCGCGCTGGCAACCAGCGTCAGAGAGTGTTTGCGCCACCAAGGACGACGATGACGTGCAGACATGGTGCAACTTAGGATGGCAATTGCGCATGCTCGGGTCAGCGCCGCGATTCCACGTATCTGTGAGGAACTCTTTCTTTGCAACTGCAAGGAAGGGAGCAGCCCGTAGGCAGGGGCCTATGGCCCACCGATGCCCGATTACCGAGATCGAATCCCGCTATTGAGCATATATTTCAAACGGTAGCGTAGCTGTCGAGAGCAGGCGTTGAACGAAGCCGCTTTGCGGCAGAAAAAACCATCAGGCATTTTCGAAGCTTAAAGTGGGTCATCACGCTTAGGAGGCGTTATGACCCAACTTCGACAGCGCATGCTGGAAGAGCTCCAGCGGCGCAACTACTGTGCTGCAACCATTCGATTGTACCTCCGGCACGTCGCCGATTTTGCCCAACATTTTCATCGCTCGCCCGATCAACTCGGAGCCGAGGACATTCGGCAATATCAACTGTTCCTCATTCAGGAAAAGAAGCTGGCCTGGTCAACCTACAACCAGATCGTCTGTGCCCTGCGCTTCTTCTATGCCAAGACGTTGAAGCGAGCGTTCCTGCTACAGGACATTCCTTTTCCCCGGAAGATGCAGCAGCTTCCTCTGATTCTCAGCCCGGAGGAGGTAGCGCGAATACTCACCACACCTCCGCATCTCAAAAGTCGTGCCCTGTTGATGACCATCTACGCGGGGGGATTGCGGCGCTCCGAGGCGGCCCGCTTGCGAGTGAGTGATATCGACTCAGCACGCATGACCATCACCGTCCATCAAGGTAAAGGGCAGAAGGATCGAGTGGTGATGTTGTCCCCCGTTTTGCTGGATACCCTCCGGCAGTACTGGCGGCATGAAAAGCCTAAGGAATGGCTCTTCTCCGGCGAAACTCCCGACAAACCTATCTGTGATAACACCATCTTCGCGATTTTTCGGAATGCCGTCCGCCGAGCTGGAATCACCAAGAAGGTCTGCCCACATTCGCTTCGCCACAGCTTCGCTACCCATCTGCTGGAGTCGGGCGCGGATCTGCGCACCATCCAGATCCTGTTGGGACACCGCAGCCTGAAAACTACGGCGCGCTACCTCCATGTTTCTCAGCAGCAGGTACGAGCGACCGCCAGTCCCCTGGATAGTTTGAATTTAACAAAGGAATCTTCCAAGAAATGACTCGGCCACCCCTCGAGGTGGCCGACATTGTTCGGACCTATGGCGCAGCTTTCCTGCACCGGCATCGCCGCTGGATGACTCTTCTGCACCTCAAAGTCCTTCGCGCGATTGCCGCTTGCCGTACCGCTGCGCTCGGCGGGCACATCGAGCAGTGCGATAGCTGCGGACAGCAAGCCATCTCTTACAACTCGTGTTTGAATCGCCACTGCCCAAAGTGCCAAGCGGCAGCACGACAGCGCTGGTTGGCCAAGCGCTCTGCCGAACTGTTGCCGGTTCCTTACTATCATGTCGTATTCACCCTGCCCCATGTCCTGGCCCCTTTGGCATTGCAGAATAAGGCTTTGCTCTACGGCCTGCTGTTTCGTGCTGCGGCTGAGACCCTCCTCCAAATCGCCGCCGATCCCAAACACCTCGGCGCCGAAATCGGATTCCTCGCCGTGCTGCACACTTGGGGACAGACTCTGCTTCATCATCCTCATGTGCATTGCGTCGTACCCGGAGGAGGGCTCTCGCCCGATCATCGGCGATGGATTCCCTGCGGACAGAAGTTTTTTCTGCCCGTTAAAGTACTGAGTCTTGTGTTTCGCGGCAAATTTCTCGCAGCTCTTGAAGGCGGCTTTCCAAAAACACAAGCTCACTCTCGCCGGCCAACTGGCTCCTCTCCAATCGCCTCCGGCTTTTGCTGCTCTCTTGCGCACCGCTGCCCAGCGCAACTGGGTCGTTTATGCCAAGCAACCCTTCGCCGGACCCTTGCAAGTCTTGACCTACCTCTCTCGCTATACTCACCGCATCGCCATCGCTAACTCCCGACTCGTTTCCATGGTCAACGGCAGAATCAGCTTTCGCTGGCGAGATTACGCCCATGGACAGCAGAGTCGGATCATGACTCTAGAGGTCAATGAGTTCCTCCGCCGTTTCCTCTTGCATGTTCTGCCCGCTGGTTTTGTGCGCATCCGCTACTTCGGCATGTTCGCCAATCGCCACCGGAATCATTTGCTGAATCTGTGCCGAGAGTACTTGCGGGTGAGTGCACCGCCGCAGGTCACCGCTAGCCTTGCGAATCTCTGTCAACACTGCCGTCGCGGCATAATGCGACTAGTTGACGTGCTCTCTCCCACACGATTTTCCGCCTGGCTGGCCGCCGTACCTCAACCGGAGAACTCTTCATGAGTGAAATTTCCTTAGCCCTGATCGTATCCATGTTGCCCTGGCTAGTTCCCTCGAGGCAGAAGTGTGTCCAGTCCCCCGATCCGTGGCTAACCACGAGCTCAGTTTCTTCTCCAGCCGGCTCTCCAGCATTAACCGCCAGAACCATTTCTGCTCGATTATGTTCGCCCGGCTCTTGCCATGACCCTCTTTCCCCCACAACCGAAAACCCAGTCCACATTCAAAACACATAGTCTCCCTGGCGGCTTCGATCAACCGACTCTATCGCCAGCGCTCAGGCTCTCGCTGCCCTGCAAGACCCAGCACCATCTCGGCCTGAGCACTGGCGATAGAGTCCTAGTAGGTTTTCTTCAGTTGTCCTCTCTAATCTAGTACGGAAGCGAACGGCCGGTTTTTCCAGCCTTCCACTGTTCGTCGGTATCACTGAATCTCACGAAAACGAGCATCCTGCTGTAATGCCTTGTGGATGCTGATCGCAAACGCTACCTGCGGATGTCCATCTTTCCTCGATATGCGGACTGTCCAACGTCCCCGCTGAGATCCAGGTTCTACCACGAAGGTTGCGTGGTACCCACCTGGTTGTACAGAGTCGCCCCATTGATAAGCGAAGGACGCGCTGGGCCCCGAGAAGCGGAGCGAATGTGTTCTACCATTGCCATGACCGGGTTCCTCCAGAAACCCAGCAAGATACTCTGAGATCTGTCGCAAGTTGGCCGCTCCGGTACCCGCTGTTTCCGGTTCCCCAAACTCGAAACTGACGCAGCTTATCGTGAGTGGCTCTGGCTCATCCTTTAGTCGGAAGTCACATTGCCCGGCTAGTCCTAGTTCGGCCAAACGAATCAAGGTCTCGCGATGCGTACCGTTGTACCGCAGGGCACCGCAGCACGATGCCCACGTGCCTTTGATCGCTTCGTCGGTTTCCTCGGCGGAAGTGGGCTGTCGAGCAAAGGAGCAATGTCCCTGGGTGTCATGGGACATCAAGGTTGGCGCGTGCATTTCAGGCGCACCACAGGAAATGGGTTTGACGTTGAGTCTCTGCTGGTGCTCACTGACGGCATGGAGAACACCGCGCCGTTCATCGCCGACGTGGCGGCTGACATCAACGAACTCACGTACTCGGTTGGCTTGGGCACTCCGGAGAACATCAGCGTCGCCGCGCTCCAGGCAATTTCCGGCAATCATGGCGGCTATCTTCTCATCACCGGCCCAATCTCGGGCGACAACCGATTCTTGTTACAGAAATATTTCCTCCAGATATTGGCGGGCATCACTAACGCCGAAATCGTGTTGGATCCACAGGGTTACCTCGTGCCCGGGAAAAGTCAGATCATTCCGTTTCCGGTCACGGATGCCGATGCGGGGCTCGATGTGATTCTCCTGACTCCCTATCCGGAGTCCGTCAACTTCCGCCTGCGTACACCGACCAGTTCAAGTATCATAGATCCCTCGACACCCGCTAGCCATCCGTATGTTCAGTTCGTTCGCTCCCGCGGAGTGAGCTATTACCGTCTATCTCTGCCAGCTGAACTTTCCCCGGGACGACTAGACCAAGGCGGAGTTTGGCAGGTGTTGCTCGATATTGGCAAAGAGCGAGAGACCGGGCGTGCCGTCTCGACCCGGCCGAATCGCAATCAGACATTTGCCCAGTACCAGGTGAGCGCGGCCCTTCGCGGCCAATCGGGTCTGCCGTTCAGCTTGCTGATTCACGCCTACTCGAATCTCAGTTTCCGCGCGGCCGTCTCTCAGTCTGGATATGAGCCAGGCGCAAGAGTTCAACTGACCGCGACGCTCGCCGAATCTGGGGTCCCCGAGGAGAACCCTGCCTTTGTCTGGGCGGAGATCGCGGCTCCCGGCAATCAATCGTTTCAGATCACGCTATCTCGAACTGAGCAAGGCGCCTACAGCGGTCACTTTGTCGCGGATCAAGTCGGAGTGTACCGCGCTCGTGTCCGAGCCGCAGGCACGACCCTCCGCGGGTTTCCTTACCGCCGCGAGCAGACTGTAACCGCAGCCGTTTGGGTTGGTGGAAACAGTCAGGGTAGGCCGGGTAGCGGTCCCGGCGACAGGCTGTGCGATTTCCTCAAATGCGTGTTTGGCGAGAAGGGGGTCGTCTCCATACAGGCAGAAGAGCTCCTGCGCAAGCTTGGCTTCGATCTCACATCCTTGCGGAATGCGCGCAACGCCGCATTCCATTGAATGAGTGGCCGACTTCCGCCGCGCCCATTCAGCCCGCTGCAACTCAGACCGCGCTGAGTCCGGCCTTGTTGAGTGTGGTGGATCGGCTCACGGGCAAGTCTGGATGAGGTTCGCCAGTGACCTCAGATCCGATATTTGACGTTATCATCGCAGGAGGAGGGCCGGCTGGCAGTGCCCTCGGCCTGCTCCTTGCGCGCGCCGGATGCTCAGTGGCGGTATTGGAAAAAACGGCTTACTCGGGCTTCCGTGTCGGTGAGTCGCTTCCGCCCAGCGTTGTGCCACGCTTGATGCGGCTTGGCCTCTGGGACTCTTTCCTCCAGACCGGGCC
>WNGJ01002951.1_pt1 | contig 17381 bp, 20 predicted proteins | sample 5400611 | NCBI WGS metagenome assembly WNGJ01 (sample SAMN13153375, study PRJNA577476) | soil metagenome | isolation source: 40 cm soil or saprolite under Garry oak tree replicate 1 | place: USA:California | collected 2016-06-15 | reverse complement strand
ACTCTCGTGACCACATGACCTCCCAGCCGAACCGGGTGCTGGCGAGGCTGTTGGGCAGCGATGTGATCGATTTCCCTGGCGGGCACCTCGGCTTCCTGGCCTACCCCGCCGAGTTTGCCAAGGCACTCCTTGACGTGCTTAAAGACGTCTGAGGACCCAGGATGGGACGCGACTGCATGCTCTTGCCCATCTGCGCGAGCTTTGCCTGTGGCGTCCCATCCTGCACAAGGATAGATCGATTTTCCCAACCAGGTGTTTCGCGGCCTGACTGCTCTGCCATTGACGTTTGAAGCAAGCTGATCCGCTTATCGAGTATCTGTTGTAGATGTTCATACGAACAGTGTTTTCATACCAGAAGAGAAGTTCTCTCTGAAAGGAGCAAAATGTATGCATTCGTTCGCACGTCACCGCCACAGCCCATCGGGCGAGGCGTCGGCTAAAGAGACCAAAGGGTTGATCCTCAACGGGGGCTGGGGCTACGACCTGATGGGATGGTTCCTCGATACCTTCCTGTTCCGTGGCCAGGTGCTGGAGCTGCGGAATCGCGCCGCCACCCTGGCCCGCCTACACCCCGGAGAGGCGGTGCTGGATGTGGGCTGCGGCACGGGAACACTGGCGCTGGAAGCGAAGCGCCACGTAGGCCAGGCGGGCCGCGTCGCAGGCGTTGACCCCAGTCAAGAGCAGATCGCCCGTGCCCACGCGAAAGCGGCTCGGCGCCACTTGCCTATCGATTTTCAGATCGGGGTGATCGAGCAGCTCCCCTTCCCCGATCAGACGTTCGATGTGGTGTTCTCGACCTTGATGATGCATCATTTGCCTGTGAGCCTCAAACGTCAGGGACTCGCGGAAATCGCCCGGGTGCTCAAACCAGGGGGGCGCCTGGTCATTGCCGATTTCACGCGCAAGCAGGACCGAGCGGGCCAGGCGGCGCGCTTTCACGCCGGGGGAAGCAGCCTGCACGACCTGACTACCCTGGTCTCGGACGCCGGGTTCTCCCAGCTGGAAACGGAGGAGATGCGGCCCACACGCTTCTCTGCTTTCCCAGGAGCGGGCATCGTCCGTGCATACAAGAGCTCATAGGAATGTGCGAGTCAGCAGAGAAGAGGAGGATCTCTCAAGAGAACATTCTTCTCCATGAGAACACGCTGAAGAGGACACACGCCAATACCCATGAAAAGCGAAAGGTTTCGTGGAGCCCTGGTTGCGCCTAACGGCTCCGTTCGCCTCTCTCGCGCAACAACCCTGGTGGCCTGGCACGCTGGAGTCGAACGCTATGTAAGCAGCTTTAGCTACCAGGGAGATTTTTCCAACCTGGGATGGATTGTTCCCCTGCCAGCAGTACCCATGAACATTGAGGAGGGGGAGCATGGACGTTACAGCGCCTGGAACGCGAATCCCACCCGGTGCGGTTTTTCTCTGGCGTCGCACCCACTGCAGCGCCATCAGACTCAGCGGCAGTGCTTCAGCAGGTCAAGATCGAAGCGCTGAATATTACGGTCATTCGCGGCAGCGGCCCACAGGTGTTGAACTGGGCCACCGGCAATGGGTTCTTTCTGAACGATGAGACCCGTGCCCACTTGCTTGTCTATGCAAAGGGAAGCCCGATCTTCCTGGCCGCCAAGTACGACACCTCGGCAGCCAAAGCTCGTGGTCTCCTGCAGGGCGATGGAACGCCCATCCTGATCACCATGAAGACAGCACATATCTGGGTCCCGCTCGAGGTGCTGGCTCTTGAAGGCCAACAAGTCCAGGCCGATCTCTTTCTCCTGACGGATCAACCCGTCTATACCAGTGATGTTGCTGCAACGGTCGGGCAGTCCTCTGTCGGGAGCCAGGTGCCCGGTGCGCCGGGCTTCGTTGTAGCATTCCAGGAGCAAGTGACACCCACGCTGTATCACGACCTGTCAACCGATCGCAATATGGGCTGGGTCAGGCCGGATAGCTGGCTGACGTACCTGACATTGAATGCTCCAGAACCCACCGTCACCTATGATCTCGGAGTCAGTTCCGCAGGTGTGATACGGCTGGCCCCTTATGGCACACCGCCCATGGCCGTCGTGGACGGGCAGGTAACACATCATGATCTTCCAGGCTGGTTACCACGGCTGCCTCTTGGCGCTCCACAGGTATTGCTCATGGTCGTTGCCCTGGTAGCTGCTCTGAGCGGGGTCTTCTTGCTTGTGCGTGGCAGGCGACGTGCCAGGGTCAGAGCTGTCGTGTAAAAGGTGCGCTCAATCCGCAGTGTTCCCTATGAGGGGTATCCCGAATGCCTGGAGATGCCCCTTATTTCATAGGCTGTGAAGCTCCTTGTCAGCCCCTCCTATGTTGGGCAGCCGGCTGCCCGTGCAGCGTCACCTCGTGTTGCGCCTCATCAATCGTCAGGTCATCCCAGCACTGCGGCGCAGAGGTATCATCAGGGGATTCTGAGCCCGTGTGGAGCGCGGTTGCTACCTGGCGGGGACGCCTAAGCCTCGCCTTGATGCGGGCCACCAGCTCGCGTGGGCTGAACGGCTTGGTGAGGTAGTCATCCGCGCCAACAGTCAGGCCGAGAATTTTGTCGATCTCTTCTGCGCGGGTGGTCAACAGAATGACATAGGCGTCGAAGAACTGCCGGAGCTGGCGACATACTTCAATGCCGTCGAGCTCGGGGAGCATGACGTCGAGCACGACGAGGTCCGGCTGGGCAGTGCGCGCAAGATCGAGGGCGGTACGCCCGTCCGACGCCGTCAGCACCTCGTACTGCTCGTGTTCGAGATAGCCTCGCACCAGTTCCACCAGTGCTTCTTCATCGTCTACCACTACAATGTGCGTCACAACCGTCTAGCTCCTTTCCGCGACCGGCAGATGTGAGTCTGGGGTGTATGGTGTGCCGTAGAGCTGATCCTCACAATGCCGGAGATGAGGAAGTGAGGAGGTGATACCCCTCTGGATGGTAGTATATGATATACGCTTCCCAAAACAGGTAAGATGATCGAGGTCAATGATAAACTGAGACAAAGCGGGATGTATATTCTGGGGATACCAGGACAGGAACCCTTCTTTGCATCCTTATGGCATACATGATATAGTGCTCCCATACCCCCCTGGTAGGGGTAAAGGGGGGAATGAGTCTTCCTGAGGAGAAAAGCCCCTCAAAACATGAGATGTTCAACGATCAGGCGTTACCTTCGTGAGTGGAGTGGGACGCGTACATTCGGTAACAAGATGATCCTGCTTCTCAGCTAGAGAGCCTGTGTTATCCGTTTGGCAGAGGGAAAAAGTCTATCCTAAAGAGAGGAAGATAACAACGATGAAAACTGCCATGTTGCCAGTCAAAGGTCTCAACTTTGCCGGGTGTGCGCGCGAGATCGAGAAACACCTCGGCAAGCTTGCACCAATCGCACATGTGGAAGCGAGCTATGTCTCGCAGACCGCCACGATCACCTATGATGAGACGCAACTCGACGAGGCACAACTGCGCGAGATGGTCAAGGAGTGCGGTTTTGCTTGCGGAGCACCACTTACTACCTTTACGTTCTCAGGATCAATCGCCACCGCATCACCGCCAACAGAAGCAGCTCGTGCCCAAACGCCTATGGCACACCCCGCTATGGAACATCATGCACACGCCGAGGCTCCCGCCAAGACCGACATGGGTGCCATGGATCACGGGATGATGGGCCATGATATGGGTGATCCGGCCATGGCCCGTGCTATGGAAGCGGATATGCGCCATCGCTTCTTTGTCTCGCTGCTCCTCACCATCCCTGTCGTGTTGTACTCCCCGCTGGGTGTCAATTTGTTCAAGTTGCACCTACCTACTCCTTTCGGCATCAATCCGAACTGGGTATTGCTGGTCCTTTCCACTCCGTTGGTGTGGTGGGGAGGCTGGATTTTTCATTCCGGTGCCTGGCGTGCTCTACGCAACCGCACGCTCAATATGAACGTACTGGTGAGCTTGGGCGTCCTGGTGGCCTACTTCTTCAGTGTCTTTGTGACCTTGTTTGCACCCCAGGTGGAGACCAGCTACGACGCGGCAGCTATGCTCGTCACCTTCGTGCTGTTCGGCCACTGGATGGAGATGCGCAGCCGCCGGGGTTCCTCTGACGCACTCAATGCCTTGCTGCGACTGGCACCCTCGCAAGCCAATGTCATCCGGCCCACTGGAGCGGTAGAGACGGTGCCGGTCGAGCAGGTCCAGGTAGGCGACCTGCTCCTGCTGCGCCCCGGCGAGAAAGTGCCGGTTGACGGGATCGTGACCGAGGGGGAGAGCCCCATCGACGAAAGCATGGTGACCGGTGAGAGCCTGCCCGTCAGCAAACAGCAAGGTTCCGAGGTGATTGGCGGCACGGTCAACGGGTCCGGGTCGCTGCGAATCACCGCGACCAAGGTGGGCAGCGAGACAGCGCTGGCTCAGATCGTGCAACTGGTGCAGACCGCGCAGAACTCGAAAGCGCCCGCTCAGCGTCTGGCGGATCGTGCTGCAGAGTGGTTAGTTCTGGCAGCGGTCAGCGCCGGAGTGCTGACATTCCTGGTCTGGTTCTTCGTGATCGGACAAACCGCTCTCTTTGCGCTCACGCTGGCGGTGACAGCGGTGGTCATTGCCTGCCCAGATGCGCTCGGCCTGGCGACACCGACAGCGGTAGCAGTTGGAACCGGCATCGGAGCCAGAAACGGCATCTTGATCAAAAACGCGACCGCCCTGGAGCAGGCCTCAAAGATCCAGGCCATCATTTTTGACAAGACCGGGACGCTCACCGAGGGCAAACCGGCTGTGACCGATATGGCGGTGTTCGCATCCGGAAAATCATTGGGACTGGATGAAGCAAAACTGCTGCAAGTGGCAGCAACGGCAGAAGCCGACTCAGAACACCCCCTGGCAAGTGCCATTGTGGAGGGCGCGAAGGAGAGACAGCTTGCATTCCTGCCCTACAGCCAGTTCAAAGCCATCGCAGGCGGCGGTGTACAGGCAGTCGTTGAGGCTCGTACCATCCTCGTTGGGACACCAAAGCTGTTGGCCGAGCATACCATTCAGCTTCAGCCATCGGAACAGGAACAACTGGCAACGTTACAGGCACAGGGCAAAACGGTGATGGTCGTGGCCATGGATTCGCAGGCTGCAGGTCTGATCGCAGTAGCTGACCGCGTCCGATCGTCTTCTCGTGAGACGATCACCGAGCTGCAGGCATTGGACATCCAGGTGGCCATGCTGACAGGAGACAATCGGCGCACAGCGGAGGCAGTGGGCCACGAGCTCGGCATCAACCGGGTGTTTGCAGAGGTTCTCCCTGCTGATAAGGCCAAATATGTCGGGCAACTCCAGAGCGAGGGGCTATTCACAGCCATGGTGGGAGACGGAGTCAACGATGCACCCGCTCTGGCCCAGGCGGACCTGGGGATCGCGATTGGCGCGGGAACCGGTGTGGCAATTGAGACTGCCGAGGTGGTGCTGATGCACAGCGATCCGCTGGACGTACTGGCTGCGATTCGCCTCTCCAAAGCCACCGTCACGAAGATGAAGCAGAACCTGTTCTGGGCTGCCATCTACAACCTGATCGCCATCCCCGTTGCGGCTGGAGTCCTCTATCCCTTTGGTATCCTGCTGGCGCCAGAAGTGGGGGCCTTGGCCATGAGCGCCAGTTCCATCACCGTTGCCACCAATGCGGTGCTGCTCAAGAGCGTGGAAAAGAAATTGAGAGAATAAGCCGGCAAACAAGTTCGGCGAGGTATGGAAAAAGCGGACTGATCCGGTCTCGCTCTTATCCCGGTGAACTTGAAGCGCTTCAGGTGCCTGCGAACCCGGCTTCGGAGGTAGCTTTAAACGCGCGCAAGACTCACCCACGCCAGAACCAATCTACCGTGTACCCGTTCCCCCGGGCAACATGCAGTCCCGCCTGTTCGCACAGCGACAGCGCTTCAGTCAGGGTATACGCGTGCACGGGGCTCCCTTCAATCCGCTGCAACAGCCATTCGAGAGCTGCCCAGGGGAATGGAGGCTCGCGCCGTGCGAAATCTTCCACTACCAGTAGTCCTCCTGGTGCCAGCAGCTGCCTCAATCCCGAGAGCGTTGCCACCGGGTCCATGTGGGGGACGGATGTGAACCAACCGTGGCAGATGGCGCAGTTAGTATAGATTAGTGCTGGCGTGAGTCAACTACAACGGCTCTACTACGACACGACGTTCTCGGATCCCGCGACGGTCTTCCCTTCCTTACAGGCCTTGGTTGAGCTGTCGCAGCTGCTCTTTGGCAGTGATTTTCCCTGGGCAGGCAAGGCCATTACCTCCCTCACGCTCTTGAGGCTTGAGAGCTATCAGGAACTCGACCAGCATGCGCGCAAGGCTGTTAAGCGTGACAATGCCCTGTCGCTCTTTCCCCGTCTCACCGCCGCAGCATCGGTCGCGGCAGGAGCAGTGAGGCAGCACACACCTGACAAGGGAATGAACCTGGAGGAAGATCGATAGTCCCGGTGGGAGCGAGCCTGATCCTCCTCTCAAGAGATGAGCTTTCGCGTCACAACGGACCCAAAAAGCATGGCAGAAGAACAAGAGGACGGGATTGCTATCGCCAATTGGACATAAGCATACCGTGAGCCGATTGTGATACTGTGGGCAACCGGTGTGACAGGAATGTGATAGGAGCGAGCGATACTTCAAGGTGGAAAGGACGTTTGCCTATCACCTTCCTGGTGACCAGTGGGCAACAGGCCTGCTGGATAGATGACGAAAGTGAGGAGACTCCTATGATGTGGGGATATGGTTTCGGCTGGGGGAGCATGTTTCTCATGTCGCTGGGCGGCATTCTCTGGATCGCCCTGCTGGTCGTGCTTGTCTGGGCAGCGCTGCGCTGGCTCAATGGGAAAACGAGTACAGCGGCTCCGCCGACAAGCGGTCCCTCGGCGATGGAGATACTCCAGCAGCGCTACGCGCGTGGAGAGATCGACACTGCTACCTTTGAGCAGATGCGCGAGAGGCTGGAAGCCTCCGATACGCGTCGTCAGCAGTATGGCAGCCAGCCCATCACAAGTGGGCGTTAAGCGTGTTCTAGTTCGCTCTACACCTGAATGAATACCCAGCCAACCGCAGGCGAGCGCTCGCCTGCGGTTGGCTCATCCATAACGAAAGAGGAGCCATCCGTCTTTTCCCTACAGGATGAGACGATACAAGTGGGCACTTTGTTCCAGGAGCGCACGCCGGCAGGCACTCGGCATAAATTTGCGCTCACACACAGCATGCTCGCGCCAGGGTTGCTTTGACCTCCTCAACGAGCACCAGTGGTTATATACACCGTTCTGATCTCTTCAAACCCTTGACATATGGATCACAGATACGATATAGTATTAATACCCCCACCTGGGGGGTATGGGTAAATCAAGCAACGAAGACACAGGTAATTGACATGGCTGCCGAAACCAATCGTGCTCTAGCAGAAAACGTCGAGGTACCTCAAGCCCAGATAAGAGGAGAAGACCGCGCTGTTCTCGCGCTGGAAGGGATGACCTGCGCTTCCTGCGCTATGCGCATCGAAAAGGGGCTGAAAAAGGTGCCGGGCGTGAAGGATGCCAGCGTCAATTTCGCGACGGAGCAGGCTTCCGTGACCTATGATCCGGCCCAAACAGGCCCGGAGCAGTTGGTGCAGAAGGTAGAGGCCGTTGGCTATACCGCATTTCCACAGGTTGTGTCCACGCACACACCGGTTCGGAGAGAAACCAGTAGCGGTATTTTTGCTCCAATAGGAATTCCCGTCGTTGGTGTGCCCCAGGAGGATGAACAGAGTAGACGAAAACAGGCAGACATCAGGCTCAAGCGTGATCTCTTGATCCTGGGGATTGTGCTGACGCTACCTGTCGTGATCCTGAGTATGTTCTTCATGAACCGCTTCCCCGGAGAGACCCTTCTCTTGCTGGTCCTGACGACCCCTGTTTGGGCAGTAGTGGGCTGGGAGTTTCATCGCGGGGCCATCAAAACGCTGCGTTACGGCAGCGCCAATATGGATACCTTGATCTCGGTCGGCTCGACCGCAGCGTATGTGATGAGCATAGTAGCTACGTTCTTTCCCCACATCGTGGGTTCCATCACCTTCTATGACACCACGGCCTTGATCATTACGCTGATCTTCCTGGGCAAGTACCTGGAGGCGCGTGCCAGGGGGCAAACGAACGAGGCCATTAAGAAACTCATCGGGTTACAGGCGCGTACCGCGCATGTGCTGCGAGCAGGACATGAAGTAGAGCTTCCCATCGAGCAGGTGCAGGTTGGAGATGAACTCATTGTGCGCCCGGGCGAGAAGCTTCCCGTTGATGGTGTGGTGCTTTCAGGAAGCTCATCGGTCGATGAAGCGATGATTACAGGTGAGAGCATTCCCGTGGAAAAGGTGGCGGGAGACCCACTGATTGGTGCGACCATCAACCAGCATGGCCTGTTGCATCTGCGAGCGACCAACGTCGGTGCCGATACTGTCCTCGCCAGTATTATCCGCCTGGTTGAGGAAGCACAGGGCTCGAAGGCTCCGATCCAGCGGTTGGCCGATACCATCTCGGGTGTGTTCGTGCCGGTGGTGCTGGTGATTGCCGCGCTGACCTTCATAGGTTGGGCAGTGGTTGGCACTGTGACCGGTACCGCCACCGCTGCCGGGATGGTCAGCGGAAGTCAACCCTGGATCGTGGCGATGGTGGCTGCGGTGGCAGTGCTGGTGGTGGCTTGTCCATGCGCACTGGGACTGGCGACGCCGACTGCCATCATGGTTGGAACGGGCAAAGGGGCTGAACAGGGCATTCTGATTCGTGGGGGCGAGAGCCTGGAACGCATTCAAGCGGTGCGTGCAGTCCTGCTCGACAAGACCGGCACTATCACGAAGGGTAAGCCTGAGCTGACCGATGTCATCACCGTTGCTGATCACCAGCAGGATGAGGTGCTGCGCCTGGTGGCCGAGGCCGAACAAGGGTCTGAGCATCCCCTGGCTGCTGCCATGGTGGAAGGAGCGAGAGCGCGGGGATTGCGGCTTGATCATTCCCCGCAAGGGTATACCGCGCTGGCCGGACGTGGCCTGGAAGCGACGGTGGAAGGGCAGAGCATGCTGATCGGCACGCGTCGCCTGCTCAGTGAACGTTCGATTGCCTTTGAGGCCCTCGCGGCACAACTGAAAGCATTGGAGCAGCAGGGCAAGACGGCGATGCTGGTTGCGCTTGATGGTGAAGTGGTAGGCATCGTGGCGGTGGCCGATACCATGAAGGTGGGCTCAGCAGAGGCAGTCAAGCAACTGCAAGCCCAGGGGCTTTCTGTCTGGATGATGACCGGCGACAACGCGCGGACGGCTCAGGCCATCGCCGGACAGGTGGGCATCCCTGCCGAGCGTGTCCTGGCTGAGGTGCTGCCTGAAGACAAAGCCAACCAGGTGAAACGGTTGCAGTCCCAGGGATGGGTGGTCGCCTTCGCGGGTGATGGCATCAACGATGCTCCTGCGTTGGTCCAGGCTGATGCTGGTATTGCGATGGGAACAGGAACGGATATTGCGATGGAGGCTGCAGACATCACATTGGTCAAAGGCAATTTGAAGAGCGTGGCAACCGCGCTGGCTCTTTCGCGAGCGACCTTGCGCACCATCAAGCAGAATCTCTTCTGGGCCTTTGCCTACAATATCATCCTCATCCCGACCGCGATTCTCTCGCCGCTGATTCCGTTCTTACACGAAAATGCCCCCATCTTTGCGGCAGCAGCGATGGCGCTGTCATCGGTCACCGTGGTGAGCAATTCCTTGCGCTTACGGCGCTTTGGACGGTAAGGACGCGGCGCAGGGAGTGCGGTGGTATACAGATGGTATGAAAGGAAAACGAGCCATGCAAGAAGATCGGAAGCAAGATGTGTTGAAACGGCTTTCCTATATCGAGGGCCATGTTTCAGGCATACGCAAGATGGTGGAGGAGGACAAGTACTGTATTGACATCTTGCATCAAACGCACGCGGTGCGCAAGGCGCTGGAGAAACTGGAGGCGATTGTTGTCGAGGGACACTTGTGGACCTGTGTCCCGGAAGGCATCAAAGGCGGTCGTGAAGAAGCCGTGATCCAGGAATTGGTCCAACTCTACACCATTGCTGGCAATCAATAGCTGCCTTTCATCCTTCCTGATCGGAGCTACATGCACGAGCATCGTTAGAAGGATGGGTTACAGATACTGTTATCAGTTATGATACATGATCAATGAGGAGGAGATCGAGCATGGAATCGACGATTCTTATAGCTCCCGACATTTCGTGTGAGCACTGCCAGCGTGCCATTGAAGGAGCGGTGGGCAACCTGGCGGGCGTGAGTGAGGTCACGGTTGATATCCCGACAAAAGCGATCCACCTCACGTACGACCCACAGGAGATCACTCTGGCCAAGATCGAGGAGGTCCTCGACGATGTTGGAAATACAGTAGCCAAATAGCTACGCTGGTTTGGTAGAGGCGCGATGGGACGCGCCTCTATGATCGATCTGGAAATCTTCCATCACATTACGAACAGAGTTGGTTTTAAAAGAGTGAGATGTACGTATGAGCTATCAACCGGTTCCAGCTCTGGGCAAAGATCTCCTGACCCCTTCTTTGACGCGTTACTTGAGGTGGTTGGCTTAGGGACCTCCCTGCGAGAGCAGGTCTTAGAACGAGTCCACATCCAGAACGGTGAGCAGGTGCTGGATGTGGGGTGTGGGACCGCCGCGCTGCTGATCCGCTCCAAAGCTCGCGCCCCTGGTGCGCCCCTGGTTGGGGTCGATGCTGACCCACATATTCTGGCGCTTGCCAGCAAGAACATCCACCAACACGGGTAGAGGTTGAGATCGGACAGGCCCAGGCCGAAGCCCTGCCTTTTCCCTCTGCCTCGTTTGATGTGGTCACGAGTACCCTCACCTTCCATCACCTGCCGACGGAGATCAAACAGCGTGCCATAGCAGAAATCCACCGCGTGCTCCGGCCTGGCGGGAGGTTTCTCTTAGCTGATCTTGGCAGGCCAGAAGGGCTGCTCCTCAAGACTTTTTTTGCCCTGGGCGCACTGCTCCAGTCGGATGAGGCCAGATACATCCAGGACAATCAAGCGGGGAGACTCCCGCTGTTTCTGGAAGAAGCGGGGTTTGCGGTCCAGGAGCTACCCCCGCGCTACCGGGGTGCAATTTCTCCTGGCAACGAAGCAGGAAGCTCGCTGTAACGGAGTCAACGATGCCCCGGCGCTTGCACAGACAGATCTGGGAATCGCGATTGGTGCAGGGACTGGAGTAGCGATTGAGACCGCTGAGGTAGTGCTCATGTGGAGTGATCCGCTCGATATGCTGGACACCATTCGCCTCTCGAAAGCGATGGTCACCAAGATGAAGCAGAACCTGTTCTGGGCGGCCATCTACAATCTGATTGCTATTCCCGTTGCAGCCGGTGTGCTCTATCCCTTGGGGATTCGGCTCAGTCCGGCGGTGGGAGCGCTCGCCATGAGTGCAAGCTCAATCACTGTTGCCACCAATGCCGTGTTGCTCAAAGGCGTGGAGAGGCACTTGAGAGAGAAGTAAGCGTCATTGCCTCTCAACCTGGTTTGCACGCTGGAGCCATGCTGATCATTTCGTCTCAACTCCTCGCATTCCTGCCTCCCTGACACACGACCAATGTCAGCTGACTTCATAGGGCGGCTATGCCTTTATATGTCCAATTGGCAAGCGGGAGTCCGTGAATCAATCAACCACAAAGCTGGATTCGCTGGTAGCGATCTGCCCATCGAGTTGCGCCGTCACCCTGGCCGTCCGCTCCAGTAGGCTGGCCCATTCTGGCAAGGCGCCTGGGGCATCCAGCGCCACTCGTAATAACCGGTACTATCGGCGATAAATGTTCCCTTCAGGCTGTTGCTCAGATCGACGCTCCCGTTGCAGTAGGTCACAGAGATGGTCAGTACTGCTTTTGGCGGGGTACGAACACACGCTAGACCATGAGATTTATCTGCACTGAAGCCGACCTTGCCGCCGCTTTTACAGCCAAACCGTACTGACAGCTTAGCTGCGTGGCTTACCTGGTTAGGGACAGGGGTAGATGTTGCCACAGACTGGCTCGCAGTTGCTGTTGAGTTTGAGCTAGCGTTTGAGCCGCAGGCAGCGAGCAGAACGATCAGACAGCTCCCGAGAAGACAATAAAACAGATAGTGGTTTCGATCTGTTTTCATCACCGTTTTTCTCCGTATTTATAGACTGATACATTTGGTACGAAGGATAGGGGTGAGAGCGGGGCTATGTCTGTGAGGTTGCCCACACAGGCAGTGTGAAGGAGATCACATTGTCCCGTGGGAGTACTAGGGTTCACCAACGCTAAGAGAGGTAATAGGCAGGGCCGCCAGCAGCTGAACAAAAAAGAAGGGAAGTACAGACCTGAATGGGCTGTCGCAGGCAGCATGCTCTGCGAACCAGCGGCCCACCTGGGCGTATTGCGCATGACGGGCTTCCTCGGTCATCTTCTCCCAGGCCTGCTACTCACGGGTCCCGCAGAACAGAAGCATGTATTTCGTTCCTACCACCTGCGTCACTCTACCGTGTATCGCTCTCTGATGTTGCACCAAAGAGCGATCAAGCTGAGAGCATGCTCGCGATACCTCAAGAAGTCGAGGACGGACAAGCTGGCCTGATCAATCACCGGGCCGTCTGGGTGGCTAAGTTGGCATCGTACGCTGCACCACTAGTACAAACAGATTCCCGAGTGGGGAGAGCAGGCCTTTTCTGGGCGTGGGCATCAGAGTGGGCTGGAAGGGGAGAACCGTCACCTCAAACGGGAACCAGTGAACTGTCAATCTTCATCTGTGAGCAGAAATGTAGTGGCACCTCTTGCAGGTGCCAGGCTTCTACGTTTATATAGAGTCACCAAAGGAAAAAACACGAAAACATTCCCACCGTCCTGTTCAGAACGGTGGGAACGACCAGACGAGAGTGCCAAGCAGAACAAGCTCTGGAAAGCTGCTCCGGTGTCCTACTTGAGGCAGAGGTCTTTCCCGCTCGCATCACCAAAGCAGTGCCCATCCTGGGTGAGGATGACGACTTTTTTGATGTTCGTGAACTGTTTGAGCGTCGCGTTGATTTCCGCTGTCACACGTGCATCTGCTCCGATCCCTGGCGAAGTGAGGCTTCGGCAGAATTTCACGGTCGCAGTCCCTGTTTGCGTCACCGTGGCTTTCTTGTCCAGCGTCAAGGTGAAGTCTGGGCCTCCAACAGGCCGGGGGGCCGAGCAGTTCGATGGACCACTGAGCATGGTATTGAGTTCCGTGAAGTAGCCCGCGTGTTGTTCGGAGAGGGTAGGTCCAGCGAGTAAGAGTTGGATGGCGAAGGTTCCGACAGCGATGGTTGGGGACATGCGATCAACCGAATAGACAGCAGAGAAATTCGTGTCGATGGACTCTGGAAACTTGGAGAAGAAGACTTTGACGGGATAGCCTGCTGCAGTCGAGGCTGTGGATGTGTGGGCAATCGAGGCAGCACTGGCGCTGGAAAGCACAGTGGCACGACAAGCACTCACGACGAAAGCCAAGAGAGTACAGACACTTATCACGACAAGAATCATGAAGTGCGGACGATGAGAAGAGACAGCCGAACAGGGATGGGTGCCTTGGAAACCATTCATACTCATTTTCTCCTTGAGAGATGGTTGTAGATCGACTGCGTAGAAAAGATTCTTGCATAAAAAGTGACGATGAAGGAAGAATGACGTGTTGCGCTAATGCGAGTATACCAGTGGTGGTGCTGCGCAGAGAATGAACGAGTGCACAAACCAGATGTGATGTGGGTCACACCAAGCCGTCATGAACTGGCCTCCCTGATGAGCGGACGAGTAGACTCGCAGAGGTGCTTTGAAAAGGAGGAAGAAAGCGGATCTCCTTGCGAGTAATAGTCACCAAAACCATCACTCGCAAGGAGATCTCCATGAACAAGTATATCGTCAAACTCGATGCAGAGCAACGTGGCACCCTGGAGCGGCTGATTGCCAGTGGGTAGGCGGCAGCACGCAAACTGCCGCATGCGCGGACTTTACTGAAGACTGATAGTGGAGAGCAAGGCCCAGGCTGGCCTATGGCCGCAACATGCCAAGCTTGTCGATTTCGATAAACCAGAGGGCATGGTCGGTACCCATCACCATCGCCAATGGTTCACTACCGGAGGCCGGGATGCGATAGTAGATGAAACGCTTGGCCGCGACATCGAGACGTGCAATCACGTTTTCTGCCAGAATTGTCACCCAGACGTCGCCCGATGGGGCCACGACCAAGCCGTAGAGGCCGCCCGGGTCCTTTCCAGTGAGCGAGGCGTAGTAGGGGGTGGTCCTTCCGGTACGCGGATCGAGCCGAAGCAGGAGCCCTGAGCTGAACGCAGTCACCCAGATGGTCCCGTGCGCATCACTGGCAATCTCCATCAGCGAGACCTTCGGGCCTGGTACAGGGAAATAACGGATGCGGCCTATAGCCGGGTCGAGGCGGCCGACATGGTTGATGCTCATCTCAGTGAACCAGACCATGCCTTGTGGGTCGACGGTCACTCCATAGGGGTCGATGGTCTGTACACTCTTCTTATCTGCAAGGGGATACTGTTGCATGCGACCGGTGCGTGGATCGAGACGCCCCAGGGCGTCGGCGTTGAATTCGGTGAACCAGAGCGTGCCGTGGGCATCCAGGACCAGGTCGTTTGGGGCGCTTGGAATCGTCAGCGTCTTGCCCGGGTTACCGGGATCGGGGATCGTGAGCCTGGGCAACGGGTAGAGTTGAAAGCGACCCGTTGTGGGGAAGTAGTGGCCGATGTAGTTGGCGTATTGTTCAGCAAACCAGATCGTATCGTCAGGCGCGACCTGTATCCCCATCATCCCGTAGCGTCCGTGTGGCGGGGTCATCTGCTCAAAGGTCCGGGTGCGCGGATCAAAGACGGCGAGATAGTTCCGACCCATTTCCCCGAACCAGACCCGTCCTTCGTGGTCGATCGCCAGCCGCATGACCTGGCTGTCTGACTGTGGGAGGGGATACTCACGAAACTGGCCTGTTGCTGTAATGGCTGAGGTGGTGGGCGGTTGGGTCAGGCTTCCCGCAACGGGGGATGCAACCGACTGTGTTCCATGCGCTTGTCCAGCAGAGCTGGCACCGCCATGTGCGAGTGTAATGAGAGTGACCACACCCAACAGCAGCACGCCCAGCAGGAACCAGGCATCACGCCGACGACGGGCAGACCAGCGAGGAGATCGCTGCCCCCTGGAGGCAACTGCAAGAGGTGTTCGCTCAGGAATCTCAACGTCGTTGTGCTGTGCTCCAAGTAGAGGGGAATGCTGTCTATTGCTCATCGTTCTATCCTGATGGTGTGATCTCGGAAATCTTCTTGCTCTCAAGAGGCTGCTCTACGAGTATATACGTTGGAAGTTACTCTCGAGGTACCTCCTCCTAATGCTCCGCCACAACAATCTTCCTCATTGATCACTGCCGCTACTTGCGCTGCAGAAATGTGCTGTGTCGCAATCAGGTACTTCGCTAACCCCGCATGGACATACCACGCCCAGCATTGGCAGCAGCACCACCCGTGATCATTTGTCATGCTTGCTGCCTGGTGATACGTCGCCTGCTGGGCAGGAGATAATTGAATGCTCTGGTCATACTGCAACAGTGTTTTCGCAAGCGATACAGGGACGTTATAGGGGTCTGTGGGGATCTGGGAAATATGCGCATAGGCTTTGAGCGCATGAATTTGCTGTTCATACTGTGTCCTATCCATTGGGGAACAGCAGGAACCTTGTAGGTAGCTGTCTTGTGCCATATGTGCCATGTCAGCAGAAATTGCCGCTCTATTGCCTATGTTCGAGCAATAGTCAGTGCTTGCTTTGCTCAGCACGGTAAACCGCTGCTGTATAGCAGAGCTGACTAATAACTCCTGCGGAGTCATCGCCATACTAGTCCTGCTGGACGGACTTCCCAGCGGAGTCACCGCCCTGGTAGTACTGCTCAGCGTACTTCCCAGCGGCATGACGGTCACAATCGCTATATAGAGGACACCAATACTCGTCAAGAGTGTCAAGAACACCAGGATACCGTTTTTTCTGTGTTTCGGCATGTCGCTTCTCTTTACTCTGCACTGTGAGTGAGCCGGTAATTATGTGTCTACCTTGCACCAGCGTTTGCGTAGTCACTGGCCCAGGATCTTCTCAATTTCATTGCTGCTATATCAGGCTTAGCGAGCAATCAACTGCAGGTTGCTTTGCAATGTTTGCGCGGTCAATTCTCCGATCACCTTGCTGACAATTACCCCATGGCGGTCGATAAAGAAGGTTTCCGGGACGCCAGTCACGCCATAGTTAATGGCAACCGAGCCACTTGTATCTATGACGTTGGGATAGGTGATCCCATATGTGTGCAAAAAGCTCAATCCATCGCTTTGTCTATCCTCAAAGTCGATGCCGATAAAAACGATGCCCTGGCCTTGTACTCGCTGCCATGTAGCCTCCAGAAGAGGCGCTTCCTGTTTACAGGGGTCGCACCATGACGCCCAGAAGTTCAGCATCACCGGCTTTCCCTTCAAGTTTGCCAGGTGAAAAGCTGGAGCACGACGGGCACTGAGCGCAGCTAAGGTAAAATCTGGCGCAGGGTGCCCTATGAGTGGACTGCTGCTACTTTGGGCACTCCCCGCGTGAGACTGGTCTTGAGCAGGGGTCAGCAGTTCTGACCCAAGCAAGGCGAGCAATCCGGCATTCAAGAGGATCACCGCGATAAATACGATGATGCGCCGCTTGCGCTTCCTCTTTTTTGATCCCGCGGGGAATTGCTCGGTGAGTGTCTCACCAGGTGATACACCTTCAGATGGCTGCTCTTCAACTTCCATGCGTGTTGCTTTCTGCAGAGGAGAGCGTGTGCGCTTGGCTCTCCCTCTCGCTTGATACCTGATACCACCTTGCTTTCAATGTGGCAATTGGATTATAGTTCGCGGCGGTATGACCGTCAAGGGTACTATCATCAATAGTAAATTCAAGCATGCTTGCAGCGCTTCCAGTAAAGAGTGGTCAGCTATGATCTACCTTTCGTTGGGAGGTCTTCCTCCTGTTGTTGTTGCTCGGCTACCGTTCTGCGTACCGTACGCATGGAGGACACAGTGCTGCGCCGACCGATACCGATCCCACTTAGGGCACTCACTGAAATAAAGGTACCGACTCCTGTGGATGAATAGTATAGTTCCAATCGCCATGAAAGGGCTCTCTCTTGATGTTCAAAGTGGCCAAGTCTTCGTCCGAGACTTTGATGCCTGTCGGAGAACTATTGCTGTCCTTGACGGCGGTGACGGTCAATCCTTGCTTGGTCGTCGTATGAGAAATCAGTTCAATCACGGTCTCAAAAGACGTTAACGGTTTGCCCCGCCAATTGATGGAAATGGAGGAAAAGAGTCGGTGCTC
>WNGJ01002950.1_pt1 | contig 17382 bp, 20 predicted proteins | sample 5400611 | NCBI WGS metagenome assembly WNGJ01 (sample SAMN13153375, study PRJNA577476) | soil metagenome | isolation source: 40 cm soil or saprolite under Garry oak tree replicate 1 | place: USA:California | collected 2016-06-15 | reverse complement strand
GCCCGAAGTACGTCCTGCTGCATCCCTTCTCCCACACGGTAGCGGGCCTCGGTGCCTTGCTTGATCTGATCTGCGACTTGCTGATTCTTTGCAAGTACAGAAATGATGCTTTGCGAGGCCGCGAGCTGGAAATACGCGAGCTTAAGCCGATTGAGCACATTCCAAACGACGGAGTTCTTCTCCGCACCTGAAATTGCGATTTCGTGCTGGGCGACTTTTGCTCTCAAGGCGCGCTTGCCCGGATAAGGAAGCTCCTGCGACGCGCCGAAGCCGATGTACGCAAAATCACTGTTGCTGTACCCGGCGAAGGGCCGAGGACTTCCCACCGTGAAATGCTGCACCATGACTTCAGTGTCCGGCAGCGCAGATGCCTGCTGAGGCATGTATCGTGTTGTCTGAATCACGCTTTCGGCAGCCTTGATCGCGAGATTGTTTTGACGCGCCTCCGGGATCAGTGACTGCAAGCTCGTAGGAGTGCTCTGCGCGACAGCAGCAACTGCCACAAAGACAAATACACATAGAGTTCTGATCTTCGTCATTTCTCCTCGCACAAGTTTGGAGATGGAGTCACGCGAAGACACAAGTGTGTCCTCGCACTCTACGCGCGGCGAAGGGATCAGATTCTAAGGACAGTAACTGTTTGAGCAGGGCTTACGGGCGGAGATTCGAATGAGTTTGCGCTGCTCCGAGTGATGATTCGTGGCATGGGAGGGGCGGCTACCATTGGCGCAGCCACAGCCGGACCAAAATCGTTCCTCTGAATCTTCGAAGCAGTCACGGCCTGATGTGAGACCGGATGTTGGCAGCACGAGTGTGAACTCGGCATCACAGATGTTTCGCAGCTCCCGGCCATTTTTCGGCAGCACTCTTGCTGTTCTTTACTCATCTGCGCAGCTGGTGTCAGGCACGCTGAGAGCGGCAACGCCAAGATAAGAACCGCCAACGCGATCGCAACGGATTGTGACGCTAAACGCAACATATTCATTGTACCGCTACCCCGCAAACTCGATGCGGGCCGATTCGCCGTTCCCTCGATGCGGGGTCGCCACTTCTATGGCTGAAAAGGCGACCTCCGCACAATATCACCCCTTAGCTACGGCTCTACGACGAGTTTCATTCTCTGCTCGGCATGGCCTGGGCCGCACGGCACCATGCACTGCACTAAATATTCGCCGGGCTTACTGGGCGCAGTGAGCGTGTACTCCTGGGTTCCGGGCTTCAGTCTCAGGTTCCAACCTTCGCTGGCTAGCTCCTTGATCGTGAAGCTGTGAACGGAGCCGTCGTTCGCAACTCGCTCTCCTTTTTCTGCCGTGATCTTCAGATGCACAGTTTCGCCAGCTCTAACCGTGATGACTGGCTTCCTCTCGCCTTCGACCACGAAGGCCTGGTCTTTAGTGGCAATGACGTGCCAGACCTTGGGTTCAGCAGACCACGCGAAGCTACCAAACATCACAATAATGCTCAGTGGTATGACAATTTTTCTCCATGCTGACATAAGTGCTCCTCCCGCGTTATTGAGTTAAATATTGCAAAATTGCTTGTGCTTCATCTGCCGTAAGGTTCGCGCGCACTCGCATGTGCCGGACAATCGTTTTCGTGCGCCGTGCACTCACCGGAGGAACCTCCGCGTGACAGCGGGTGCAGTTCTGCTTGTAGGCTTCATCCGCTGAGAAGTTCGGTGGAAGATGAAGCTTCTTTGCCTTCTCCGCCTTCTGCGATGTGGTGCTGTCCTGCGATGCAGATGCCGCACCAGAACTCCCGCTGTTCGATGTTTGCGCCGCGACCAGTGCCACCAGCACCAATGCGAGAATCAGAGAAATAATTACAGAGATCCGGCCTTTCATTTCCTTCCTCCCATTAGCGGGAACGCGAACCGGTAGGTTAGACCCACTGTCCAAACATTGTGATCGCCTGAGTCGATGAACTCTCGACCATAAGAGAAGTTCGAGCGCACATCTGAACGAATCCAGTAACTCCAGCCGGCAAAGACGCGCTTTGCATTGGAGTCGGGAAGCTCCATATCTCCGGATCCCCCGCCAATGTTCATGGCCGAAGGAGTGAAGAATTGTTCAAAACGGACTTCCGCCTGGGACTTCCGCATGAACGGCTTCCAAAATGGCGCCTTCCTCATGCGATAGGCGCCTTCGACCCAATAGCCACTTCCGACGGTGGCGTTCCGAGCATATTCGGCCCGGACATCGAGCGGCATGCGGCTAGATTGCCAGATAGCGTCCGCACCGAAAGTGTTGACGTGCTCGTCTTGAAGTTGACGTTGAAAAGACGTTCCGACCTCAAGCCGCGCAGCCGGAAAGAAGAACCCCACGCGTTCGCCCGCTGCGCGCGTTGATCCTTCCCAGGAATTGTCCACAGCCGCCGAGAAAAAGCCTGCATAGTTGATATTGAGAAAACTTCCCACAGGAATTGCTCCTCGCAACATGCCGCCATTACTGTCGCTCATCTCGAAAGCAGTGATGTAAGGAGCAGTCTGAAGATTGCGAACCCAACCTGGGTGTAGCCGTTCGTTGAAGATGCCAAAAGGAGTCAGGAACCGGCCGCCCACCACAGTCACGTATCGATTCGCGAGGTAATCAATCTGAGCGTATTCGAATCCTTTGTCCCAGGCGTGGTCCCAGGGTTGGTTGGTCATGTGGGTATAATCGCCTTCCACTTCCAGTTCGCTTTCGACCAGCCACTTTTCACCAAAGGGCACGAGCACGATAGGTGAGATTGTAGGCGAGAGTTGTTGTTGCCCTGATTGAAAGGTGGTGCCAAATCCCACAAAACCTGTGAGCACGGGAACGCCACCCTCTGGTTGCTTGTATTGTGGTCCGTCTTGCGCGATCGCCGCCGATGCGAGCAGCAAAACGAACACAGAAAAACCAAAATACTTAATCACTTCACACCTGCCTTTCCAGACGGGCGTTTGCGGCCTGGCTGTGTGCGCCCGACAGCAACGTCCGCCAAAGTTAGGCTCCCAAACACCTCTTGGCCGGGAGCCATGGATTCTTGGAGAGCGCGCATGATGGGACAATCTCCGTCAAGCTCCGGTTGATATTTCGAAAAGAAGAAATCCATGACCTCGCCGGTGGTGATTTGATCGGCGCTTGTCGCTAGCTGGAAACCACCTTTGTAGCCTCGCCGGGACGTGACAAAACCGCCCCAAGCGAGCAGTTGCAGGACCTTGGCCGTCTCTGCTCTTGATACGCCGATGTTTTCTGCGATCTCCTGGGACTGCATAGCCACTCCCGAATGTGCCAGACAGCACAGGCCTTTCAGTGCTGAAAGAAGCCGTTTCGGAAAGCCTGTCCAGATCACTAGGGTTCTCCTTTTCAGAGTTGATTATCCGAAATGGTTGATTCCTCTTCTGTGCCTCTAAACATCTCAGGGTGTGACTGGAATCACAGATTTTTGGGCAGTAGCTCACGGGTAACCCGGTGCCCGCTGCTAGCGGGATCTCGCCCACCGCTGATGAAAAAATTGGGAGCTCGAAGCGTAGCAACTCTGAGTCATCGGAGAGACGATGCCGAGATTCTTAGTAGTCGCAGAGCCGTTCGGCAACCCAACGCGACCCCCATGTTCTCGATTGTTGCTTACAATCAAGGCACACGCTATTACGCAGCCATCTTTTGCACTGACTGTTTCTGCGGGCGTTCTAGTCGGCCCAAATAAAAATTGTGAATCGGAACGAAGACAAGGCCAAGATAAGCACCGTACAGAAACGTTTCTACCAGCCCGAGCAGAAAGGACCCGAAGCTCAGCCAATGGAATCCGGGCAATATCATTTCTAAGAACTGCGATGCATGCAGCGCAGGCGGAGCCAGCAGACCGTAAATCGTACAAAGTGTGAAGGTCACCGCGGAAAATGTTCCCACGGACCACATCCAAACGCGCACATTGAGTTTCATGACACTTCTCCTTTTGTGATGTGGTCACTGCATTTTCTTGACTCGGCCTGGCCTTTGAAGTCGCTGAACTTCGGGAATGAAGCGAGGGGTAACCGCCGCGTACGAAGCGTACGCCTCTCCAAACTCCGCCAATACTTCGCGTTCCTCTCGCCGGGCCAGCGCCAGATACATGTACGCAAGGATCGGGAACATTAATAGCGTGAGCAGCGTGGGCCACTGCAGAAGGAATCCGATCATGATCAGCATGAAAGCCGCGTACTGGGGATGACGAACATAGGAATACGGGCCCGTTCTTGCGAGTCGATGTGCCTTCTGAGCTGCATACAGGACTCTCCAGGCATAGGACAGCAAAACAAAACCGCCAAAGATGAAAATGATGCTGAGAATGTGAAAAACATCGAAATGTGGATCGCCTTTTAGCCCAAGCAGAGTGTGCCAAAGATGTCCGTTGTCGTGGGTATACAGAGCCATGTCTGGATATCGTGTGGCCAGCCATCCCGAAAGTAGGTAGATGGTCAAGGGGAATCCGTACATTTCGGTAAAGAGCGCCACGATGAAGGCGGAGAAAGCACCAAAGGACCGCCAATCGCGCTTCGTGTGCGGGTGTGTAAAGCTGAAAGCGAAGATGATGAATATTGCTGAGTTAATAATTGCGAGAGCCCAGAGTCCATATGCCGACGTGGAGTAATTCATCGCGGCGTACCTCCTTCAAAAGCCTTTCGAGCACCCGGATATTTTTTTTGCACGTCAACATCCCTGGTGACCCTGATGCGCGTGCGTCTTAGCATCCGCGTCGATTCCGGGCGTTCTGTCCTGTTCGCTGTGCGAAGTGTCCTCGTGCCCCTGATGATGACCGTGCAAAAAGTGCATCCCTACGCACGCGAACAAAATAATGAGAAAAAACCAGTTTTGACTTAGAAAATTCATAAACTCTCCAGGCCTTGCTTCAACAACTCTCGAAAGGAGAGCCGCGTTTACTAGCCTTTCGATCTGGCGGGGGCTGCACTGCTTTCCGCCGAATGCCCGACTCAATTGTCCCAAACGACGGATTCCTCGTCTGTGCACGTAATCATCCTGCGCTGTGACAGGAATCACATTCTTGCAATGAATGACTCGTAACCCCGTTCTTAACAGCCCGCCTCCAGCCGGATGTTCCTGCTCGGAAAGACGGCTTCCGCAGGCAAATACGCGAGGCCAAGCATTAGCTTTTCTTGACTTCTGCTTCTGCTCCGCTGCTTTGGCCATGTTTTCGTGCAGTACAGACACCAGTGCATCAGCCTCCTTCGCTTGCTCGATTGCCAGTTCAGCGAATTTCTTGCAGTGTCTCGCTCCCTGCCCAAAAGCATCTCCAAGCTTCGACTCCATGACCGCAAACGGATGCTTTTCTTCGTAAATTGCGGCCAGATCCGAGTGTTTCTTGGCGTTCTGCCTTAGTCGTGTTTCACAGCACGAATTACTTGTGGCAGCTGCAAAACCGACGGGCGGTGAAACCATTCCCCATCATTGCCGAGTGTGGATCATGCTTCCCCATTCCAGACATATGTTGCGGGCAGGAGGCAAATGCCGCTGCTGGCATAGCCAGTAGCGCAATCGCAAGTCCCGCTGCTACGAGTAATGGAATGCGGAGTCATGCTACGGAAATGATCGTACCGAATCGTACACCAATGCGCTGTGATGGAAGTTCGCGGGTGTACGTACTCACCCTTACAATCTTGGCAATCACGAGGCCCAACGGCATAGGGTCCGTGTTGAATTGCTACGAATTTCTTTGCCCACAGAAGACCGCTCTCTCAGAACGCTGCATGCCGCAGCTTCACTCTGCGCAATAACTGTGCATTCGCAGCTACGATGATGGTGGAGAGGCTCATCGCGACTGCACCAACGCTCATGGGCAGATCGAGTCCCCATCGGACGATAAGGCCGCCTGCGACAGGGATGGCGACAAGGTTATAGGCGGTCGCCCAAACGAGGTTTTGAATCATCTTTCGATATGTAGCCCGAGATAGCTTGATCGCTCCCACAACATCGCGCGGATCGCTACGCACGAGCACGATTCCAGCTGACTCAATTGCCACATCGGTGCCCGCGCCGATCGCGATTCCGACGTCAGCGGTTGCCAGCGCCGGTGCGTCGTTCACGCCATCGCCAACCATTGCGACCCTCTTACCTCCCGACCGAAAGCGCTTTACTGCCGACGCCTTGTCGGCAGGGAGAACCTCGGCCGCGACCTCATCTATGTCAATGCGTCGGGCGACCGAATCGGCAACCGTCTTGGAGTCTCCGGTGATCATTGCGACCCGGATACCAAGCCGATGAAGTTCTGCGACGGCTTCACGGGACTCAGGCCGAATCTCATCTTCGACGGCGAACGCGCCGAGCAGTCTGCCTTCGGCGACAACATATAAAACCGTCTTTCCCTCGGATGCCCAGGCGCTGGTCAACTTTTCAACTTGAGGCGGCACTGTCACCCTGGTCTCGCCCACCAGACGGGGTCCGCCGATGGCGACCCTTTTACCGTTTACGAGTGCCCGTGCCCCTCGACCAGGCAGTGCTTCAAAGCCGGTAACTTGCAACATGGGCAGATTTCGGCGCTTGGCCTCGGCCACAACTGCTTTAGCGAGCGGGTGTTCGGAGTTGGCCTCGACGGCAGCAGCGTGGGCAAGCAGATCGCTCTCGTTGCTGCCAGGCGCAGCAACGACTCCCGATAGTGCGGGGGAGCCGCGTGTAAGCGTTCCGGTCTTGTCGAAAATCACCATGTCCAGATTGCGGGCCCGTTCGAGTGCGAGTCGATCCTTTACGAGGAGACCATTCTGAGCCCCGAGCGATGTCGAAATTGCAATGACCAGCGGAATGGCAAGTCCCAGCGCGTGTGGGCAAGCAATAATGAGGACGGTTGCCGTCCTGATCAGGGCGTGTTCGTTGTCGCCCGAGAACCACCAGTAGGCGAAAGTAATCGCCCCAGACCCGACTGCAACATAGAAAAGGATTGCGGCCGCACGGTCAGCGAGGGCTTGGGTGCGAGAACCAGAAGCCTGCGCTGCGGCAACGAGCCGCATTATCCCGGACAGTGCGGTCTCCTCCCCAACTGCCGTAATACGCACTCGAAGGCTTCCGCCACTAACGACCGTTCCGGCGATGACGGTCGCATCCGGTCCCTTCGAGACTGGCCGGGATTCGCCGGTAATCATCGACTCGTCGACATCAGCGGCGCCCTCGACGACCACGCCGTCCGCCGGGGCGCGGGTTCCGGGCCGGACAAGGACTATGTCGCCCACGTGCAACTCGGAGAGCGGAACGGTTTTAATTTCCGCACCGCTTACACGTTCGGCAGTGTCCGGGAGCAGCGCTGCTAAGGCATTAAGTGCACCACGAGCCTGGGAAATTGCGCGCATTTCCAGCCAGTGGCCTAAAACCATGATCGTAATGAGAGATGAGAGTTCCCACCAGACATCTATCTCGAAGACGCCGAATGTTGCGGCGATCGATGTACCAAACGCGACTGTGATAGCCAGGCTGATGAGGGTCATCATGCCGGGCTTGCGGTCGGCAAGCTCGCTCCATGCTCCACGGATGAAAACGAGCCCGCCGTAAAGGAAGACAACTGTTCCGAGGACTGCGGGGATAAACTTCGAGCCCGGGAAGGATGGTGCTGTGTAATCAAGCCAATGTTGTACGTCGGGCGACCAGAAGACCACCGGAATCGTGAGAGAGAAGGTCAACCAAAACTTGTCACGAAACATAGCGACAGAGTGGCCGGCGTGGCGGTCGTGACTCGCGTGAAGCTCCGATATCTTGTGCTCGACATGTAAGTCGCCCGTTTGCGCATGAGCTTTGTGTTTCATGGTGGTTCATTTTCAATGTATAGGAATTCATTTCAGGAAAGCGATTGGGAGCAGGAAAAGATTCGGACGTAAGTGTTAGGCTGCGCGTTGACAATCTCACAGCTCTCGCAAAACGCCTGCTCCATTTTCGTGGCGGTGCTGCGCCACGGCCTTGAAACATGTCCATTGGAGGCTTAGTATTTTTCTGTGCTGATTCGCCGGACAATCGCCTTGTTCGTTTCGCTCGTTCTTATGCAAGCCAGCGGGTGGGGTTTGATTTGCGCAATCAAGTGCAATCTTCTCGATCCAGCGAAACACGCTGCTAATAGCGATCCGGCGATGACCGGGCACCGACATTCTCACGAGCACCATACCTCGACGGCGAGCTCAGCATGTTGTCCTGCCGGTGCGCAATTTGTAAAACGGGGTTGCTTTCCTCAGACCCAGGCTTCAGCTGAAGAAGCCCGCTTGCGGGTAAATTTGGTTTCAGTCGCAGTTGTGGAGAACTCAATTCTCTCGGTTGTTGCTGCAAATCCAGAAACGGCCTTCTTGTCGTCCTCCCCACCCAGTTCCTTTCCCAAGTCTCTTTCGCTAATTCTCAGGATCTAGTCGCCCGCCAAGAGGCGGTGTCTTTCTCCTTTAGAACTTTCAGCAGGACTCTCCCCACAGCTGGCTTCGGGTTGCATTCCTGTCGCTAAAACCTTTGCTATTTCGTTCAAAACAAAGACTCGAGGACTTATGGAAAGACGCAATTTTCTAAGAGCTGCTCTTACCTTCGGAAGTACTGCACTTGCTTCCTCGAAGGCTCTAGTTGCCCAGCACACGGGCCACGATGTGGCTGCCGAGCACAACATGCACATGGCAAATGGCAACGGGCGACACAAGCTCCGCGTGTCGGAACCGATCCTCGTGGAATCGCCGGACATCGCCCAGCTTCCATGGCGAATGGATGGGAATGCGAAGGAATTCCACCTGACTGCAGAGCCGGTGAAACAGGAATTGGTGCCTGGCAAGGTCGCGAATCTGTGGGGATTTAATGGCAGCGCTCCTGGTCCAACCATCCAGGTAAATCAAGGTGACCGCGTTCGAATCATCGTTGATAACCATCTACCAGAGCCGTTCTCGATGCACTGGCATGGATTCGAAATCCCCCACGACATGGACGGGGCGCCAGGTACCAGTCAGGACCCCATCAAGCCAGGTGGCCGCTTCATATACGAGTTCACTCTCAACCAGGAAGGCACTTACTTCTATCACTCGCATATGGCGATGCAGGAAATGATCGGCATGCTAGGCGCGTTCATCATGCACCCGAAACAGCCCTATGACCCGCCTGCCCACCGCGACTTCGTCATTCTGCTGCAGGAATACGCCATTTTGCCGAGCAATCAGACGCCTAACTCAATGAATATGGAATTCAATTGGCTCACCTTCAATGGAAAAGCAGGACCGGCGACCACGCCCTTGATAGTCCGCCTTGGAGACCGCGTTCGAATCAGAATGATCAATCTGGGCATGGATCACCATCCGATCCACCTGCATGGGCACACGTTTTTTGTCACGGGAAGCGAAGGCGGAAGGCAGCCAAAGACAACGTGGGCACCCGGCAACACAGTACTCGTTGGAGTCGCTCAGGCGCGCGACATCGAGTTTGTCGCGAATAATCCAGGCGATTGGATGCTCCATTGTCATCTGCCCCACCACATGATGAACCAGATGTCGTCAACTGTGGGACCACTAACTCGTCGTCCCGGTATGCCCATGGGCGTCTCCATGGAAAACGGAATGGGGATGCTCGACGGCACTCCCGGCGCACCACTCGGAGACGACTACGGAACGAGCCTGGGGCGCGGCATGGGAGTCGGTTCCACTAACGACCAGCCGACTCCGAATGGCCCGCTGAGTCAAGAGCGCGCCAAAGAAGCCATGTCCTCGATGCAGGATCAGCAAATGCCCGGCATGTCGGGGATGCAACATGGGGAAATGCAGGGCATGCAGCACGGCGAGGAGGAGGTTCCAGAAAACGCCAATCAGGTTCCTGGTTTTCCGCAGGACGCATTCATGGAAGGACCAATGATGGCGATGGACAAGGTGGTAGATAAGCCCGAGAACTACGGCCTGCGTCCGGGATGGAGCGGGTTCATGCAAGGAATGATGACCTTTGTTCGTGTGCTACCTCCTGACATGTACGACAAGATCATGGCTATGAGAGCGCAACGCTCACCAGATAAACAACAACAGATGCCTGGTATGGAACACGAGCACGATCACAGCTAAGACGAAGAAAGGAAGAAAGCGATGAAGGCACGTTTCGTCCAGGGACTCGCGTTGTTGCTCTTTGCGCAAATGCTTTACGCCCAGAATCCGCAATCGAATGAGCCTACACAGAACCCTCCGATGCCTGGTATGCAGATGCAGGACAGACCTGAGCCACAACAACCGGAAACTCAGCAGATGCCCCCACGTCACGAGCACATGCCGGGAATGCAGATGCCGCAAATGGCTGAACCGCAGCAACCGCCGGCGAACGCTGGCCCGACCTATGCTCTGGAGCAGTTGCAGCAATCGGCCATCGATCACAACCCCACGCTGAGACAGGCGCAGGCGGAAATCCGCGCGGCGGAAGGCCGAAAACGGCAGGCAGGGCTTTACCCCAATCCCACTGTCGGGTATCAAGGCGAGCAGATTCGTGGCGGTTCCCAGGGCGGCGGTGAGCAGGGCGGCTTCATCCAGCAAGACATCGTTCTCGGGGGAAAACTCGGGGCTGCCCAGCGCGTATTTGAGCAAGAACGGAAGCAGGCAGAAGCTGAGCGCGAAGAACAACTATTGCGCGTTCAGAATGCCGTTGCCATGGCCTACTATCAGTCGCTCGGAGCACAGGAAACCGTTGCCATTCGAGAACGACTCGTCAAGCTTGCTCAGGACGCATTTACAACGGCCCAACAATTGTTCAACGTCGGCCAAGCCGACGAGCCGGATGTACTACAGGCGCAGGTGGAAGCCTCACAAGAGGAGGTCGCACTCGTCTCTGCGCAGCAACGCCAGCAGATGCTCTGGCGGTCGCTAACTGCTGTCGTTGGTCAGCCCAACTTGCCGTTTGGAAATCTGGCCGGAAGTTTGGAGGAGCTGCCGGAAGTTGATATGCAGCGATGGCTCGACAACATCCTGCAAAACAGCCCCGCAGTAAAGATCGCCAGTTTAGGTTTGTCCCGCGCTCAGGCAGAGCTCGACCGAGCTAAACGTGAGCCCATCCCCGACCTGCAGCTACGTGCGGGAGTGCAGGAGAACCGCGAACTCCTCGAGAGCTCGGGCCGGCCAATAGGACTGCAGGGCTTCGCCGAAGTCGGGGTGCGGATCCCCATCTTCAATCGCAACCAAGGAAATGTCCAGGCCGCCAGAGCGAGTATCGAGCGTGCTGATCTGGAACAGCAGCGAGTCCAACTGTTGCTCCGTGAGCGGTCGTCGTCCGTGTTTCAGAATTATTTGACTGCCAAAGCAACGGTCGAACGATATCGGAGTCGGATGATCCCGCAAGCGGAAAAGGCATACACGCTCTATCTGAATCGATACCGCAATATGGCGGCTGCCTACCCACAGGTGCTGGTTTCACAGAGGACTTTGTTCCAGTTGCAGACTGACTACATCACGTCTCTCGAAAGGCTATGGGTAAGTACTGTTGCCCTGAAGGGATTTTTGCTAACGGATGGACTTGAGGCGCCCACTTCACCTTCAGAAATTGACCGGCCAGTACGCGAGACCAATTTGCCCACAGGCAGCGGCATGAGCCAAGGAAGGTAAAAGCGATGAGCCGCGAACACCTGAAACAGCTGCTGCTCTCGGCAATGATCGTCCTTCTGCTCATCGTCGTCCTAGGATGGATGACAATTCGCCACGGCTTCAGTGCTCGTGACAAGCCGTCGTGGATGGAAACGATCGTGGCAAGGGCCACCCGCGAGCTGGCCTCACCTGCGAAAGCCACACATATGCGGAATCCGATTCCCAACACTCCCCAAAACGTTGCGGAAGCGAGGGCGCATTGGGCGGATCACTGCGCGATTTGTCATGCCAACAACGGCAGCGGCAATACCACCATAGGTCAAAACCTCTATCCCAAGGCGCCTGACATGAAGTTACCAGCCACTCAGAACATGACCGATGGAGAGCTGTACTACACGATCCAAAACGGCATTCGACTCACGGGAATGCCTGCGTGGGGTCAGGCCGTTGACAACGACCAAGACACTTGGAAGCTCGTGCACTTCATCCGGCATTTGCCACAGCTCACGGCGGAAGAAGAACGGGAGATGGAAGGGCTGAACCCCAAAGGGCCAGAAGAGCGACAGAAGGAGCAAGAAGAAGAACAATTCTTGAACGAAAGTCAGCCTGGCAATGAGGTACCAAAACCACCAACGCATCACAATCACTGAGAAGGACTTATGAAACGCACAGTCGCAGTCACTACATTGTTGTTGGCACTGTCCGTAATGGTGTTTGCCCACGGAAAAGAAAGGCACGTCATGGGCAAGGTCACCGACGTCTCTGACAATTCAATCACCCTTGAAACCACCTCCAAACAATCGGTAACCGTCGAGGTCAATGACCAGACCAAGTTTGAGAGGAGCGGTGCTGCCGCCACTCTGAAGGACTTGAAGGTTGGCGATAAAGTTGTGATCCATGCCGATCCTTCCGGTAACAAGCTGATCGCACACGAAGTGCGTTTCGGGATGACGAAGGCCAAACGGTCTATGGAGGGTATGAAGGGCATGCAGAAAATGGGTCATCAGTGAGATTCATGCCGCCTGGGCGATTGCGCTCCGGTCGGTGTCTTTGATCTTGTTGTGAGGAGGGCAGTGATAGGGCTAAGGCACCTCCTCTTATGCATCTCGACATCGACTGAACTGTTCGCCGTAGACTGGAAATAGTGGAGTGTGTTTTTACTCTCTGCTTTTCGGATTCGTCAGTGGTCGCGGACTTATCCCTGGTCCCGCACTAGCGGGCCACCACTGTCCAAAAATTGCAACGATGCAACGAAGGGTTCCCCATGAGAGCTGCAGTTCTGAGTTCGCCGCAGGATGTTTCCCGCCATCCCCTTAGGATTACCGAGGTTGAGAAACCCAGAACCCGACCGGGGCATGTACTGTTGAAGGTCCGGGCGTGCGGTGTCTGTCGAACCGATCTGCATATTGTCGAAGGCGAGTTGGCTCCGCAGCGCGAAGGAATCACTCCCGGCCATCAGATTGTTGGCGAGATCGTGGACAACGGAACGGCAGAGTTCCCTACCGGCAGCCGTGTAGGAGTCTCCTGGGTCGGGGGCATAGACGGGTGTTGCTTGTATTGCCAAAGAGGCCTCGAAAACCTCTGCGACTCACCCACCTACACCGGGTATACCGTAGATGGCGGCTATGCGGAGTACGCTCTCGCGCGCACGGACTTCGTGTTTACGCTGCCGACCGCTCTCGATGACCTGCAAGCCGCACCGCTCTTGTGTGCGGGAATTATCGGTCCCGCTCAGCTGTAAGTCAGGTAACCTCACGTGCGAGGCTTTGGTACTCGCTGCGGCACTGGTGCCAGCTATGTACATTACCCTGAGGGCGGGCCACTACAGTACGCTCCAGCCCGCCTGCCCGTACTTGGTCAGTCCCCTTGGCTAGTGCCTGCACGGCTGCGCTGGCCGTGGCATCCGTGATCCGCAAGTAGGCTCCCGTACTTGACAGACTCTTGTGACCGAGATGCTGCTGGGCCACTTGTATGCCGACCCCGTAATGCGCAGAGGAGTGCTGGCCAGAGTCTCTAGAGCCTAGCCCAGAGCCTTCCTGAGGGTATTGACCGAAATGCCCATCTGCTTAGCTCGGAGCACGCCGCATCAGCGCCTCGACCAGGGTCTCAGGCTCCGCGCAGCCTGGCTGAATGTAGACACGCATTCCAGACTTGACGTGCCTCAGTGCCTCGTCTGCTGTTTGCAGCCTCTTCGTGTATTCAGTTTCCCAAGCCATAGTTTGTGCCGCTCCCTATCGCATCGCTCCTGCTGCGGCTTGTGCGATCGCGTGCTCTGCAACCACCCGCTCGTAGCCGACTGCAGCATAGTAGATCGCCCGATCGAAGAAGTGATCAAGCATCTGTAGCATCTCCAGTTCCCCAAATACCTCGACAGGCCGGTGCGGTACCGATTCCTTTTTTAGGAATTCCCAAAGATTGTCTTTGGTCAAAGTGATCGCCCAAGCCACCTGGCTGAAAGGAACTTTCTGCTGAGCGCGCCGTGCGCCGATTTTCAAGTATCGCTGCTCAAGATCGAATTCATCTTTCGTGATCAACCAGTCCCCCAAATGGCGATAGATTTCGTACACGCGCTCCTTCAACTCCTCAGGCGGTACGCTTTTGTAATCGGGTGTTGCTTCGGAGCTCTGGACTCGATCAAGCAGGCACGCGGCCAGGGCTTGGGAGTTATTCTCAATCAGGCGGACTAGACGATAGAGCATCATCATGGCAGTCTCCTATCACTGGACTGAACTTAATATCAGCTTTCATCGGAAATTGGGCCATGATCGGGGCCACAGGCGGGTGTGATCGCAGTCACAATGACTAGGCCGAAACCGAATGTGTTTTCTCTGATTGCAGTGCTGGGGCTTCGCAACTGCGAGCCGGAAGACTACAACTCATCTCATAAATGAGCCGCTAAAAATAAACCGCTAATCGTGGTCGACCGATTTGCGGCGCGTGGCCACTCGCCTTTTCTCTTAACCAGTAGGCCAGGCGAGAAATCGCCATCTCGCCAGTTTTTGTCGAACCGTGCGCGTGATTTGGCTCACTTCACTCAGTGACCGGAATCACTGACTGAAAGGTGGGATGACGTTTATTCTGCATCGACCTCAGTATGAGGATTCCTAGGTGACTTGTTCCGCTTCGGCGGAAAGATAAGGTAGGAGAATTGTATGAAACGTTTGAGTATCCGTTCATCCTGGATCAGCGTAATCCTTCTGATCGTGGGTTTCGCAACGGGAAAGGCAATGGCACAAGCAGGAGACGTTGTGGTCCATGCCGCCACAGTCGATTTGACTCATTTCACTGGCACGGAGCCAGTGGATCAGATTGATATGACTACCACCTTCACGAATAACGAGTTTAAGGAATTGCGGCACTGCGAGGCTGCCGACTCACTCATCCTTCACGGGGTGAAGGTTGGAGTTCAGCAGGGTCTGTGCGGGAGTGCGACACACATCACGAACATGACGATTCCTTTTTTCAAACCGCTTAGTTCTACTTTGGCGGTTTTCGAGGGTCTCACGATCCAAAAGGCCACTGCGGATGCGGTCTTGCACACTCTGACAAGATTGCCAGGCACGTGTGGCTCCTATTTCGTGCGAATCGACGCAATCAATGTGAATCTTGCAACCGTGAAGCGAAACCCGGTCGCTGTGACGGTCACGCTGCCGGATGGCTCTTCTGGTTGCCTCGCAATAAACAATGCGCTCATCGATCAGTAAACTGAACGCAACCAAGCTGAATCGGGCAGGCTCACGACGCATTCAGAACCGCGTGGGGCTTGCCTTCAGCGTTCCCGTTAATCTAGTCGGTTGCCGCTGCAAAATTGCCACGGCACTCATGAAGCGTCATTTTATGAGATGAGTTCTAATCCTTTTGTTGTCTGTCCATGAACTTAATCACATCCGCACGGCTCATCGTGGGAACGTAGTGCTCAAACATGGCAAAAAAACTCTTGATAGTGTCGCGGACATGGGCAGCCCAAAGTTTCTTCTGCAACTCTCCATAGGTTATCTCTGGATCGAAAATCTCATCGTCAAGAGGCATAGTGAATGGAGGGGTCATGAAGGCATCATCTAACGAGAGCACTTCATCGTGTAGTTCGGTGTGTGTGGAATTATTCATGACGGCAACTCTTCCTTGAACGGATTGGCCAGTGTCGTTTTTGCGTCCATGAAATAACAACTCCATTGCTCGCTAGTGTTGCGGTGGGTCAGGCGATCATAGTGTCTTTTAATCTCAGCCTTGGCCGCGCGTGTGTTCCGGTTAGTCATTGGAGTCCTCTTTCTCAAAATCTTCGTCTTTCAAATCCGGCATCTCTGCCGAAACCATCGCGGGAACAGTGGCCAGCACGTCAGGAGTTAAACCCATTCGCGCTAGACCTTCAGAAATTCCTTCGATATGCAGCGACACGGGTTGTTGCTGTTGCGCCTGTTGCTCGATAAACACCTTGGACAGAATTCGCATTGCGGTGCCGCGATCCTGGTAGTCTTGCGGACGTAAACTTGTCGCGTGCTTCCAAAGGAGTCCTACGAAGATTTGTTTATCTGAATCACCTAATCCACGTTGTGATGCTTCCTGCTCAATCGCTGCGCGGACATTCGGATCGCGTTCCGCCGCGTTCGCAACCACACCGGCATCGTATGGAGAAAGTTTCGGGTATGCATCCGACACGCCAGCAGCAAAGTTCATTCCACGCATGAGAATGCATTTTCCTAAATACCGTGCTTGGTTTGGATCGAAGAAATTAACTCCGTCCGGCAAATCCGGTTTCGGGGTGAGCACCACAGGTTTGTTATTCGCGTTCGCAACTTCTTTCAGCGCAGTAGCGGTTCCACGTTCTGCACGTTCTGCCGCAAGCTGCATTTTGGTCTTGGCGCGCGGAATCACACCGGAGTCAATTATGCGTTGCACCGCTTCAGTGGCATCCTCGTCGGTGTCGGCTGCCATGCGGTTTGTATATCGCGTGGCATCATAATTTTGGCGACACAGACCATGCGCTTCTCTTTTCCGACCTAACCCTTTGTGACAAAGACATTCCACCTGTGCAGCTTTCACAGCCGACCGTTGCGGTTCCACTGGCGCACTTGACGCAGCAGAAGTCTGATCCATCGCCTGTAAGAGCTGCACATGAGATTGAATGTTCGCTTGAGCACGCAATGCATCCTGTTGCGCTTTGCGATCTTTCTTTGCCGCACGTGCTGCGTCCTTTGCATCGGCTCGCTGCATCGCTTCGAGATATTTGTCTTTCATGCTCATTTGAACGACTGTCCTCAGCATGATGGCGTTATAACAGAGGTCGTCACAACAGATTATATCCTATATGTCGCGCGACTGTTTTCGCGGCGAAGGGAACCGCACACGATTAGAATCCAGCCACACCGTTCTAGAGCTAAGGAGAGAGATGAGCGTCACAACGAATCAACCGATCTACCGGCGTACCAAAAAGCCTGCTGTTGATCTGCTTGCCCAACAATTGGAACGAGCACGGGAGTCTCAACGGTCGCGCGAACGCATTGCAGAAAAAGAGGCTGAAGCGTTTCGGGCAGAGCAGAGAGCAGCACAGGGATATGCAGCTTCGCAGATTTTTGGACCAACACAAACGGAGCGCGATGCTGATCGTGAGATACGTTTGTCTGCGTTGCGCGACCGGATTCGGATCGTTTCACATGAAGAGTTGAGCCGGATGTGATCGGGATCGCGCACCGGCAAAATACAGAATGTACTGTATCGAATCGAGCCGGGGCCGATTTGTAGCATGTAATGAGAGCCTCTGGCACATGAGCACCAAGCCGCAGCCGTCCATTGATGCAGAACGGGCGAAGAAATTGGCTGTCGAACTCTCCGGGTTGTTGCGCCAACAACTGGAAGCGTTGGAAGACTCAGCCTACATTCTT
>WNGJ01002947.1_pt1 | contig 17386 bp, 15 predicted proteins | sample 5400611 | NCBI WGS metagenome assembly WNGJ01 (sample SAMN13153375, study PRJNA577476) | soil metagenome | isolation source: 40 cm soil or saprolite under Garry oak tree replicate 1 | place: USA:California | collected 2016-06-15 | reverse complement strand
GCGACCAAGCAGCCATGCTATGGCCCGGGTGTATTCTCCCCGTCCCATGGCGACCATCGCCCCGCGACGCGATTCTGCGGCCACCGAGCGCGCCCGCGAGCTCCTGCGAACCTGGGACAGCCGTCTGACGCTCGGGGGCAGCGCGCTCGGCAGCCTGCTCGGGCGCGTGACGCCCGTGGACCAGGTGGGCGTCGAGGAACGCATTGACTCGCTGAACAAGCGGTCCATCAAGCGCGAATCCAAGCTGTGGGCACTCGATCTGGCCATTCGGATGATGGATCTCACCACTCTCGAAGGAAAAGACACGCCGGGCAAGGTCCGGGCGATGTGCGCGAAGGCCATTCATCCCCAGCCCGGCGACAGCACGATTCCGTCGGTCGCGGCGGTGTGCGTCTACCCGGCCCTCGTCACCGATGCCAGGGATGCGCTCAAGGGCTCAGGCGTCAAGGTTGCATCGGTCGCGACGGGCTTTCCTTCGGGCCAGACGTTCCGCGACCTGAAGGTGGCGGAAGCCAGGGAAGCGGTTGCTGCAGGCGCCGACGAGGTCGATATGGTGATCGACCGGGGCGCCTTCTTGCGCGGCGACTACCTGACGGTTTTCGAGGAGATCATCGAGGTCAAGGATGCGAGTGATCCCGCCCACCTGAAGGTGATCCTCGAGACCGGCGAGCTCGAGACGTACGACAACGTTCGGCGCGCCGCCGTGTTGGCGATGGCTGCCGGCGCCGATTTCGTGAAGACTTCCACCGGCAAGGTGACCCCGGCCGCGACGCTTCCCGTGACGCTCGTGATGCTCGAGGCCATACGCGACTTCGAGCGGCAGACGGGCCGCTCGGTAGGCATGAAGGCGGCCGGCGGAATCCGCACCGCCAAGGAAGCCATCCAATACCTGGTCGTCCTCTACGAGACGCTGGGGCCGCGCTGGATGACGGCCGATCGCTTCCGCTTCGGTGCCTCTTCGCTGCTGAATGACGTGCTCATGCAGATCGAGAAGGAACGCACCGGCCGCTACCAGGGACCCGATCACTTCACGCTCGACTGAGTCCCCGATGCCCGATCTCGCGGCGACTGCCGAGCCATACCAGCCGGCGGTCGACCTCCCGCCCATCCCTGGGCTGCTGTTCCGCCACCTGCGAGCCCCGGCCGACTATCGGGCCATGAATTCCGTGGCGAACGCATCCAGAGCTCACGAGGGGATGGCGTATTTCACGACCGAGGCGGACCTGGCGAATACCTACGACCACCTATCCAACTGCGATCCCGCGCGGGACGTCGTCCTCGCGGAGATCGCAGACCGCCTCGTCGGCTACGGACGGATGTCGTGGTCTCGCGAACATGGCGGGGATCTCGTTTTCGAAGCGATCTGCTACGTCGATCCTGAGTGCCTCCGCCAAGGCATCGGTCGGGCTCTCCTCATGACGCTGGAACGTCGCGCAAGCGAGATCGGAAACACGATGCCGATCGAGGGCGCCCGCTTCCTTCAGGCTGAGTCCAGCGACAGTTCGGCCGGACGAGTCGCCCTGCTCCTGGCGTCCGGCTATTCGCCGATCCGTCACGGCTTCCTGATGGTGCGACCGACCCTTGAGGACCAGGACGACGCGCCCCTTCCCGCCGGGCTGCAGATTCGCGAGGTGCGACCGGAGCACATGCGCGTCATCTGGGAGGCCGACCAGGAGGCATTCCGTGATCACTGGGGGAGCGGCCAAGGGACGGAGGAGGACTATCTCGAGTTCCTGAACGATCCCACCCAGGGCGACACCAGCCTCTGGCGGATCGCCTGGGATGGCCAGGAAGTTGCGGGCCAGGTCCGCAGCTTCATCAACGAGGAAGAGAACCGGCGCTTCGGTCGCACGAGGGGGTGGGTGGAGAACATCAGCGTCGGACGGCGCTGGCGGCATCGCGGTCTGGCGCGCGCATTGATGGCCGCGAGCTTCCCGCTGCTCAGGGCGCGTGGCATGACCGAGGGCGCGCTGAGCGTCGACGCCCAGAACCCGACCGGCGCGCTCGCCGTGTACGAGAGCGTGGGCTTCCGGGCCGTGTCGAGCGAGGCGGTCTACCGCAAGCCCTTGCCCTGATGCCGGGCTCGATGGACCGCTAGGCGCCGACCTCTCCGAACACGAGCGCCGCGTTGAGCCCGCCGAACCCGAACGAGGTCGACAGCACGTGCCGGTAGCGGCCGGGCCGACCACCTTCGTCACGGATCAGGCACGGCAGCAACGCCTCAACGTCCGGGTCCGGGTTCGTCAGGTTCACCGACCGTGGCGCCCAGCCATCGCGGATGGTCAGCACGCTGATGGCGGCTTCGATCGCCCCCGAGGCCCCCAATGGGTGGCCGTATAAGGCTTTGGTTCCGCTCACCGGGACCTTACCGAGCCCCTCGCCGAGGGCCAGCGCCAGGGCCCGAGCCTCGGCGACATCGCCGATCGGCGTCGAGCTGGCATGCGCATTGACGTAGTCGATCTCTCCAGGTCGAACACCCGCGTCTCCCATCGCGATCGAGGCGGCCCGAGCGGCCTCGATCCCGTCCGGCCTTGGCTGGACCATGTGATAGGCGTCCGACGTCGCGCCGTAGCCCATCAGCCGAGCGTACGGCTGGGCACCCCGTGACCGGGCGATGTCCGAGGCCTCGAGCAGGAGCAGCGCGGCACCCTCGCCCATGACGAAGCCGTCTCGACCGGAGTCGAAGGGTCGGCAGGCCGCCTCCGGATTCGCGTTGCTGCCGGGCGACAGCGCGCGGATGATGTCGAAAGCGCCGAACGCAAGAGGGCTGAGGGGGCACTCCACGCCGCCGGCGATGGCCGCATCGATCTCGCCGGCACGGATCGCACCGAGGGCCTCGCCCAGCGCGACGGAGCCTGAGGCGCATGAGTTCGCGGTGGACAGGATCGGACCGCGAACACCGAGTGCGATGCCGATATTGGCGGGGGCCGCGCCGCCGAAGACCGCGAGTGCGAGGGTGGGGGACACCGCGCGGATTCCGCGCTCGAGGTAGCGCTCGTGCTGGGTCTCGGCGAAGGCGATTCCACCGAGCGCGCTTCCAAGGTAGATACCGGTCCGCGTTGGGTCTGCCCCTGCGCCGGCTCGCCCGGGCTGCCAACCCGCGTCGGCCAACGCCAGGCCGCCAGCGGCGAGGCCGAACTGGCTGAACCGATCCAGCTGCCGCGCTGTTCGGGCGTCCATGTGGTCGAGTGGCTCGAACGCGTCGACCTGCGCTGCCACCTGCGACCGAAATGCGCCCGGGTCGAAGCGGTCGATCCGTTTGACCGGAGAGCGACCCTCTCGCATACCCGCCCAGAAAGCGTCGCGCCCGATCCCGCAAGCGGCGACCAGCCCGATGCCGGTGATCCAGACGTCGCGGAGATCGTCGGTCATATCCCTGGATTCGTCGGCGGTGGGCTGGCGGACTCGCCTCCAGGCTTCCCGGCGGACTCGGCGCCCCTGTCGATGACCGGTTCCATCGCCAGGGCTTCGGCGATGGACTTGAATGTCGCCAGCGTGCGACCGGCGATGGGGCGGACAAAAAGCCGAATCACCAGGCGAGCGTACGCCCTGGCCCTGCGTTCGAAAACGTGCTCGATCGAGACGTTGCATCCGCCCGCGGCCGGCTCGATCCGCCAGGTGACGCTCATGCCGTCCGTCGCGCCCCCGTGGTGGACGAATCGGAGCAGGCGTGCACCGGGGTCGTTTGACGTGCGCGCACGCCAGGCGACGGGAATGCCGACTCCCAGAGGACGGAAGAGGGGACGAAGGGCCACGAACTCCACCGTCTTGCTGCCGTCGGTGTGTCGTTCGAGGACGTGCGCCCGCAGGTAATGCGGCAGGACGTGAGGCCAACGCTCGACGTCGGATGCGAGGCGAAAGACGAGCTCCGGCGGAGCCGCAATCGCGACCGTCTGTGTCGACCGCGTCGACCGCGTCGACCTCGTCGACCGTGCCTCCTTCACGGCACCAGCAGCGCAGCGAGGAATCGCGGATCGAGTGCCCCTCGGGCGGGCACGAGGTCGCCCATCACAAGGCTCATCGTCTGTCGCTCCGCGGGCCTCGATGCCAGGCGCCGTGCGGCGTACTCGAACAGCGCACGCCGGCCGAGGAACATCTGGACGAGCCAGCTCACCACATCCTTGCCGGAAAAGCGGTTGGACATCGCTCGCTCGTAGGCGGGCAGGGCACCCGACCGGCCGGCCAGGTGCCCGCCGATGGCCGCGGCCGCCAGCCGAGCCGAGACGAGTGCGCGATGGATACCTTCCCCGGTGAAGGGATCGAGGAAGCCTGCCGCGTCGCCGACGAGCAACCAGCCGTCACCGGCCCGCCGGCTGACCCGGTGCCCGAGAGGCCAGGCGCCTGCCACTGGTTCAACCCGGCTGCCCGTCCGCCACGGTTCGAACCCGCCATCGGGGAGAGGGGGCAAGGCAGCAACGACGCTTTCGGTCACCGCGGCTGCTCCGTCCGACTCGAGCTGGCGGAGCCGGACCCGATCCTCGAGAACGATCCCGACGTTGACGAGACGACCCGGCACCGGCGCAATGCCGCAATAACCGCCGGGAATCACGACCATCCGCGCGTCATGAGCCGAGTCGTCGTCCCCCTTCAGGTGGTACGTGAGCCCGATCCTCGGCGGCAGTCGAGCGCGCCTTGCCACGCCCGCCGCTCGCGCGACCACGGAGCGGATGCCGTCCGAGCCGACGACCACCCGGGCCTGGATCCTTCGTCCGCCTTCGATCCCGAGCGTAGTCGGTTCGCGAGTGCCTGCGGACCGCGGCAGGTCGAGCGAAACGACCGTCGTGCCACGCCGCACGTCGGCACCTGCTTCCTGCGCCAGGCGCAGGAGCGCGTCGTCGAGCCCGCTCCGATCGAACCCGACTGCTCCGGCGGCCCGCTCGGCTTCGCCGCCATATGTCAACCGGAAGGTGGTTCCCCCCGGCGTCTCGACCCGCATCGCTGGAATGGACCGGCCGACTCGCCGGATGGTTCCGGCATCGAGCCCCAGGCGGGCGAGCTCGACCACCGAAGCCGGCGAGCTGAACACGCCACACGCGCGCCAGCGCCAAACGGGTTGCCGCTCGATCACCACGACGTCGCGGCCGGCACGAGCGAGGGCCGTTGCGACGGCGGCACCGGCCAGGCCGCCGCCAACCACGGCGACTTCGACCCGCTCGGTCATGCCTGACTCCCGGACGGTTGAATCGGTCGGAGGGCGAGTGCCCATCGATGGCCGAACGGGCCCCGATATCGGGCACTGACCGCGAGGCCGGCGCGAAGAGCGAGGCGCTCCAGCTCAGGCAGCTTGTACGCGCGACGGACGGATAGCGGGGCGTCGTTGCGGGTGAACGAGTTGCGCGTGAAGACGTGGACCAGCAGCCACGCTCCCAGGACGGAGCGCCTGGATCGAACCAGGTCGTTCACGATGACCCCGACCCTGGCGACCCGGCGCAGCTCGCCGAGGAGAACCTCCGCAGCCTCTGGCTCGAGATGGTGCAACAGCAGCGAGGCGTGCGCGACGTCGAACGAACCGTCCGCGAAGGGAAGGCGCAGGCCGTCCCCGACCGTCACTTCGAGGCCTGCCTGCCTGTCGAGGCGAGGGTCCAGCTTTCGGGCCGCGGCGATCACCTCGGTGCGGCTGTCGGTCGCCGTCACCCGGATCGGCCAACCCTGGCGCGCCCCGTGGTCCAGCATCGCCAGCGGGATGTCCGCTGCCCCTGTCCCCACGTCGAGGACCTCGAGGATGGCGAGCGGTCCCCGGGTCCGGGCACGCAGATGTTCCAGCGCGCGCAGGCTCAGGCTGGTGCCACCGGCCAGTCGATTGAAGCGGCGCAGATCGCGCAGATTTCCGGCGAGCGAGGCCGCATCGTCGAGCGGGCCGTCGAGGCGTTCGGCGGCGTTGGCGAGGCGCTCCATGGCAGCCCGGTTCCTCGCACGGCGTGCTGGACGAGCAAAAGGCTACACGACGGTGGCTCTCTGGCCTCTGGAAGTACGGTGCTGCCGAGCCCCGGGAACGCGTCCGATGGCCGTGCCTGCGGAACCGCGACTGCCGGCCTGGCGTCGGTCGGGGAATCACATCTAGGATGGGCCGGCATCATGACGAGAACCCCGACGATGAGCGCGAGGCGATCGGAACGACGGTTCTGGCGTGCCATACCCATCGGCTTCGTGACGATTGGGCTGCTTCTGGCGGGGTGCGTCAGCTCCTCGGGCGCGTCAGGGTCGCCGTCCGCATCTCCGTCGGCAAATCCGAGTGGCAGCCCGGCCGGCCAGCAGTCAGTGGTGCAGCTGAAGCTTCGCCTGTTGGAGCAATTCGGCTCTCTGTGGTATTGCGATCCGGACTTCTACCCGGTCGCCCACGGTGACGAGCAGCAGCTGGCGGAGCAGCGACTGCCCGAGATCCAGGGTGACGCGACCACCTTCCAGGCCATCGTGGCCCACCTGCACCTCGCGAACGGGGCGTCGCTCACGGCCGCGCAGAAACTCGCGGTGTATCGGACCTGGAAGCAGCTCAATGCGATCCAGCTGCAGCAGGTCGGTGATGCCTATCGGTTCGACATCGTGGTCCGCCGCGATCCTGCTCAGGACAACGGCGAGCGGATCGGCGGGACGATCGCCCAGGACGGCACCGTCACCGTCGAACAGCGGGCGCCTGCCGGGCCACCGAACTGCCCGATCTGCCTTGCACGGGGCACGTTGATCGACACGCCGAGCGGGCCGGTTTCCGTGGAATCGCTCGAGGCGGGCATGGCCGTGTGGACGCTGGACGAGAGGGGAGCGCGTATCCAGGGCGTCATCGAGAAGGTTGGCTCGACCCGGGTTCCTCCCACCCACCAGGTGGTCCACCTCGTGCTGGACGACGGCCGCCAGGTCTGGGTGTCGCCCGGGCATCCGTTGCCCAATGGGCGAACCGTTGGTGAGTTGCGGCCTGGCGACGGGCTCGACGGGGCGGTCGTGGCGTCGGCGGACCTTGTGGCATACCCGGGCGGCGCAACGTTCGACCTATTGCCCTCCGGGTCGACCGGCGACTACTGGGCCAACGGCGTCCTCCTCGCGAGCACCCTCGGACGCTAGGCTGTTCACCCTAGGCCACGAACCCGGCACCGTCGGCGGCGGTGACCGGGAAGACTCGCGGGGACAGCCCGGTTCGCCCTGGATAGTCGCGCTCGACTCGTGCCGCCAGCCGATCGACTGCATCGGACCGAACGAGATTGATGGTGCAGCCCCCGAACCCCGCGCCGGTCATCCGTGCGGCCTCGACGCCGGGTGTCGAAGTGGCGATTTCCACCATGGCGTCGAGGGCGGGCGAGCTGACCTCGAACTGGTCCCTCAGGGAGGCGTGGCTCTCGGCGAAGGCGTCGGCGACCGCCGGGATATCGTCGGCCTCGAGGGCGGCGACTGCGGCCAGGACGCGACCGTTCTCGGACACGACGTGTCGGGCGCGGCGTGCCAGCAGCGGGTCGAGGCGCCCGGAGGACTCCGCGCCGGCGAGAACCTCGGGAGTCACGTCGCGCAGGCTGTGGATGCCCGGATCGTCCCGGGCGAGCGCGGCCACGGCCGCCTCGCATTGCCGACGGCGGACGTTGTACTCGGAGCCGGCGAGCTCGCGCGGTGATCCGGTATCGCACACGACCAGCCGAAACTCCTCGGGCAGCGGCACGCTTCTCCACTCGAGCGACCGGCAGTCGAGCAGGAGCGCCGATCCGGCGCGCCCGCAGGCGACCGCGAACTGGTCCATCAGCCCGGACTGAACCCCGACGAACAGGTTCTCCGCGCGCTGGCAGATCCTCGCGAGCTCCAATCCTTCCATGGACTGGGCGCCGGGTTCGATGAGCGCACGCGTGATCGCCAGCTCGATTGCGGCGGATGACGATAGACCGGCACCCAGCGGCAGGTTCGTCGAGATGGCGCCCCGGATCCCGCGGAGGTTCACGCCGGCCGCCGCCAGTGCCCAGGCGGTGCCGACCGCATAATCCAGCCATCCCCCCGCTCTGCTCGGTAGGGACTCGAGCTCGAACGATCCGGTCTCGCCGGTGTCCAACCTGTGCAGGACAACACGGCGGTCCCGGGACGGCACGAGCGCGATCCGGATCTCGCGATCGATCGCGGCCGGCAGGACGAACCCTTCGTTGACATCGGTGTACTCGCCGATGAGGTTGACGCGACCCGGCGAGCGGACGATCTCGATCGCAGCGGGACTCTCCGCCGCGACGGACTCGAGCTCGATGAGCCTCCGACGAAGATCTTCCGACGCCGTCGACCCGCTCACTGGCGGTCGGCGCCCTGCGCGAATCGGCGACCCGCCCGGATCAAGCCGGCCGGCTCGGGCCGTCGTTCGAGTAGTGAATCGCCGAGATCGTTCTCAGGCGCGCGGCGGCCTCTTCCGGGCTCATGTCGCGCTGTGTCTCGGCCAGGAGCTCGTAGCCCACCATGAACTTGCGGACACTCGCGGAACGAAGGAGGGGCGGGTAGAAGTGCGCGTGGAGCTGCCAGTGGTCGTGGTTTCCGTCGTCGAAGGGTGCCTGATGCCAGCCCATCGAGTACGGGAAAGGCAGCTGGAACAGGTTGTCGTAGCGGGATAGCACCTCGATCAGGGCCACCCCCAGTGATTCGCGTTGACCTTCGTGGAGCTCGGGCAGGCGCTGAACGGGTCGTTTCGGGATCACCAGGGTTTCGTACGGCCAGAGCGCCCAGAAAGGCACGACAAGCAGCCAATCGTCGTCCTCGTGAACGACCCTGGGCCCGTCGTGCTCCTGGCCGGCGTAGTCGAGAAGCAGCCGATGGCCGGTGGCCTCCCACCACCGCAGCTGGCCCGCGTCCTCCCGGGCAGCTTCGCGCGGGAGAGCCGTGCCCGCCCAGACCTGCCCGTGCGGGTGAGGGTTGGATGCGCCCATCGTCTCCCCGCGATTCTCGAACACCTGAACCCAGCGATAGTGCCGCCCCAGGTCCCGTGTCTCAGCGGCCCATACGTCGACGATGCGGCGGACGGCCGCTGGGGACATGCCGGCCATTGTCAGGTTGTGCTGTGGGGAGAAGCACAGGACGCGGCACGTTCCCTGCTCGCCTTCGGCGCGCAGTAGACCGTCGTCCAGTCGGGCGGTCGAGGTATCCGGCTGGAGTGCGGCGAAATCGTTGGTGAAGACGAAGGTATCGGCGTAGGTCGGGTTGATGTTGCCGTTTGCCCGCGTGTTCCCGGGGCACAGGTAGCACTCCGGATCGTAGGCGGGGAGGTCGGCCGGCGGCCGTGGGTCGCGACGACCCAGCCACGGCCGGTTCGTTCGCTCGGGCGACACCAGGACCCACTCGTCGATAAGCGGGTTGTAGCGCCGGTGGGGCTGTGACAGCAGCTCGGAGGGCTCGGCAGCGGGGGCGATCGGAGCATCGATCCGAGGAGCGATCTGGGCAGTGGCGGGACCCACGCGCCCACGACGTGGTTTCCGCGCGACATCAGCCATGGGCTTGTGCGTCGACTGCCGGCCGGGCGTGGGATGGAACTCCCCTCAGGACGACGCGAGCCCGTTCCAGGTCGTCGGGCGTGATGCCGCTCGTCTCTCGAGAATCCGAGCCGCCGGGCCTGCTTCCGGGCGTCCCGGGCCGAGGATCGACCAGCACGACCTCCTTGATCCGGCTCGCCAGCAGGTCTCGGGCTTCACGATCCAGGCCGGAGTCGGTGATGAGCAGGTCGGCCTGGTCGAGTGACGCGATCGAGCTCAGGCCGATGAGGCCCCACTTCGTGTGGTCCGCCACCACGACGAGCCGCCTGGCTGCCTCGATGAGCGCACGGTTCGTCTCCGCCTCGAGCAGGTTCGGTGACGTGAAGCCGGCCAGCGGATCCATGCCGTGGACGCCCATCAGCACCAGGTCCAGGTGGACGCTGCGCAGGGCTGCGACGGCGAAAGGCCCGACGAGCGCGTCCGAAGGAGTTCGGACACCGCCGGTCAGGATGATCGTTTGGTCGGGCCTTTGGGGATCATGCAGGATGTCCGCCACTCGAACCGCGTTGGTCACGACAGTCAGGCCGACGACGTCGACGAGCCGTCGGGCGATCGCGTAGGTCGTCGTACCGGCCGAAATCCCGATGGCAGTGCCTGGGTCGACGAGCGCCACGGCTGCCTCGGCGATCGCCTCCTTCTCCGACTGCTGGAGCGCCGACTTCGCGGTGAAGCTCGGCTCGAAGAGCGCGCCGCCCGGCACGGACGTGGCGCCGCCATGGACCTTCTCGAGAAGTCCGCGATCGTGGAGCAGCTCCAGATCCCGACGGACGGTCATGTCCGATACGCCGAGCTCGCGCACGAGATCGGCCACGCGCACGCCGCCGTCTTCGCGCACGCGCTCGAGGATATAGGCCTGCCGCTGGCGAGCTAGCACCGTGCCGCTCCGCAGTGCCGCGCAGCCCGGCGCCATCGGGCCATGGTGTTGCACCGATCGGTCGCCCGGTCTGATTCCTTCAACGGCCTGTGGGCCTCCTCGCGCGTGGTCGGTGTGTCTGTGAGCTTGCCCAACAAATTCCAACAAGTCAACGCCATCGGCTTGCTGGATGGGCGGACTCGTCGGAAAACCTTGACATCGGCGGCCCCGCGGACCCACAATCCGTCCGATTGTGTCGGTTTCTGTTGGTCGATCGAACATCGCTGGAGCCGAACGAACTGGAGGAGGACCCATGACCAACCAGGACGTGCCTCGCTCGCCGTCGTCATCGATAAATCCCGGCCTGACCCGCCGCAACGTGCTCAAGGGCATGGCCGGGGTGGCCGGGCTCGCCAGCTTCTCGGGCTTCCTCGCCGCGTGCAGCTCCGCCGCATCCCCAGGTGCGTCGACGGGCGCATCAGCCGCGGCGTCGGCAGCCGCTTCAGCTGCCGCCTCCGGCGCGGGCGGGAGCCTGAACCTCGGCTCCAATCTCTCCGATGCAGTGCCCAAGAAGGCTCTGCAGGACGTGGTCGACGCTTTCACGGCCCAAACGGGCATCAAGGTCAAGGTCAACACCGTCGACCACAGCACGTTCCAGAATCAGCTGACGAGCTATCTGCAGGGCAAGCCGGACGACGTGTTCACGTGGTTCTCAGGCTTCCGCATGCGGTTCTTTGCAGGCCAGGGCCTGGCCACACAAATCGACGACGTGTGGGCCAAGGTCGGCGCTCAGTTCACCGACGCGTTCAAGACGGCATCGACGTCGGATGACGGCCATCAGTACCTCGTGCCGTACGTCACCTACGCGTGGACCGTCTACTACCGCAAGAGCCTGTGGGCTTCGAAGGGTTACCAGATCCCGGCCACCCTGGCGGATCTCAAGACCCTCGCCGCCAAGATGCAGTCCGACGGCCTTGTCCCGATCGGCCTGGGCGACAAGGATGGCTGGCCCGCCATGGGGCACTTCGACATCCTCAACCTGCGCGAGAACGGCTACCAGTTCCACGTCGACCTGATGTCCGGCAAGGCGAAGTGGGCCGATCCCAAGGTCACGAAGGTCTTCACGGTCTGGAAGGATCTCCTGCCGTTCTACCAGGCGGGCGCGGCAGGCCGCGTCTGGCAGGATGCGGCAGCTGGCCTGGTCCAGAAAAAGACGGGGATGATGCTCCAACCCCAGGCTGCCGAGACCTTCACCGCCGCGGGGGCGGCGGACTTTGCCGACCTCGACTTCTTCCCCTGGCCGAATCACGGCACGCAGTGGGATGACGAGAAGGCTCTCGATGCGCCGATCGACGGGTTCATGATCGCCAAGAACTCTCCGACCCTCACCCAGAACCTCGACGCTGCGAAGGCGTTCCTCGAGTTCATGGGCAAGGGCGCCACGCAAACCACGTACGTCAAGGCAAATCCGAGCCTTGTCGCGGCGGCCAAGGACGCGGACCAGACTCAATACACGCCGCTCCAGAAGCACCAGACGCAGGTTCTCGCCGATGCGAAGAAGCTGACGCAGTTCCTCGATCGCGACACCGATCCGCGCTTCGCCACACAGAACGGGATGCAGGCCTTCCTGATCGACTTCATCCAGAATCCGAGTCAGGACCTCACCGCATTCCAGGCCAAGATCCAGTCGTTCTGGGACTCGATGAAGTAGCCGGGCACCCAGGCCCGGGAGAGCCCCGGCCCAGGGTTACACTGCAGAAACAGTGGCTGACCGCGCTCAGGAGCCAGTCGCGCCTGCCCTGCCGGATCGCCCCGGCGGCGCGGGCGCGATTGCTGTCGGCGCGGGGCGTCGCCGCCGCTACAGCCTGCTGACCCGGCGCGACAAGCTCGTCCTCGCCGCGATGGTCGGCGTCCCGTTGTTCTTCGACATCGCCCTGATCTGGGGGCCGACAATCGTCTCCGTGTTCCTGTCGTTCACCAACTGGAACGGCATCGGGAACCTCTTCGGTGCGAAGCTCGTAGGCACGGCGAACTACGAGAGCGCCTTGTCCAACAACCCGTTCTTCTGGCCGGCGCTCCAGCACAACCTGATCTGGCTGGCATTCCTCATGTTCATCGCATCGCCGCTGGGCATGCTGATGGCCGTCCTGCTCGATCGCGAAATCCGCGGATCACGCATCTATCAGACCGTGTTCTACCTGCCGGTCGTCCTGTCCCTCGCCGTGATCGGGATCATCTGGACGCTGCAATACGCGCCCGACCAGGGCTTCATCAACAACGCGCTTGGAAGAGCCGGTAAAGACCCGATCGACTGGCTTGGCGATCCGAAACTGAATCTGTGGGCAGCCCTTGTCGCCACGAGCTGGCGGCACGTCGGCTACATCATGGTTCTGTACCTGGCCGGATTGAAGAGCGTCGATCCAGCGCTCCGTGAGGCAGCCACCGTCGACGGCGCGAACGAGCGCCAGACGTTCCTGCACGTGGTCTTCCCGGTCATGGCCCCGATCAACATCGTGATCGTGGTGGTCACCACGATCGAGGCCCTGCGGGCCTTCGACATCGCCTACATCATCAACGGCGGTCGAAACGGTCTCGAGCTCCTCTCGACGGTGATCACGAACACCGCCCTTGGCGAGGGCAGCCGGGTCGGCTTCGGCTCGGCGATCGCGGTCATTCTCCTCGTGATCTCCCTGGGACCGATCGTCACGTTCCTCACCCGGACGATGCGCGCGGAGCGACGATGAGCACACTGGCCGCGGCCCAGCCAGCGATGAGGCTCGTCCGCCCCAGACGGCGCATTCGACCCCGCCGCGTGGTGCTGTATGCCTTCCTGACCTTCATGGCGGTGACGTGGCTGTTCCCGTTGATTTGGGCAATCTACGCAGCGCTGAGGCCGTACTCGGATGTGCTCAAGAACGGCTATATCTCGCTGCCGTCATCGCTCAGCGTCGACAATTTCTTCAACGCTTGGGACCAGGGAAATTTCCCGCAGTTCTACCTGAACTCCCTGATCGTTACGGTGCCGGCGGTGATCGTGACGCTGCTTCTGGCGTCGATGGTCGCGTTCGCCGTGTCCCGGTTCAGCTGGCGATTCAACCTCGTGGTTCTGATGTTGTTCACGGCCGGCAACCTGCTGCCGCCACAGGTGATCATCGTTCCGCTCTACCGGCTCTACCTGTTCCTGCCGGTGCCCCAACCGCTGAGCGACAACGGCATCCTGTACGACCAGTTCATCGGGATCATCCTGATCCACGTCGCGTTCCAGACGGGCTTCTGCGTGTTCGTCCTCAGCAACTATATGAAGACCCTGTCCAAGGAGCTCACAGAAGCCGCGCTGGTTGACGGCGCGCCCGTCTCGCGTGTCTGGTGGAGCATCATCATGCCGCTCTGCCGGCCCGCATTGGCCGCGCTCGCGACGCTCGAGTTCACGTTCATCTACAACGACTTCTTCTGGGCACTGATGCTGATGAAGAGCGGCGACAAGCGGCCGATCACCTCAGCGCTGAACAACCTGCAGGGCCAGTTTTTCACCGACTTCAACCTGCTCGCGGCGGGTGCGCTGCTCGCAGCGATCCCCACGATCCTGGTCTACGTCGCGCTACAGCGTCATTTCATCAGGGGTTTGACGCTGGGCGCCACGAAGGGCTAGTCGTCCTCATCGGAGGGCCAGATACCTGCGCCCGCCAGCCCGCCGGGGCCGACGCGGCAGAGCCCGGTGACATAATGCCCGCGTGACCACGCAGACCCGACCCGATCGGGCGATTGCGCCTGCCAGCCCTGCGCGCCCGATCGCCAGCTGGGGCCTGGGCGACGGCCAGGCGATCCCGTGGGAGTACGCGCCGGCCCCCGAGTCGCGCGATCTGGTCAAGCTCAAGGACCGCTACGGGTTGTTCATCGGGGGCCGTGAGGTGGCCGCCTCCGATGGCGCGTATTTCACCTCCGTGGACCCCGCGACCGAGCTGCCGCTGGCCGAGGTCGCGCGCGGCACCGCAGCGGACATGGACCGAGCCGTGCGGGCCGCGCGCGGTGCCTTCCGACGACGCTGGGGTCGACTGCCGGGCAAGGAGCGCGCCAAGTACCTCTACCGAATCGCGCGGATCCTCCAGGAGCGCAGCCGCGAGTTCGCCGTCCTCGAATCGATGGATTCCGGCAAGCCGATCAAGGAGAGCCGCGACGTCGACGTGCCGCTCGCCGCCGCCCACTTCTGGTACTACGCGGGCTGGGCGGACAAGCTCGAGTACGCGTTTCCGGGTCGCGTCGCCCGGCCCCTGGGTGTGGCCGGCCAGGTCATCCCCTGGAACTTCCCGCTCCTCATGCTGGCCTGGAAGATCGCGCCGGCGCTCGCGGCTGGGAACACGGTCGTTCTGAAGCCGGCTTCCACGACGCCGTTGTCGGCCCTCCTCTTCGCCGATGTCTGCCGCCAGGCGAACCTGCCTGCGGGAGTCGTCAACATCGTCCCGGGGCCCGGCGAAGTCGGGATGTCCTTGGTTCGTCACCCTGACGTCGACAAGGTGGCGTTCACCGGCTCGACCGAGATCGGCCGCAAGATCGCGGCGGGCGTGGCCGGAACGGACAAGGCACTGACCCTGGAACTCGGCGGCAAGGCGGCCAACATCGTGTTCGAGGACGCGCCGCTCGACCAGGCGATCGAAGGGATCGTCAACGGGATCTACTTCAACCAGGGCGAGGTGTGCTGTGCCGGCTCGCGCCTGCTGGTCCAGGAATCGATCGCCGATCCGCTCATCGACAGGCTCAAGGACCGGCTGGCGACGATCCGGGTGGGCGATCCGCTCGACAAGAACACCGATGTCGGCGCGATCAACAGCCGCGCCCAGCTGGAGAAGATCACCGAGCTGGTTGCTTCCGGCCAGGCTGAAGGCGCCGAGATGTACCAGCCCGCCTGCAACCTGCCCGAGCGCGGCTACTTCTTCCGCCCCACGCTGTTCACCAACGTGGCCCAGTCCCACCGCATCGCCCGGGAGGAGATATTCGGGCCGGTCCTGTCCGTGCTGACCTTCCGCACCCCGGAGGAGGCCGTTGAGAAAGCCAACAACACGCCGTACGGACTGTCGGCAGGCGTGTGGACGGAGAAGGGGTCGCGGATCCTCGCGATGGTCAAGCGGATGAAGGCTGGCGTCGTGTGGGCGAACACTTTCAACAGGTTCGACCCGACCTCACCGTTCGGCGGCTACAAGGAGTCGGGCTACGGCCGCGAGGGCGGGCGCCATGGGCTGATCTCCTACGTCCGGCTCGAGGATCGCTGAGGGCAGTCTGATGGCGGCCCCTCGAATCGACGTCCGCAAGACCTACAAGCTGTACATCGGCGGCGAGTTCCCGCGCTCGGAGTCGGGCCGTTCGTACGAGGTGGCGGGGTCGGATGGCGCGCCGTTGGCCAACGCCGTGCGGGGCTCGCGCAAGGACCTCCGCGACGCCGTTCGCGCTGCGCGCAAGGCCTTCGAGCCGTGGGCCGCCCGAACTGCGATGAACCGCGGCCAGGTGCTCTATCGCGTCGCCGAGCTGATGGAAGGACGCCGCGACCAGTTCGTCACGGAGGTCGCTCGAGCCGAGGGACTGCGCGATGCCCGAGCCCGCGCACTGGTGGATCTATCGATCGATCGCTGGGTCTGGTACGCCGGCTGGGCTGACAAGATTGGCCAGATCCTGGGATCCTCGAATCCGGTGGCGGCTCCCTATTTCAACTTCACGATCCCCGAGCCGACCGGGGTCGTGGGGCTCGTCGCGTCGGAAACGAGCTCGCTGCTGGGCCTGGTCAGCCGCCTCGCGCCGGTGGTGGTCAGCGGCAATACGACCGTCATCATTGCCTCCGAAACGCGGCCGCTGCCAGCAGTCACCTTGGCCGAGGTGCTGGCAACGTCCGACCTGCCGGGCGGGGTGGTCAATCTCTTGACGGGGCTCAAGCACGAGCTGCTGCCCGTTCTGGCGGCCCACGTCGACGTCGATGCACTCGACCTGTGGGGTGCGCCCCCTGACATGCAGGCGGCCCTCGAGACGGCTGCTGCCGACGACATCAAGCGCCTCGCCCGCCGTCCGCGGGGTGTGGCCGACGCTCGCTTCGACTGGACCGACGATCAAGCGGCCCAGCGTCCGGAATGGATCGCTGCCTTCCTGGAGATGAAGACGGTCTGGCACCCGGTCGGCATGTAGGCGCCTCGCCAGAGCCTCGTCCCCGCGACGTCTCCCTCCCGGGCGTCCTTTGCCCGTTTCATGCACAACGAACATCCCAGGATCGTTGTACGGAGGGAAAGCCGTCCTACAGCTAAGCGGGCCCAGCCGCCGGGCGAAGGGGCCAACCCCGTGGCCCGAATCGTCCCGCCACGAGCGTGGCTCGGGCCTGGACCTATCGCGATCTTGGCCGATAGACCCGCTTCGGAAGCCCGAATCCACGCCCAACGATCCGCTCATGTTCGTTGTTCAGGAAGGACAAGGCCGCGACCGGCCCAGCCGGCTGGCGCAGCCATCGCCCGATGCCGTGTCCGTCACCGGGAAACGCCTGTCGAATGAATCGACGATGGGCGGCAAATCGAGCGCGATTCGACCGGGAGTCGGCGATCAGGGCCCACATTCCTACGTCGGCGACCACCCAGCCGCGTTCTGCGCAGATGGTCCGCCCGAGGCGTCGCTTCCGGTCCAGCGTTCCGACCAGCTCCTGGACGTCGACGATCTCCGTCTTGAGCTCGATCACGAGGCCGGTTCCCGATTCGGCGTGGAATCCGAGGAGATCAACGATTCCCCGCTCGCCATAGATCGAGAAAGAGACTTCGGGAGCGAGCTGCCACCCCGTATATCGATCGAAGAGCTCGGCGACGGCCTCGTGCATCGCGCTATGGCCGGCATTGACCAGTCGGTCGAGATCGCCGCCCCGCCACGAGGCCTTGAAGAAGATGCGTACCTCGAGCTGAGAGGCCACCTCGCGTAGAACCCGGACCGAGGTCATGTCCACGTGGCCGCGTTCAAGGCGTGAGATCGTCATTGAAGCGACTCCCGCCGCGGCCGCGACATCGGCCTGTCGCAACCGGCGTCTGATCCGAACCGCACGCAG